>Ga0156283_1088_pt1 | contig 35716 bp, 34 predicted proteins | sample RifCSPlowO2_12_FD_107932 | JGI IMG/M metagenome (GOLD analysis project Ga0156283, IMG submission 107932) | Betaproteobacteria bacterium RIFCSPLOWO2_12_FULL_65_14 | reverse complement strand
GCGCGAGCACGCGGGCGGACGTGCAGCGCTACAAGGTCGAGCCCTACGTCGTTGCCGCCGATGTCTATTCGGTCGCCCCGCACGCGGGGCGCGGCGGCTGGACCTGGTATACGGGCTCAGCCGGATGGCTGTACCGGGCCGGGCTCGAAGCGATCCTCGGTTTTCGCCAGCGGGGGGCGTTCCTCTGGCTTGCGCCTTGCATCCCCAAGACGTGGCCGCGTTTCGAGATCGCCTTCAAGTACCGCTCCGCGCGCTACGAGATCGCGGTTGAGAACCCCGACGCAGTGTGCCGCGGCGTCGTTCACGCCGAGCTGGACGGCAAGACGCTGCCCGCGGGCCCGACGCGAGTCCCCTTGGTCGATGATGGTCAGACGCACACGGTGCGCGTGGTCCTCGGGTAGAGTCCACCTGTTAAAGGTGTATCTTTGTACAGTATGACCAACTTGCCGATCCCTTTCGAGTGCCCGATCTGCCGCTCGGACGCCTATCGCGAGGGGCAGGTCAAAGGCCGCAGAAGGCGCCGAAATGAGCCTGTTTTGTTTTTATGCAACGTTTCCAGCGCGGGCGCGAGTCAAGCTTTTTAATTTTCTTATGCGCCTTTCGCGCCCACAGTTTCTCTACACCTTATCCACAGGCCGTGCACAGGGCTCCAACCGCGCTGCATGCTTGTTTGAAAAGGCGAATCTGTGCCTGCAAGCGATGCTCGTGGATATTGCGCTTTGCGCATTGAGCAAGGCGGCATTTCGCATCCGCGCTCGTGGATCACGTCTGTATGATCGTGCGCAGTTTTCCGAAGTCATGACAAGCTAGGCAGGGGGAGGCGCATGGCGCTCGCAAAGCAGAACACGGCCGCGTACGCAGCGCCGCGGCCGGAGAGCGGGGATCCGCAGCTCCTCGCGCTCAAGGTGCCGCCGCACTCCATCGAGGCCGAGCAGTCGCTGCTCGGCGCGCTGCTGCTCGACAACCAGGCGTTCGACCGCGTCGCGGACCTCGTCACCGGCGAGGACTTCTACCGCGACGACCACCGGCGCATCTGGCGCCACATCGCGAAGCTCGTCGAGAACGCCAAGCCCGCCGACGTGGTGACGGTGTCCGAGTCGGTCGAGGCGAGCGAGGACAAGGACAAGACCGGCGGCCCGGCCTACCTGGGCGCCCTTGCCCAGAACACGCCGAGCGCGCTCAACATCCGCCGCTACGCGGAGCTGGTGCGCGAGCGCGCGGTGCAGCGCCGGCTCGCCCAGGTGGCCACCGGCATCGCCGAGGAAGCGCTGAATGCGGGCGGCAAGGACGTCGGCCAGCTGCTCGACGAGGCGGAATCGAAGATCTTCCAGATCGCCGAGTCCGGCGCGCGCCGCGACCAGGGCCTGCTCGAGATCAAGCCGGTGCTCGCGCGGGTGTTCGAGAAGATCGACCACCTCTATCACCGCGACAATCCGTCCGATGTCACGGGCGTGCCGACCGGGTTCGTGGACCTCGACCGCATGACCGCCGGCCTGCAGGCCGGCGATCTCGTCATCATCGCCGGCCGGCCGAGCATGGGCAAGACCGCGCTCGCGCTCAACATCGCCGAGCACGTCGCGGTGGACAACGGCCTGCCGGTGGCGATCTTCAGCATGGAGATGTCGAGCACGCAGCTGGCGATGCGCATGCTGGGCTCGATCGCGCGCGTCGACCAGCACAAGATGCGCACCGGGCGCCTTTCCGACCGGGAGTGGAGCGATCTGTCCGAGGCGATGGGCAAGCTCCACGAGACGCCGATCTACATCGACGAGGGCGGCGCGCTCACCGCGCTTGAAGTGCGCGCGCGGGCGCGCCGGCTGAAGCGCCAGTACTCGAAGCTCGGCCTCATCGTGATCGATTACCTGCAGCTCATGGCCGCCACCGGCCAGGGCGAGAACCGCGCCACCGAGATCTCCGAGATCTCGCGCTCGCTCAAGGCGATGGCGAAGGAGCTGGACGTGCCGGTGGTCGCGCTGTCGCAGCTGAACCGCGCGGTCGACCAGCGCCCCGACCGGCGGCCGGTGATGTCGGACCTGCGCGAGTCGGGCGCCATCGAGCAGGACGCCGACGTCATCATGTTCGTGTACCGGGAAGTGGTGTACAAGCCGGACCTGCCGGAAGAGCAGCGCGGCACGGCCGAGCTCGTCGTCGGCAAGCAGCGCAACGGCCCGATCGGGACGGTGAAACTCACCTTCCGCGGCCAGCACACCCGGTTCGAGAATTACCAGGAGCCGGGTTCCTACTAGGAGGGCTCATGGCAGAACCTCACGTCGCCCGGAAATCATCGTACGCCGTGGAGCTCGCGCCGGGCGAGTACTGGTGGTGCGCCTGCGGCAGGTCGAAGCGCCAGCCCTTCTGCGACGGCTCGCACAAGGGCTCGGAGTTCGCTCCGGTGAGGTTCACCATGAGCGAAGCGCAGAAAATCCCGCTTTGCGGCTGCAAGCGCTCCCGGTCAATGCCGTTCTGCGACGGCTGCCACAAGAGCCTCCCCGCCTAGCGCTACTTCTTGGCCGCGCTCCAGCGGCCTTCGCCGCCCTTCTCGTCGCGGAACGAGCCTTCCATGCGGCTGCCGTTGACGCGGCCGGTGAAGTCGCGGCGTAGCGCCGCCTGATCGACGTAGGAAAAGGCGATCGCGCTGCCGCGCAGGCGCGCGTCGCGCAGCCCTGCGTGGATGGGGCCGAGCGTCACCGTGCCGCTCAGCTTCTGGAACACCTGCTCGAGCGTGACGTCGAGCTTCTGCCCGCCCGCTGCGCCTTGCGTCTCGAGCGTCCAGTTGCCCATCACGTTCGCCGGCACCACCCAGAAGTAGGCGCGCCGCCCGTCGAGGGTGGAGATCTCGTCCGCTTCCCAGTCCTCCATGCTGAAGGAGTGCGACGCCACCCGCGTGCCGGGGCGCATCGAAAGAAGCTGCGGGCGCAGCTTCATGTTGAGCGCGGGAAGAAGGTAGAGGGTGACCACGCTCGCCTGGGTGAAGTCGGTCTGGAAGATGTCGCCGTGGCGGATGACCGCACTGCCCGCGCCGTTGCCCGCGACGCCCGCCGCCTGCGCGTTCGCGTTCGCGTGCTTCACCATGTCCGGGTTGTACTCGATGCCGACCGCGCGCGCGCCGAACTTCTTGGCGGCCATGATCGCGATCTTGCCGTCGCCCGCGCCCAGGTCCATGACGAGGTCCTGCGGCGTGACCTGCGCCATCGTGAGCATGCGCTCGACCACGTCGTCGGGCGTCGGCACCCAGATGACGTCCTTGCCGGACTGCCCGACTTGCGGCTGGAACTGCGCCGCCGCCGCAGCGGCAATGAAAAAGCTGAGCAAGACGAGTGCTGCGGAGCGTACGGAATGCATCGTGGGGTCCTCTAGAGAAGGCGCGAGCCTAGCAGAAAGATTTGCGCCATTGGCAAAACAGCGGGGCCGGCCTTTTATTCCTGTTGGCCCCCTGTCAAGGGGGCCGTGAGCCGAAGGCGAGCGGGGGGTTGGTTTGCGTCCGAAGAAAAAACAACCCCCCGCTCGCGAAAACCGCTCGCTCCCCCCTTAACAGGGGGGCAACACCAAAACCTAAAGCACGTCGGCGGCGTGATCCGCCAGGCGCGAGCGTTCGCCGCGGGCGAGCGTGACATGGCCGGCGTGCGACCAGTCCTTCATGCGGTCGACTACGTAGGTGAGGCCCGAGCTGCCCTCGGTAAGGTACGGCGTGTCGATCTGCGCGATGTTGCCGAGGCACACCACCTTGGTGCCCGGCCCCGCGCGCGTGATCAGCGTTTTCATCTGCTTGGGTGTGAGGTTCTGCGCCTCGTCGATGATCAGCCACTTGTTCACGAAGGTGCGGCCGCGCATGAAGTTGAGCGACTTGATCTTGATGCGCGAGCGCACCAGGTCGCGCGTCGCCGCCCGGCCCCACTCGCCGCCCGAGTCGTCGGAGGCGTTGAGGACGTCGAGGTTGTCCTCGAGCGCGCCCATCCAGGGCGTCATCTTCTCCTCCTCGGTGCCCGGCAGGAAGCCGATGTCCTCGCCCAGCGGCACGGTGACGCGCGTCATGATGATCTCGGAATAGCGCTTGTCGTCGAGCACCTGGGTGAGGCCCGCGGCGAGCGCGAGCAGCGTCTTGCCGGTGCCCGCCTGGCCGAGCAGCGTCACGAAGTCCACCCCCGGGTTCATGAGGAGGTTGAGCGCGAAGTTCTGCTCGCGGTTGCGCGCGGTGACGCCCCAGACCGAGTTCTTGGTGTGCGTGTAGTCGCGCAGCGTCTCGAGCACCGCCATGCGGCCTGAGGTCTCCTTGACCAGCGCGTACAGCGGCCGGTCGCCGGACTCGTCGTAGACGAACTCGTTCACCTGGAGCTTCGGCACGAGCGGACCGCGCACGCGGTAGTACGTATGCCCTTCCTTCTTCCAGGACTCCATGTCCTTGCCGTGCGTGTTCCAGAACTCCTTCGGCAGGCGCCGCACGCCCGTATAGAGCAGATCGGCGTCTTCGAGCACCTTGTCGTTGAAGTAGTCCTCGGCGGGCAGGCCGAGCGCGCGCGCCTTGATGCGCATGTTGATGTCTTTGGACACCAGGACCACTTCGCGCTCGGGCTCGCGCTGCTGAAGAAAGCGCACCACCGCGAGGATCTGGTTGTCGTTCTTGCCGGCGGCCAGCGTATGGGGCAGGTCGCCGTTGATCGCCTCGGTCTGCAGGTACAGCCGCCCCTTGGATTGCTGGCCGTCGCGCGTCTTGAGCGGCAGCCCCGCCTTGATGTCCTCGCTCGTGCCGCTGACGATCTCGTCCAGGAAACGGCTTGCCTGGCGCGCATTGCGCGAAACGTCCGACAGGCCGCGCTTGTGGCCGTCGAGCTCCTCGAGCGTGGCGATGGGCAGGTACAGGTCGTGCTCGTCGAAGCGGAAAAGGCTCGTCGGATCGTGCATCAGCACGTTCGTGTCGAGCACGAACAGCTTTTTCACTTTGGGCTTGCGCGGGGTGCGTCGCGGCTTGGGCATCAGGGAGGAGAGGGATGGGGATTCTGCGGCGGCCTGCTCGACATCATAGGGCTTTAACAAAGTTCAATACCTCCTGGACGTGGCCTGGAACCTTGACCCCGCGCATCCGTATTGGGATGCCGCGGACTTTCTTCCCGTACATGGTCTTCTGCTTCATGACGCCGAACTGCTCGCACACCGATTCCTGCGGGTCCGCGAGCAGCTCGAACGGGAACTTCGCGAAAATCGGCGCCCTCGCTGGTGCAGCCGGGCGTGTTGTCCTTGGGATAGAAATACAGCACCACTTTGCTGCCGCGGGTGCTGGAGAGCCGAAACGTGCCGCCGGTGGAAGGAAGACTGAAGTCGGGGACCGGCTTTCCCAGCATTTCAGAGGTCTTGAGACCCTTCTTAGCAATGCGCCGTAACGCTTTCATTGAACATGTTTTTTGCCCACGCCGCAAGCACCGCGTAGTCGCCTGAAACAAAAGGCGTTTCGGGCGGCGGTTTACCTTGACGCTGCCTGCTCACCCCAGAAGCGCCGCAGCTCCGCCACGAGCTCCCTCGGCTTCTCCTCGGGAATGAAGTGGCCGCAGGCGAGCGCGCGGCCGCGCACGTCGGCCGCGACCTCGCGCCAGTCGGCGAGGCAATCGAACAGCGCCTCGACGACGCCGTGCTTTCCCCAGAGGGCGAGCAGCGGCATCTTCAGCTTCGCCCTGTCCTTCTGGTCGTGGACGAGATCGATGGTGGCGGCGGCGCGGTAGTCCTCGCAAGTCGAATGGAGGGTGCGCGGATCCTTGAAGGCGCGCACGTATTCGGCCATCGCTTCCCTGGAGAAATGCTTCAGCCCGCTTTTTCCCCTGCCCAGTCTTTTCAGTATGTAGAAGGGCGCCTGGCCCTCGAGCATGCGCTCGGGCAGCGGGGCTTCCTGGATCAGGAAGAACCAGTGGTAATAGGCCTTGGCGAACTGCATGTTCGTGCTCTGGTACATCTTGAGCGTCGGGGAGATATCCAGCACCGTGAGTGTCTGCACCCGCCGGCCGTGGTCACGGGCGAGGCGGTGGCCGACCCGCCCGCCGCGGTCGTGGCCGACGACGTGGAAGCGCTCGTGGCCGAGCGCGCTCATGACCTGGGCCATGTCGAGCGCCATGGCGCGCTTGGCGTAGTTCGAATGGTCGGGCAAGCCCTTGGGCTTGGACGAGTCTCCGTAGCCGCGCAAGTCCGGGCAGACCACCGTGTACTCGCGCGCCAGCTCGGGCGCCGTCTTGTGCCACATGGCATGCGTCTGGGGGTAACCGTGGAGCAGAAGCACGGCGGGACCCCTGCCGCCATGGACCAGGTGGATCGTCGCGCCACCGGTTCGGATCTTTCGCTGCTGCAAACCCGGGAAAAGCGTCATCCGAATAAGAGCGCGGCGGCGACCTTGCGTTCCTCGGCGACGAGAATGTTGAAGGTCCGGCAGGCGGCCTGGAGGTCCATCACTTCCACGCCGATGCCCGCGCGGGAAAGCGCGGCGGTGAGGCGCGGGTGGGGAAAGCGCTGCCTCGGCCCGGTGCCGAGCAGCACGATCTCGACGTCGAGCGCGGCCAGGCCGGAGAAGTGCTCGGCGGTGAGCTGGTCGAAGCTTTGCGGCTCCCAGTCGACGATGCGGTCGGGCAGCAGCACCATGCTCGATGCGTGGCGCTCGCCATTCACGGCGACGTAATCGTCGCCGTAGGCGGTGACGACGTTGCGGCCGGCAGCAGAGGAAGCGTGGAGCTTCACTGCTAGAATTCTACCAATGCGAGAGTTCTCAAGAATCAGGCGCCTGCCGCCCTACGTTTTCAACATCACCAACGAGTTGAAGATGGAGGCGCGCCGGCGCGGCGAGGACATCATCGACCTGTCGATGGGCAATCCCGACGGGCCGACGCCGCAGCACATCGTCGACAAGCTGGTGGAAGCAGTGCACCGCCAGGACACTCACGGCTACTCGGTGTCGAAGGGCATCCCGCGCCTGCGCCGCGCGATCGCCGCCTGGTACCAGCGCCGCTACGGCGTGGAGCTCGACCCGGACTCCGAGGCGATCGTCACGATCGGCTCCAAGGAAGGCCTCGCGCACCTGATGCTCGCCTGCCTGGAAGGCGGCGACACCGTGCTCGTGCCGAACCCTTCGTATCCGATCCACATCTACGGCGCGATCATCGCCGGCGCGGACATCCGCTCGGTGCGCATGACGCCCGGGGTGGACTTCTTCGCCGAGCTCGAGCGCGCGATCCGCGAGCTCACGCCCAAGCCGAAGATGCTGGTGATGGGCTTTCCGTCGAACCCCACCGCGCAGTGCGTGGACCTCAGTTTTTTTGAAAAAATAGTTTTACTTGCAAAGCAGCACGACATCCTCGTGGTCCACGACCTCGCCTACGCCGACATCACCTTCGACGGTTACCGGGCGCCCTCGATCATGCAGGTGCCCGGGGCGCGCGACATCGCCGTCGAGTCCTTCACCATGTCGAAGAGCTACAACATGGCGGGCTGGCGAATCGGGTTCATGGTCGGCAACCGGGACATGGTGCACGCGCTCGCGCGCCTCAAGAGCTACCACGACTACGGCAGCTTCACTCCGATCCAGGTGGCTTCGATTGTGGCCCTGGAAGGACCACAGGAATGCGTTGAGGAAATTCGAAAGACCTATCAGCGCCGCCGCGATGTGATGGCCAAGGGCCTGCACGACATCGGCTGGATGGTCGAGGTGCCCAAGGCGTCGATGTACCTCTGGGCGCGCATCCCGGAGCCCTACGCCGGCCTGGGCTCCATCGAGTTCACCAAGCGGCTGCTCACCCAGGCGAAGATCGCGGTGGCGCCCGGCATCGGCTTCGGCGACTACGGCGACGACCATGTGCGCATCGCGCTGATCGAGAACGAGCACCGCCTGCGCCAGGCGGTGCGCGGCATGCGCGACATGTTCAGAAAGGACGGCCTGCTTAGAGGGGCGGCGTAATGCGCGCGGTAAAGGCAGGAGCGGCGTGAACCGGCCGGAGCCGGTCACGCTCGAAGGCCATGGCGTTCGCCTCGAGCCTCTCGCGCTTCGTCACGAAAACGACTTGAGAGAAGCGGCCAAGGACGGCAGGTTGTGGGAGCTGTGGTTCACGTCGGTGCCCGAGCCGGAAAAGACGAAGGCGTATATCGAGACCGCGCTGCAGGGCCAGCACGAGGGCCACATGCTGCCCTGGGCGGTGCGCGAGCTGAAGACCGGGGCTATTGTCGGATCCACGCGCTACCACGACATCATTCCCGCGGCCGAGCGTGTCGAGATCGGCTGGACCTGGTACGCGAAGCGCGTGCAGCGCAGCCACGTCAATACGGCGTGCAAGCTGCTTCTCTTTACCCATGCATTTGAAAAAATCGGCTGCAAGGTCGTGGGCCTGCGCACGGACAGCTTCAATTTCCCCTCGCAGCGCGCCATCGAGGCGCTGGGCGCGAAGAAGGACGGCGTGATCCGCCATCACTGGCCGCGGCGCGACGGCACGGTGCGCGACACGGTGATGTACAGCGTGCTCGCAAGCGAGTGGCCCGACGTCAAACGCCATCTGGAATTCAGAGTGAGAAGAAATGAAGCCCATTAACGTCGGGCTGCTCGGCATCGGCACGGTGGGCGGCGGCACCTGGGAGGTGCTCAAGCGCAACGCCGACGAGATCCGGCGCCGCGCCGGGCGCGCGATCCGCATCACGCACGTCGCCGACAAGGAAACGAGGAAAGCGAAGGCCATCGTCGACGGCAAGGCCAAGATCGTCGCGGACGCGTTCCAGCTCGTAAGAAGCCCCGACGTCGAAATCATCGTCGAGCTGATCGGCGGCACCACCATCGCGAAGGAGCTGGTGCTGCAGGCGATCGCCAACGGCAAGCACGTCGTCACCGCGAACAAGGCGCTGCTCGCGACGCACGGCAACGAGATCTTCGCCGCCGCGCAGAAGAAGGGCGTGATGGTGGCGTTCGAGGGCGCGGTCGCCGGCGGCATCCCCATCATCAAGGCGCTGCGCGAGGGCCTCACCGCGAACCGCATCGAGTGGATCGCCGGCATCATCAACGGCACGTCGAACTTCATCCTCTCGGAGATGCGCGACAAGGGGCTCGCCTTCGGCGACGCGCTCAAGGAGGCGCAGCGCCGCGGCTACGCCGAGGCCGATCCGACCTTCGACATCGAGGGCGTCGACGCCGCGCACAAGCTCACCATCCTGTCGGCGCTCGCGTTCGGCATCCCGATGCAGTTCAAGAAGGCCTACAAGGAGGGCATCTCCAGGCTCACCAAGGCCGACATCGCCTATGCCGAGGAGCTCGGCTACCGCATCAAGCTCCTCGGCATCACCAAGAAATCGGCCAAGGGCATCGAGCTCAGGGTCCACCCGACGCTCGTGCCGGCGCGGCGGCTGATCGCCAACGTCGAGGGGGTGATGAACGCCATCCTGGTGAAGGGCGACGCCGTCGGCCCGACGCTCTACTACGGCGCCGGCGCGGGCAGCCAGCCCACCGCGAGCGCCGTGGTCGCCGACCTGGTCGACGTCACGCGCCTGATCACCGCCGACCCCGAGCAGCGCGTGCCGCACCTCGCCTTCCAGCCGGACCAGCTTTCCAAGGACCGCGTCCTGCCGATCGGCGAGGTCGAGACCTGCTACTACCTGCGCATGCGCGTGCTCGACCGGCCGGGCGTGCTCGCCGACATCACCCGCATCCTCGCGGCTTCGAAGATCTCGATCGACGCGATGGTGCAGAAGGAGCCGGGCGAGGGCGAAAGCCGGGTCGACATCGTGCTGCTCACCCACCTCGCGCTGGAAAAGAACGTCGAGCGGGCGATCTCGCGCATCGAGAAGCTCTCGAGCGTGCTCGGCAAGGTGACGCGCATCCGGCTGGAATCGCTGCTGTAGTGTTCTACGTCTCGACCCGCGGCGCGAGCCCGCCGCGCCGCTTTTCCGACATCCTGCTCGAGGGCCTTGCGCCCGACGGCGGGCTGTACGTGCCTGAAGAAATACCGAAGTTGCGCCTCGAGGGCTTGAAGGGTCTCTCGTATCCGCAGCTCGCCTTCGAGATCCTCTCGCGCTTCATGGACGACGTGCCCGGCCTCGACGAGATCGTCGCGCGCACCTACCGGGCCGACGTCTTCGGCAGCCCGGAGATCACGCCTCTCAAGACCCTCGAGCCTGGCCTGCATCTTCTCGGCCTGTCGAACGGCCCGACGCTCGCCTTCAAGGACGTCGCGCTGCAGCTTCTCGGCAACCTGTTCGAGGGGGTCCTCGGCGAGCGCGGGCAAACCCTCAACATCCTGGGCGCGACCTCGGGGGACACCGGCTCGGCGGCCGAATACGCCATGCGCGGCAAGCGAGGCATCCGCGTGTTCATGCTCTCGCCGCACAAGCGCATGAGCGCGTTCCAGCGGGCGCAGATGTATTCGCTGCAGGACCCCAACATCCACAACCTGGCGGTGCAGGGCGTCTTCGACGATTGCCAGGATCTCGTGAAGGAAGTCAACGCGGACGCGGTGTTCAAGGCGCGCAACCGCATCGGGGCGGTCAACTCCATCAACTGGGCGCGCGTCGCGGCGCAGGTGGTGTATTACTTCAAGGGCTACTTCGCCTGCGGGGCGAAGGAAGCGGACTTCGCCGTGCCGTCGGGCAACTTCGGCAACATCTACGCCGGGTACGTCGCGCGCCGCATGGGGCTGCCGATCCGGCGCCTGATCCTCGCCGCCAACGAGAACGACGTGCTCGACGAGTTCTTCCGCACCGGGCGCTACCGCGTCCGGCGGAAGGTGTACGAGACGACCAGCCCCTCGATGGACATCTCCAAGGCGTCGAACTTCGAGCGCTACATGTTCGACCTCGTCGGCCGGGACGGCGCGCGCGTCAAGGAGCTGTGGCGCCGGCTCGACCAGGACGGCGCGTTCGACCTCGCGCATTCGGCGTTTTTCCGCGCGGTGCCGAAGACCGGCTTCGTCTCCGGGCACAGCACGCACGCCGATCGGGTCGCCACCATCAAGAGCGTTTATTCGAAGTACCGGACCATCATCGATCCGCATACCGCGGACGGGGTGAAGGTCGGGCTCGACTATCGCCAGCCGCTGGTGCCGCTCATCTGCCTGGAGACCGCGCTGCCGGTCAAGTTCGCGGAAACCATCCGCGAGGCGCTCGGGCGCGACCCCGAGCGGCCCTCGGAGTTTGCCGATCTCGAGCGGCGGCCGCAGCGCTTCAAGGTGATCGCGAACGACGCGGGCGCGCTCAAGCGCTACATCGAGGCCGCGCCATGAACAGCGAGAAGAACGTCCTGGGCGGCGAGCTGCGTGCGTGCAGCTACGCGCCGCTCACGGGCTACTTCCGCGACGGCTGCTGCTCGACGCGCGGCCAGGACGGCGTCGCGCACCTCGTCTGCGTGCAGGTGACCGACGGATTCCTCGAGTTCAGCGTGGCGCGCGGCAACGACCTCGTCACGCCGCGGCCGGAGATGCGCTTTCGCGGCCTCAAGCAAGGCGACCGCTGGTGCCTGCACGTGCTGCGCTGGGTGGAAGCCTGGGAGGCGGGGCGCGCGCCGCGCGTGGCGCTCGAGGCGACGCACGAGAGCGTGCTGAAGTACGTGCCGCTATCCGCGCTCAAGCGGCACGCGCTCGACCTGAACTAGCGCGCCATCTCCGAGAGCGCTGCGCGATCCAGGATCGCGATCTCGCGCTGCGAGACCTCGATCAGCCGCCGCTCGGCCAGCGAGCGCAGCAGCCGCGAAAGCGTCTCCTTGGTGATCCCGAGGCGCGCGGCCACCAGCGTCTTGCTGACGGGAAGGCGTACCGTGTGCGTACCATTGCCGTTTCCGTTCCCGTTTCCGTTTCCGTCGCCGTTCCCATTGCCGTTTCCGTTCGCGACAACGAGCGAGTCGAGGTAGGACGCGAGGCGCTGGGCGCCGCGCCGCAGGCACGCGGTTTCCACCTCATCGAGCAGCACGAGCGAGCGCTCGGCGAGGGAGTTCACCAACCCGCGGGCGAGCCGCGGGTCGCGGTCGACGAGCGCGAGGATCGCCGCCGACGGAATCACCACGAGCTTCGACTCGGCGAGCGCCAGGGCGTCATAGCGCGACGCGCGCCCGAGCAGCGCGGTCGCTTCGCCGAACGTCTCACCCGGCCCGACGAGGCGCAGCACGCGCTCCTCGTTGTCCTGGCTGCGCAAAACGAGCTTGATCGACCCGTACGCGATGGCGAACACCCCGGGCATCGGCGCGCCGCGTTTGGCGATGGCGTCGCCGCGGCGCAGGGAGACGACCCAACAGTGCTTCCCCATGTCGCCGATCTGGCGCGGCGACGCTTCCCGGAAGACCTTCAGGTTGGAAACCACTCCTTCTATCAAACGCTGGGTATGCATGGCTACCGAAAGATGGCACCCATGTGCCGCCGGGGGTTGATCTTTGTCAAAGGAATGGCTCAGTTGCGCATTCGCCACAGCCGCCGGAAGGGATTTGATGGCTGTCAACAGGCCCTGCAACTGGTTGTCGGGACTTATCCGGCCAGTCGGCATGATGCGTTGCAAGAAGCAAACAAACCAGGGAGAAGTGAAATGCTTTCACGGTCACCGGGCGGTACCGGTCGGATACTGGCCATCCTGAGCGCGGCGTTGTTGTTTTGGGCATGGGTTGCACCGGCCGCGGCACAACCCGCGTCCGGCAAGGAGTCGCCGGAGCAGGTCTGCGCGGGTTGCCACGAGGACTACGTCGCCGGATACGCGGCTTCGAAGCACGGCGTCACAGCCGACGCCCGCACGCCGGCCAGCAAGGGCAGCTGCCTCGCCTGCCACGGTCAGGGTGCGCTAGAGCACGCCAAGCAAGGCGGCGGCAAGGGAGTCGGCGGCATCTTCTCGTTCAGCGACCCCAAGGTGCCGGCGGAGACGAAGGCCGCGGTCTGCCTCGACTGCCACCAGTCGGGTCCGAGGGTCAACTGGCAGCTTAGTTCGCACGCAACAAATGACGTCGCGTGCAGCTCGTGCCACAGCGTGCACAGCGGCGACAAGGACAAGGTTCGCATCAAGGCGACGCAGTTCCAGGTATGCGGCTCGTGCCACAAGACCCAGCGCGCGCAGATCAACTATCCCTCGCACCACCCGATCAAGGAAGGCAAGGTCGTGTGCTCGAGCTGCCACGAGCCGCACGGCTCGGTCGGCCCCAACATGCTCAAGAAGGAGACCGTCAACGAGACCTGTTACGGCTGCCACACCGAGAAACGCGGGCCGTTGCTGTGGGAACACCCGCCGGTGCGGGAGAGCTGCGTCAACTGCCATACGCCGCACGGCTCGATCAATGCGCCGCTCCTCAAGGCGCGCGCGCCGTGGCTGTGCCAGGAATGCCACAGCGCGCAGTTCCACCCGAGCACGCTGTATAGCGGCACCGGCCTGCCGCCGGCGGCGCAACCCGGCGGAACCGCTGCGCAGCAGCTGCTCGCGCGGAGCTGCCTGAACTGCCACACGCAGGTGCATGGATCGAACCATCCTTCCGGACCGCGGTGGACGCGGTAACGCGGACGACATAGGGGAGCGTCATGACAAGATTGGCCAACAAGACAAGCAACCGCGCACTCCGGCGGGAAACCCTCTCGCTCGCGCTGGCGATGGCGTTCGCGCCCGTGGCCGGCTACGCGCAACTGGCTGTGACCGGCGAGCCGATACTCAGCAACGAGGTTGAGCTCGGCATCGGCTACGTGAACGAGGACTCGTGGAAATTCGGCGAGTTCAACGGCTTGGGCGACAAGGGCGCGTACCTGATCGGCAACATCGATCTCAGCTCGCGCAATCGCGACACGGCGAGATTCTGGGGCCTGAGAGGCCGAAACCTCGGCCTCACCTCGCGCAACCTGCAGTTCGACATCGGCACGCAGGGGCGCTGGCGTTTCTTTGCCGAGTACGACCAGATCGAGAAGCGCGGCAACGACACCGGCCGGACGATCTTCAACGGCGCCGGGAGCGGCACGCTGTCGCTCCCGGCCGGCTTTGCCGGCATCGCCTCCACCGATACTACGGAAGCGCTGCGCGCTGCCAAGGTGAATCCCTTCCTGCAGAAGCTCGATCTCAAGCAGGAAAGGAAGAACTACATCGCCGGGTTCGCCGCCGAGCTGGCCCACGGCTGGGACGCGCACGTCAAGTTCCGCCACGAAAGGAAGGACGGGATCCGGTTGCAAGGCGGCGTGTTCGGCAACAGCGGCGGCAACCCGCGATCCGCGTTGATCCCCGAGCCCGTGGATTACGAGACGAACGAGCTCGAGGCGGCGGTCGAGTATGCGACCCAGAAGTGGCAGATGCGGGCGTTCTACCACCTCTCGCTCTTCAGCAACGACAATCTCTCGGTCACATGGCCGAACCCGTATACGAGGTCAGGCACTCTGACCGGTGCGACCGGCTGGACGGCGGTGAACTCCGGCTTCCCGACGGGCATCGGCCAGCTTGCGCTGCCGCCAGACAACCAGGCGCACCAGCTGGGCGTCAATGGCGGCTACAATTTTTCGCCGGCCACGCGCCTCGGGTACACGGTTGCGCTCGGCCGGATGACGCAGGACGAGTCGTTCCTGCCCTATGCGGTGACGCCCGGGATCGTGATCAACACGCCGCTGCCACGGTCTTCGCTCGGCGGCAAGGTGAACACCACGCTGGCGAGTCTCAATGTGACCAGCCGGGTTCTACCCGTGCTCACGCTGCGCGGCAGCTATACGTACGACGAGCGCGACGACAAGACGCCGCAGGCGCAGTATTTCTATATCGGCGCGGACACCCAGAGCCCGCAGTCGGGCGTGGCGACCAACCGCGCGAGGACCAATCTCCCGCTCAGCGAAAAGCGTCACCTCCTGAAGGTCGACGCCGACTATCGCGCCTTTGCCGGCATCAAGCTCAACGCCGGCTACGACTATGACGAGGTCCGGCGCACGAACGAGGAGGCGGCCAAGACCAAGGAGCACACCGTGCGGGTCGGCGCGCGGCGCAGCCTTTCGGAGACGGTTACGGGCGCAGTGAGCTACGCGCACTCGCGGCGGCGCTACGACAACTACGTCGATATCCCCTTCGAAGCGAGCTTTTCTCCGGAGTACCGCGCGACCCTCGCTGCGGGGACCGCCTGGGACAACAACCCGCTCGTGCGCAGGCATCCCTTCTCGAACCGCGACCGCGACCGGCTGAAGTTCAATGTCAACGCGTCGCTCACTCAGAAGGTTGCATTGGGGTTCGCAGTGGATTTCTACAACGACGACTACAAGAGCGAAAGGAATCCGCTGCTCGGCCGGCAGGAGGCCGACGGAACGACCTATACGCTGGATGCCGCATTCACGCCTTCGGACAACGTCACGACGTACGCGTTTTATACCCACGATAACTACCAGAGCCGGCAGCAGAACCGCACGTTCAGCAGCGGAACGAAGCTTGCAGCCGGTGCCGAAGGGCCGTTCGCGGGCGACTGGTGGATCGACGTGGACAACGAGGCGGACACCTTGGGCGTCGGGTTCAAGTGGACGGGGTTCCGGAGGATCGATTTCGGCGGCGACTTGATGTACACGGAGTCCACCGGCCATATCAGCCCGACCGGTCCGGGCGCGTTGCCGCTACCCGACAACAAGACGCGCCTCACCGCGCTGCAGCTCTTTGCAAAGTATCAACTCCAGAAAAACAGCTGGCTGCGGCTGAGCTTGCTGCGGCAGTTGTACAGGGAAAGCGACTGGGCGTGGGATTATGTGAACCCCACCACGATGGCGAACGTGATCTCGACCGGTCAGCAGTCGCCGAAGTACGCTGTGAGCGTAGTCGGGCTGTCGTACATCTACAGATTCCAATAAACCCACTCCCGAACGCCGCGCAGGTCAACCTACGCGGCGTTCGCGCGTTAGGATGGAAGGTCAAACCCCCACACGGAGAGTACGCATGAAAGCATCGCTGGTGATCCTCGCCGCCGCGGCGGCGCTTGTGGCCGGAACGGCTAACGCAGATACGGCGCAGCTGAAGGCGAAGGGCTGCCTCGGCTGCCACGACGTCGACAAGAAGAAGGTCGGTCCCGGGCTGAAGGACATCGCCGCGAAGTACAAGGCGGACAAGGGCGCCGAGCAGAAGCTGGTCGCCAAGCTGAAGAGCGGCAAGGGCCATCCCAAGGTCAATGCCAGCGACGACGAGCTCAAGAAGCTCGTGGGAGACGTGCTCGCCACGAAGTAGTTGTTCTCTAAGGGCGGTTTGATTTTAATCAAGCCGCCCCCCTGCATCTCCAAGACAATCCCCGGTGATGCAGATCATCCAAAGTGATGTAGTAATCGTCGGCGGCGGCGGGGCGGGGCTCCGCGCCGCCATCGCCGCCTCCGAGCGGGACTCCCGGCTGCGCGTCGCGCTGGTCTCCAAGGTGGTGCCCATGCGCAGCCACACCGTCGCGGCGGAAGGCGGCGCCGCGGCCGTGACCCGGACCGACGACAGCCTGCAGTACCACTTCGACGATACGGTGGCGGGCGGCGACTGGCTGTGCGACCAGTCGGTGGTGGAGTACTTCGTCGCCCACAGCCACGAGGAGCTGGTGCGCCTCGAGCACTGGGGCTGCCCCTGGGGCCGGCAGCCCGACGGCCACATCAACGTGCGCTACTTCGGCGGCATGAAGGTGCCGCGCACCTGGTATGCCGCCGACCGCAGCGGCTTCCACATCCTGCACACGCTGTTCCAGACCTCGCACAAGTATCCGGGCATCAAGCGCTACGACGAGTACTTCTGCGTCGAGCTGCTCGTGGACGACGGGCACCTGCGCGGCGTGCTGGCGATCGAGATCGCGACCGGCGAGTTCGTGGTGTTCGAGGCGCCGTCGGTGGTGCTCGCCACCGGGGGCGTCGGGCGCGTGTTCCGCCAGAACACCAACGCCGGCACCGTCACCGGCGACGGCATGGGCCTCGCGTTCCGCGCGGGCGTGCCGCTGCGCGACATGGAATTCATGCAGTACCACCCCACCTGCCTGCCCGGCACGGGCATCCTCATGACCGAGGCCTGCCGCGGCGAAGGCGCGGTGCTCACCAACAAGGACGGCTACCGCTACCTGCAGGACTACGGCCTGGGGCCGATCGACCCGTGGCCGCGGCCCAAGGCGATGGAGCTCGGGCCGCGCGACCGCCTGTCGCAGGCGTTCTGGCACGAGATGAAAAAGGGCAGGACGTTCATGACGCCGGGCGGACCGGCGGTGAATCTCGATCTGCGCCACCTCGGCGCGAAGAGGATCCACGAGCGCCTGCCGCTCATCGCCGAGGCGGCGAAGACGTTCTCTGGCGTCGACGCGGTGAAGGAGCCGATCCCGGTGTGCCCCGCGGTGCATTACATGATGGGCGGCATCCTCACCAACGTGCGCTGCGAGACCACGCTTCCCGGCTTGTACGCTGCCGGCGAATGCGCGAGCGTCGGCATCCACGGCGCCAACCGCCTCGGCTCCAACTCGCTTACCGAGCTCGTGGTGTTCGGCCGGGTGGCGGGCGAGCAGGCCGCGCAGTTCGCGCTCGCCGCGCCGCGGCGCGCCGGCAGCGTGCTGCGCCAGGCGCAGCCGGTGGCCGACCGGCTGCTCGCCATGCTGAACACGGAGAAAGGCGAGCGCCTCGCAACGGTGCGCGACGAGATGCGCCTGAGCATGGAAGCGGGCGCGGGCATCTACCGCAAGCAAGAAACCCTGCAGGAGACCTGCCGCAAGCTCGTCGAGCTGCGCGGCCGCTATCGCAACGGCATCCGGCTCGACGACCGGGGGCGCGCCTTCAACACCGAGTGGCTCACCGCCATCGAGCTGCGCAACATGCTCGAGGTGGCGCAGGCCATCGCGCACAGCGCGCTCGAGCGCCGCGAATCGCGCGGCGCGCACCAGCGCCTCGACCATGAGACCCGCGACGACGAGAACTTCCTCAAGCATTCGCTCGCCTGCAGCCGCGGCGAGGAGGAGCCGCGCATCGAGTACATGCCGGTGACCATCACCAAATCGAGCCCGCGCGCCCGGGTGTACGGCGGCGAGGGCAAGCAGGTGGTGCTGACGTGAACGGCAAAGCGAACAGTACCATCGCCATCGAGTGCCTGCGCTACGACCCGCAGGCCGACGAGACGCCCCGGTACCAGACCTACGAGATTCCCTTCACCGACGAAATGTCGGTGCTCGAAGGGCTGCAGTACATCAAGGACCATCTCGACGGCAGCCTCACCTTCCGCTGGTCCTGCCGCATGGCGATCTGCGGCAGCTGCGGCGGCATGGTGAACGGCGTGCCGCGGCTTTCGTGCGAGACCTTCCTGCGCGACTACTACCCCGAAGGCTTGCGCCTCGAGCCGCTCACGCATTTCCCGATCCAGCGCGACCTCGCAGTCGACCAGACCGATTTTCTCGTCAAGCTGCGCTCGATCAAGCCCTACATCATTCCCGAGGCGCCCAAGCCGGTCAGCGAAGGCACCTTTCTGCAGACGCCGCAGCAGCTGGACGAGTACTACCAGTACTCGCAGTGCATCAACTGCCTGCTGTGCTACGCCGCCTGCCCGCAGTACGGCCTGGACCGTGAGTTCACCGGCCCGGGGGCGCTGGCGCTGCTGCACCGCTACAACGCCGACTCGCGCGACGCCGGCAAGGCCGAGCGCATGGGGCTCGTCAACGCCGACGAAGGCGTGTGGGGCTGCACGCTCGTGAGCTACTGCTCCGAGGTCTGCCCGAAGGGCGTGGATCCGGCGCGCGCCGTCAACCAGAACAAGGTCGAGAGCACCAAGGATTACTTCATGCGCTTCGTGGCGCCGCGGCGGAACCGATGAAGACCTACATGCGCACGATGAACGGGTGGTGGCGCAGAAACCCGTTCTATCTCTGGTACACGCTGCGCGAGTGGAGCGCGTTTTTCCTGACCGCCTATGCGCTGGTGCTGCTTTTCGGCCTCGCGCGGCTCGCGCAGGGCGAGGCGCAATACGAAGCCTGGCGCGCCAGCCTGGCCACCCCGGCAGCGGTCGTCTTCCACGTCGCGGCCATGCTCATCGTGCTCTACCACGCGTGGACCTGGTTCAAGGTCATGCACAAGACGCTGCCCTTCGTGCGCATCGCGGGCCACCGCGTGCCGGACGGGGCGATCTTCGCCGCCGGCATCGTGAGCTCGCTGGTGCTCTCGCTGCTGCTGCTCTGGGGGCTCGCATGAAGCGCTCGAACCGGCCCATCTTCTGGTCGCTGTTCGGCGCCGGCGGCATGCTCTCGGCGCTCGTCGGGCCGATGCTCATCTTCATCACCGGCGTCGCGGTGCCGCTCGGGTTTCTCCTGCCGCGCGACACGCTGAGCTACGAGCGCATGCTGGCGTTCGCGCAGAACGGCTTCGGCAAGGTCGTGATCCTTGCGGTGATCGGGCTGTTCCTGTTCCACGGCCTGCACCGCATCTACCACTGCCTCCACGAGCTCGGACTGCGGCTCGGGCACGGCTGGATGGCGGTGTTCCACGGCCTCGCGGCCGTCGGCACGCTGGTGACGGCTTACTTGCTCGTAGCCATCGGCTGATCAGCCGCTGTAGGTAGGGTAGCGCGGCTCGTACATCTGCGACTTCACGTAGCCGAGCAGGTCCTCGGGCTGCGGCAGGGTCGCGAGCCCCTCTTCGTAGGCCACGCGCGCGACCGCGGCGGCGATGTGCGCCGAGACCTCCCGCACTGCGGCGAGCGGCGGATAGAGGCTGCCGTGCGCGAGGTCGGCCGCGGTTACGCGGTCGGCGAGCGCATGCGCGGCCGCCATGAACATCGCGTCGGTGACGAGGCGGGTGCCGCTCAAGACGGCGCCCAGGCCCATGCCGGGAAAGACGTAAGAGTTGTTCGCCTGCCGCGGCACCAGGAGCCGGTCGCCGACGCCGACGGGGTCGAAGGGGCTCCCCGAGGCGAATAGCGCGCGGCCGCCGGACCACATGTAAGCCTGCGCCGCCGTGCATTCGGATTGCGACGTCGGGTTCGAAAGCGCGAACACGATCGGATGGACGTTCGCTTGCGCCATGGCCTCGATGACCTCGCGCGTGAACGTCCCCGGAAGCGCAGCCGCGCCGATGATGGCCGTGGGAGCAAGCGCTTTCACTGCGGTCCGAAAGTCGCCGATCGGCGCGCGCTCGTGCGCATAGCGGCGCTTGCGCGCGTCGAGGTCGATACGGCCGGCGATGACCAGGCCCTTGGAATCGAACAGCCAGCAGCGCGCGCGCGCGTCGCTTTCGCTCAAGCCCTGCCGCATCATCGCCGAGACGGTCAGATCGGCAATGCCGATCGCGGCTTCGCCGGCGCCGAGGAAAAGCAGCCTCTGATCCTTCAGCGCTCCCCCGGTGACGCGCAGCGCCGAGACCAGGCCGGCGAGCGTCACCGCCGCGGTGCCCTGGATGTCGTCGTTGAAAACCGGAATGCGCCCGCGGTAGCGCTCGAGCAGGCGAAAGGCATTGTGGTTCGCGAAGTCCTCGAACTGGATCACCACGTCGGGAAACACTTCGCGCGCGGCAGCGACGAACTCGTCGACCAGGGTATCGTAGTCCTCGCCGCGCAGCCGCTCCTGCGGCAATCCGAGGTACAGCGGGTCGCGCCGCAGCGCGGCGTTGTTGGTGCCGACGTCGAGCAGCACCGGCAGGCAGTGCTCCGGGTGGATCCCCGCGCACGCGGTGTAGAGCGCGAGCTTGCCGATCGGGATCGCCATGCCGTTCGCGCCCTGGTCGCCGAGGCCGAGAATGCGCTCGCCGTCGGTGACCACGATGATCTTCACGGCGCGCGCAGGCCAGTTGCCGAGCACGCGCTTCACGCGCCCGCGGTCCTTGGCGCTGACGAAGACGCCGCGCGGCCGCTGATAGATGTGGCCGTAATTGAGGCAGGCGAGGCCGACCGTCGGCGTATAGATGATCGGCATCACCTCGTCCGGGTAGTCCATCAGGAGCCGGAAGAACAGCGTCTCGTTGCGGTCGTGCAGCGCGCTGAGATCGATGTACTTCTCCAGCGCGGAGCTCTTGCGGCGCAGGTTCTCCAGCACGCGCGCCAGCTGCTCGTCCGGAGAGCACACGTGCGGCGGCAGCAGCCCGCGCAATCCGAGCACATCGCGCTCCTCGTCGCTGAACGCGGTGCCCTTGTTGAGCGCCGGGTCGCGCAGCAGGTCGATACCGCTCTGCGGCATCCTCGCCGTCATAGGGAGCCCATGATGGCTCGGCTACCGGAAGTCGCGTTGATCTATCTCAAAGCCCTCGACGCGAGGCTTGCAATCATGAGCTTTGGGTGTTGCCAAAAACCCTCAAGTTCAAGGTCGGGTTTTACCTGGCGGTGGCGCTCACCGCCATGCTTCTCATTTTTGCTGCGCTGGTGGTGCGCCACGAGCGCAGCGAGCTGCTCAACGCGGCGGCGGCGCACGTCACGCAGCTCTCGGACGTGATCACGCGCAGCACGCGCTTCGCCATGCTCAACAACCAGCCCGACTACGTCCACAGCATCATCCAGGACGTCGCGCGCCAGGAAAACATCGACAAGGTGCGGCTGTTCAGCAAGGAAGGCGTGATCATCGACTCGAGCTACCCCCACGAGATCGGGCTGAAGGTCGACCGCAAGGCCGAAGGCTGCTTCCTGTGCCACCAGAGCGAGCAGCCCCTGGAGCGCCTGCCGTCGCGCGAGCGCGCGCGCGTTTTCGACGCCCCCGACGGGCGGCGCATGCTCGCCAGCATGGAAGTGATCCGCAACGAGCCCTCGTGCTACAACGCCGCCTGCCACGCCCACACCAAGGAGCAATCGGTGCTGGGCGTGCTCGACATCGTCTACCCGCTGGACGAGATCGAGCGCAGCCTGCGGGCGAGCGGCATCACCATCGTCGTGCTCTCGCTCGGGTTCGTCGTGCTGACCTCCGGGCTGGTGAGCCTGTTCGTGCACCGGCTGGTCTATCGGCCGCTGCGCGATCTCGAAGCCGGGGCGAAGCGCCTCGCCTCCGGCAACCTCGAGCAGCCGATCCCGGTGCGCAATGGCGACGAGTTCGGGCAGCTCGCGATCTCCTTCAACACGATGACCGCGGCGCTGCGCGAAGCGGCCCGTACGCTGGAGCAGAAAGTCGCCGAGCGCACGCGCGCCCTGCATCTCGCGCAGGCCGAAGCGGCGCGCGGCGAGAAGCTCGCCTCGGTCGGGCTGCTCGCGGCCGGCATCGCGCACGAGCTGAACAACCCGCTGACCGGCGTGCTCACCTTCTCGAGCCTGCTGCGCAAGAAAATGCCCGACGGCAGCGCGGACGCCGAGGATCTCGACCTGGTGATCCGCGAAACCAAGCGCTGCGCAGCCATCATCCGGCGGCTGCTCGATTTCGCGCGCGAGAAGACGCCGGAGAAGAAGTTCGCGGACCTGAATGCGCTCATCGAGGAGACCGCTCGCATCATCGAGCGGCCGGCGCACCTGAGCGACATCGAGATCAGCATGGATCTCGACCGGCGGCTGCCTCGCGTATGGGTCGACGCGGACCTGATCAAGCAGGTGGTCATGAACATCCTGGTCAATGCGCAGCACGCCATCGAGGAGAAGGGCGCCATCACCGTGCGTACCCGCCGCGCGCCGGGCGAGCGGGTGGAAATCTCCATCATCGACACCGGCTGCGGCATCGCCGAGAAGGACCTGCAGCGCATCTTCGATCCGTTTTTCACCACCAAGGGCGTCGGCAAGGGCACCGGGCTCGGGCTCTCGGTGAGCCACGGCATCGTGCAGGCCCACGGCGGCAGCATCGAGGTGCAGAGCAAGCCGGGCGAAGGCTCGACCTTCCGCGTGTACCTGCCGATCGAGCCGGCGGCGCAGCCAGCGGTCACCGCAGCAGAGGAGAGCAGCCGATGAAGGGCCGGATACTGGTCGTCGACGACGAGGAAATCGTCATCCGCAGCTGCCTGCGCGTGCTCGACGGCAAGGAGTACGAGGTCGAGGCGGTGCAGAGCGGCGTCGAGGCGCTGAAGAAAATCGACGACGGCCGGTACGACGTGATCATCCTCGACATCATGATGCCGAACGTCGACGGCCTCGAGGTCCTGCAGCGGGTGAAGGAGTCGCACCCGGACATCGAGGTCGTCATGGTGACGGGGCTGTCGCAGATCGACACCGCGGTGCGCTCCATGAAGCTCGGCGCCTTCGACTACCTGTCAAAGCCCTTCGACCCGGACGAGCTGAGGCTCACGGTCGAGCGCGCGCTCGAGCGGCGCCGGCTGCTGCAGGAGAACGTCAATCTGAAGGCGGCGGTCGGCTCCAAGTACCGCTTCGAGAACATCATCGGCTCGAGCCCGCGCATGCAGGAGGTGTATCGCCTGGTCGCGCAGTGCGCGCCGACCAACACCACGGTGCTCATCACCGGCGAAAGCGGCACCGGGAAAGAGCTCGTCGCGCGCGCAATCCACTACAACAGCCTGCGCCGCGAGAACCCCATCGTCCCGGTCGACTGCACCTCGCTCAGCGAGAACCTGCTGGAGAGCGAGCTCTTCGGGCACGTCAAGGGCTCGTTCACCGGCGCGGTGGCGAGCAAGCGCGGCCTCATCGAGGTGGCGAACGGCGGCACCCTGTTCCTGGACGAGATCGGCAACATTCCGCTTTCCATCCAGGCGAAGCTGCTGCGCGTCATCCAGGAGCGCGAGTTCAAGGCGGTCGGCGACACGCGCACCCAGAGCGTGAACATCCGCCTCATCGCGGCCACCAACAAGGACCTGCGGGCGATGGTCGCCGAGGGCACGTTCCGCGACGACCTCTTCTACCGCATCAACATCTTCCCGATCCGCATCCCGCCGCTGCGCGAGCGCGTCGCGGACATTGCGCCGCTCGCGTTCCACTTCCTCAAGACCTTCAGCGGCGAGCTCGGCAAGAGCGTGAACCAGTTCTCCGAGGGCGCGATGAGCGTGCTGCTCCATTACGACTGGCCCGGCAACGTGCGCGAGCTCGAGAACACCGTGCACCGGGCGGTGATCCTCGCCTCCGGCGGCGTGGTGCGCAAGGCGCATCTCGCGGGCATCGCCGGGGAGGCGCCGCAGGGGGAAGGCGCCGTGCCGCGGACCGGCGACGAGCTCAAGCGCACCAAGAAGGCCGCGCGCGAGAAATCGGTCGAGGGCATCGAGAAGGCCTTCGTGCTGGAGGCGCTGAAGCGCAACGCCTGGAACGTCACGCGCAGCGCCGAGGAGACCGGGATGCAGCGCGCGAACTTCCAGGCGCTCATGAAGAAGCACAACATCCGGCTGCGCGGCGCAGCCGAGCCGGCCGACGACTAGGCGTTACTCCAGCTCTTCGTAGCCCGTCAGCATCGCTTTGAAGTGCGCCGAGGGCGTATGGCCGAGGCTCGCCAGATACGGGTGGATGAAGATGAACGCGGTGAAGAACGCGAAGAGCGCGACGTGCACGGTGTCCACCACGCGCACGCCGCCGAAGAGCGCCACCGAGCCGGCGAAGCGCTCCAGATCCCAGAGCAGCAGCCCGGTGTAGAACTGGATCGGCACCAGCAGGATCATGATCACCTGGTAGGCCACGCTCTGCAGCGGGTTGAACTTGTGGTAGAGGGTCACGTGGTGAGGGTTGGGGTCGCCCTTGAAGATGCCGTAGCCGTAGTACTGCAGCTGCTTGAGCGTGTTGCGGAAGTGCTTCGCCGGGTCGAGCTCCGGATGGTAGACCTTGATCTTGTCGGAGAAGAGGTAAAACAGCAGCCACACGAAGTAGTTGGCGATCAGGGCGAAGCCCACCCAGTTGTGGATGCGCACCGCCACCGGGAACGGCAGCGCGTGGAAGAGCTCGCCGTAGCGCAGCTGGACCCCCGTGAGGATCAGCACCACGAAGCCGAGCGCGTTGATCCAGTGCCACATCCTCACAGGCAGGGGATGGACGTAAAGCTTTTGCATGGCCGCTATCCTTGTTTCTTGCGCAGGAGCTTGCGCAGCGCCAGGTGCGCGAGCGGCGCCGAGATGCCGGCGAGCAGCGCGAGCGCGAGCAGCACGTCGAGCAGCCCGATGCGCGTGCCGCCGATGGCGTAGAAGCCGCGCACCGACTCGACCGATGTCGGCGAGCTGAGCACTTCCTTCTGCGCGTCGTAGCGCAGGGTCTTGCCGTCCGTGCCGAGCACCGACAGCGTGACGCTCTGGAAGGGCTCGGCGCCCGCGCGGTGGCAGCGCTGGCAGTCCTTTACCGCGCTGGCCTTGCCCGCGAGCTGGTGCGATTCGGCGCCGTTGCGGATCTCGATGCGCCCGATCAGCACCGGCTGGATGACTTTTCCTTCCTGCTCGACGTGCGCGAGGAGGGTACGCAGCTGCGATGGGTCGAGGCCTTTGCCGTCCTTGTCGAGCTTCTTGACCTGGTCGCCGAAGCCCGGCACCAGCTCCTCGGAGACGCGTTTCTTCGCGATGCCGTCGTGCAGCCGCAGGTCCACCTTGCGCTGCACCGACGGCGCATGGCAGGCGGCGCAGGACACCACCTCGAGATGCCGTGCGGTGTTCGGCAGCCATTTCTGGTGCGTCTCGACCGCAGCCGCGTGGCAGCCGAGGCAGGCGTCTTTCAGTCCCTCGCCGACCGCCGCGGCGCTCACCTCGTGCGGCGTATGGCACGTGGCGCAGGCGGGCGCGCCCTCGTTGCCCTTTTCGCGCTGCGCGGCGTGGACGCTCGCCTGGTAATGCTTCGTCGAATCGGCGTGGCAGCCGGCGCAGCTTACGCGTTCGGGCTTGGCGGCACCGGGGTGCTTGGCCGGGTCTACGCCGGCATGGCACCCGGTGCAGCCGAGGGGGTTGTGCACGGATTTGGCGAATGCCGAGGCATCGACCTTCGGAGCGCTTTCGGTGCCGTGGCAGGCGAGGCAGGCCTTCGCTTCGTCGGGAAGCGCAGCGGACGCGTCCGCCGCGCCGGCCGAAGCGGCGGCGGCCAGGAGCAGGACGGCAAGAAGAAGGCGCGGGGCCATTCGATCAGCCTCGCGTCACCGTACGTCGCTCTCGGGGGAGGACGGTTGATCCACGTCAACCCCGCGATGGCGCAGCGCTTTGATGACGAGCCAGCCGAGCAGGCCCAATCCGATGAACGGGAACGCCACGACGTAAGCCAGGCCGATGAACGGCGCCGCGATGAACAGGCCGACGTTCTTGGCGAATAGCGCCGCGCCACCCTGCGCTTCGATTTTCGGCGTTTCGGCTTTCGCTTCCCGCTGCAGCGCGAGTTGCGCGCTGCCTTCGATCATCTCCGGCGAGAGCGGCTTGTTCAGGAAGCCGGCGACGCCGAGCGCTGCCGCACGCTTCTCGTTCGCTTCCGAGCCGTAACCCGTGATGATCACCACCGGCAGCCACGGCCGGCTCGCTTTGATGCGCTCGGTGACCTCGAGCCCATCCATACCGGGCATCTTGATGTCGGCGTACACCACGTCGTAGTCCTCGCGCGCGAGGCGATCCAGCGCTTCGGCGCCGCTCGTGGCGCTGATGACGGCGTAGCCCTTGCCGCCGTCGAGTACCCGCTGAAAGCTTTTTCCGACCACCGGGTCGTCGTCTATGACCAGAACCTTTTTCGTCGCTTCCATGACATGCTCCTTTTCTTTTCAGCAGTTTCCCTGCGCGCTGTGCAGCGCCCATTGCTTGCTCCGCAGGGCGGAGCGGGTCGCCCGCAGGACTTCGTCCGGGCCGACCGGCTTGGCGAGATAGTCGTGCGCGCCGAGCCGGATCGCTTCCTTGGCCGATTCCACGGTCGGGTAGCCGGTGATGATCACCACCTCGCTCTCCGGCCATTTCTGCTTGATGCTCTTCAGCACGCTCATGCCGCCGGCTCCCGGCATGCGCAGATCGAGCAGCACGACGTCGAACGGCCCGCTGCCCATCGCGCGCAGCGCCTCGTCGCCGTCCCAGGCGGTCTGCGCCTGGCAGTTTTCGCGGGCGAGGATCATCGCGTAGCTGAGCCGCACGACGTCCTCGTCGTCCACGATGAGAATGCGCGGCTTGGGGTCCATGGCCGCCTCGTTCAGGCGGCTGCGCGCCGCTTGAGCGTGCCGCGCACCGCGACCCACGCGAGCGCGGCGATACCGACGAACGGGAAGGCGAGCGCGTAGGCGAGGCCGATGAACGGCGCCGCGAGGAAGAGGACCACGTTCTTCACGAACGGGATGCGCAGCACCATCCAGGCGAGAACCGCAAGGCCGATGATCGGGAAACCGACGATGAACGCGAGCCCGATGAACGGCGCCGCGACGGCGGTGCCGATGGTCTTGGCGACCTCGAATGCCGTGCGGGCTTTCTCTTCAACCGCTTCGTAATGAATGACCGGCGCGTAGAGGGCGGCGGTGGCGACTCTGGCAGTGTTGGCTCTCATGACATCCCCCGATTTGGCGGTTCCGTTTCTTGCTTCCTTCGCCCTTCTCTACGCACCAGCCGTGCCAGTGCCGGCCGGGCGGCCGCAGGCACGGCCGGAACACCTGGGGATTCAGCGCCTTAAGCCGCCGAAGGGGCGACGCCCGGGACGCGCAAAGAAGCGGCGGGAGAGGCTCTGAAGTACGCTTTTCTTATGCAGGCTGCGGCGAAGGGAGGGAGATTGCCCTTGCCGATCAATCAGCTGCAGCCGCTGCGGCGGTGCATGTTTTCTTCGAGCCTAGATATAGCTCTTGTAGCGCGGATCGAACATCTGCGAGCGCACGCTGGCTTCGAGATCGGCAGGGCGCGGGCCTTGCGCGAGGCCCGAGCGGTAGGCGGCGGCTGCAACCGCGGTCGCAATGATCGCCGACACTTCGCGGATACGCGGCAAAGCCGGGTAGAGGCTTCCCTGCGCGAGATCCGACTCGGAGACCTGGCCCGCGAGGGCATGCGCCGCGAGCATGAACATCTCGTCGGTCACGCGGCGTGAGCGGCTGACGATCACCCCGAGCCCGACTCCCGGGAAAATATACGAGTTGTTGCCTTGGCGAGGCACGCGCGTTCTGCCGTCGACCGTGACCGGGTCGAACGGGCTGCCGCATGCGAACAGCGCGCGACCGCCGGTATGGCGGTACGCCTCCTCCGCGGTGCATTCGGCCTTCGAGGTCGGGTTGGACAGCGCCAATACGATCGGCTGCCGGTTGATGCGCGCCATTTCTTCGAGCACCTCCCTGGTAAAAGTGCCGCCGACGGCGGCGACGCCGACGATCGCCGTGGGCTTCAGCGAGCTCACCGCGGCCGCAAATTCACCGATCGGGGCATGGGCGTGAGCATAGGCGAGCTTGTGCTCCGCCAGATCGCCGCGGCTCGCCACCACCAGGCCGTGGGAATCGAAAAGCCAGCAATGTTCACGCGCCTCGCCCGCGCTGAGGCCCTGCTCGACCATGGCGGCGACAATCAGGTTCGCGATGCCGGTCGCCGCCTCCCCGGCGCCCAGGAACAGGATCTTCTGGTCCGTCAGCTTGGCTCCCGTGGCGCGCAGCGCGGAGAAGATCCCCGCCAGCACGACCGCCGCCGTGCCCTGGATGTCGTCGTTGAAGGCGCAGGCGCGCTCGCGATATTTCTTCAGCAGCCGGAACGCGTTGACGTTGGCGAAGTCCTCGAACTGGATGAGCACGCCGGGGAACACTTCCTGGGCGGCGGTCACGAATTCCTCGACCAGCTCGTCGTACGCCGCGCCGCGCAAGCGGCGCTGCCTCAAGCCCACGTAGAACGGGTTCGCGAGCAGCGCGTCGTTCTCGGTGCCGACATCCAGCATCACCGGCAGGCACAAGTGAGGCTGGATCCCGGCGCACGCGGTGTAGAGCGAGAGCTTGCCGACCGGTATGCCCATGCCGTTGGCTCCCAGATCGCCCAGCCCGAGGATGCGCTCGCCGTCGGTGAGCACGATGATCGCCGCGGGGTACGGCCAGTTGCGCAGCACCTGCTTCACGCGCCCGCGATCGTTGGCGCCGATGAATAGCCCCCGCGGGCGCTGGAAAATCAGCCCGTACGTCTGGCAGGCGAGGCCGACCGTCGGCGTATAGATGAGCGGCTGCATCTCGTCGATGTGGTCGCACACCACGCGATAGAACAGCGATTCGTTGCGCTCGTGCAGCGCGTTGAGCTCGATATATTTCTCGAGGTCGTTCGGCTGCTGCCGGATGTGCCTGAGCGCGCGCTCGGCCTGTTCGTCCTGCGAGAACACGTGCGGCGGCAGCAGCCCGCGCACGCCCAGCGCGTCGCGTTCGCGCTCGGTGAACGCCGTGCCCTTGTTCAGCAGCGGGTCGTGCAGCAGCGCCAGGCCGTGCGAAAAGGCGACGGGACCTTTGTGCATCGCTTACCTCGCGGGCTGGCTGGCGTAGGCGGAGGACAGGCTCTCGATGATCGAGTCGCTGTAGGGCAGGCTCATCTTGTGCATCATCGAGCTCTCGCGCCGGTCGTCGCGGTAGGCCCTGAGCGCCATGATCAGGTAGTCGCGGTCCTGGCCCCTGATCTTGGGCACCACCATTCCCGGAACCTCGATCTCGGCGCCGTGGCAACGCTCGCACCGGTCGGTGAGGTCCTTGACGAGCGTCTGTCCTTTCTCGGCGGCCCTGGATTTCTGCACCGAGTAGAAGGCGGCGATGTTCTGGATGTCTTTCTCGCTCAGCCCGGTGACGTAAAGCCGCATGTTCTCGCGCTTGCGAGTGGTGCGGTAGGCCTTGACGGCGTCCACCAGGTAGCGCGCATCCTGGCCGGCGAGGCTCGGGGTCGCCGTGTCGGTGCTCACCCCGTTCGCGCCGTGGCAGCCGCCGCAAACCGCGGTCAGGGGCTCGCCCGCCTTGGGGGCGCCGAAAGAAGGGGCGGCGCGCTGCGCCGGAACCTGGGAAGCGAAATATAGCGCCAGGCTTTCCATGTCGAGCCTGCTCATGCCCGGCAGCAGCGCATGCATCGGCGCGGCCTTGCGTTCCTTCTTCAGGTACTCCTGGATCGCGATGACGAGATATTGCGGCTGCTGGCCGGCCAGGCTTGGCGTGCCGGCGATCTTGCTGTTGCCGTCCGCGCCGTGGCACTTCGCGCAGGCGCTCGCCAGCGTCTTGCCGTGCTCATACGGCGAGACGCGCTCTTTTTCCGGGGCGGCCTGGACCGGCGGGAGGCTGGCGTAGTACGCGGCCAGGTTGAGCGTGTCGGCCTCGCTGAGGTGCGTGGCGATGTCCCTCAGCGCCGCGTGAGTGCGCTTGCCATCCTTGTAGGCCTTGAGCGCGGCGAGCAGATAGCGCTCGCGCTGTGCGGCGAGGTGCGGGATCGCCGGCGCGGCGCCCTTGCCGTCCACGCCGTGGCATGCCTTGCATTCGCGCTCGGCGATGGCCTTGCCGGCGGAGACATCCACCGCAGCCTGTTTCTCGCTTGCGCCCTTTGTCGGCGGCTGACCCTGGTCCGTGCAGGCGGCGAGCGCCAGCGCCAATGCGATTCCCAGCGTGAGACGTTTCATTAGATCCTCGAGCACGATTGTTCAGCCGACATCGGTGGTTTCGCCTTCCTGCCTCAGCATCACCACGGAAGGCGGGCGGGAAAACCACATCTGGTACATCGACACCACCCACATGTAGGCAAACGCGAGACCCATCAGCGCGCCTCCCGCGATCACCACCCAGGCGAACGGGTGGTAGAGCTTGGTGAAGTACCAGGAGCCGATGTCCAAGGTGAGCGCGATGAACGGAAAGGCCATGACCGCGCACTTGAACCATACCGGGCGCACGTACGCGTGACTGAAAATTGTCCCCAGGATGAAGAAAACGAACGTGATCCCGAAGAAGTGGATATGCGAGACCCGGACCAGCGTGAACAGCGCCGTGCCGGTGTCGCGCTCGGTGACCTTTTGCACGTTGTCGAACCCGTTCAGGTTCGGCAAATGCGGGTTGCTGCCGTCGTGGCAGGCCATGCAGCGCCGGTCGAAGGTCGTCCTGATCTCCTTTTCGTAGCGCGCGCGATCGGCGCCTTCCTGCGCCCAGGACACGAGGGTCATGAGCTCGTCGCGCGGCAGCATCGCCGACATCGAGCCGCGCAGCGCCGCCTCGAGCCGCGAGCCCTTGCCGCTGCCGCTGTAGGCGATCACCACATCCTCGTAGGTCAGGTTGCGCGGATTGCCGTCCTTTCCGGAGTAGGTGTGGAAAAGATAGATCCCGGCGAACAGGTAGGCGGTCCCGAGGATGAGCAAAGTCATCGTGTACAGCACACGCAAGCTGTACGGCAGCTCCGAGAAATGCCGGTAAAGCCGGTGCAACGGTACGTCGTTCACATCCGTTTCCTTTTTCACTTGCCGCGCTTCTTGGCGGCAGGCGGCAGCACGATGTAGGTCACGGCGCGCGCGTTCTGGCGCGCATAGTGAGCGGAAAGGTCCTTCACGTCCCCCTCGCTCAACAACGCGGACATCGCGGTCATCGCCGTGCTCTTGCGCGCGCCGGTCCGATAGGCGTGCAGCACCTGCTCCAGCCAGTCGGTGCGCTGCGCCGCGAGGCGCGGCATCAGCGGGTCGGTGCTGTTGCCGCTCGTGCCGTGGCAGCGGTCGCAGCGCTCGGTCCACTCGGCGAGCGTCAGCGGCCGGCGCACGTTCAGCGGCTGAGGCTGCTGCGCGGCGTAATAGGCTGCGATGTCCTTGATCGCCCGCTCGTCGACCTCTGCCGCCGGCCCTTTCATCGACTCGTCCTTGCGCGCCCCGGTCTTGTAGGCCTGGGTGGCGGCCGCGAGGTACTGCGCGTCCTGGCCGGCGAGGCTCGGCGTGGCGGGATTGCCGCTCACGCCGGTATCCCCGTGGCAGGCGCCGCAGGCCGCGGCGGACTTCTTGCCTGCCGCCGGGTTGCCGGCGGCGGGATTTTTCGTCCGAGCGGGCTTCAGCAGGGCGTAGTACAGCGCCATGTTGCCCAGGTCCGATTCGCCCGCGCCCGCGGCGATGGCTTTCATCATGTCGTTCGCGCGCGCGCCGCTCTTGTAGGCCTGCATTGCGCCGACGAAATATTTCGGATCGAGCCCGACCAGGCTCGGCGTGCCCGGCATGCTGCTGACGCCGGCTTCGCCGTGGCAGCCGGCGCAGGCGGCAGCCGCGGCCTTGCCGGCCTGCACCGGGTCTGACCGCGCAGCGCCGCCCTTTGCGGGAGGCGCTGCCGGCCGCGGCGGCTCGAGGCTCGCGTAGTAGGCGGCGACTTTGACGAGCGCGTCGTCGCTCAGATAGCGCACGATGCCGGTCATCCCCCCCTGCACGCGGGCGCTTTGGCGGTAGGCGCGAAGTTGCAGGTCCAGATAGGCGGCGCGCTGGCCGGCGAGATGCGGCACTCCTTTGGTCGCGCTGACGCCGTTCGCGCCGTGGCAGCGCGCGCAGCTCGCTTCCGCGATGCGCTTGCCCTCGGCGACCTCCACCGCGGTGGCGTAGACCGCCCGCAAATCGTCGTCGGCGGGGAGGCCCTTTGCGGATTGCGCTCCGGCGGCGAACGGAAAGGCGGCGATCGCCGCGGCGGCGAGCATGGCGAAAATTGGAATTTTCATTGTGCGGCTTTGTGCACCCAAGGTGGAAACAGCCGGGTGATCCCCAGCAGGACGATGAGCGGCGCGATGACCATCGACAGCGAGACGATGAGTCCTTCCTTGCCGAACACCTGCATCGGGTAGGTGAGAAGCCCCTTGCCGGTCTTCGAGAGCTCCTGTCCGCCGATCACGACGTTCCAACGCATCATGAAGACCGAGAACAGCACGAGGCACGCGCTCAACGTCACGCCCACGACAAGCTCCCGGCCGGTGGTACCGCGCCAGATCATGTACGAGAGCAGCAGCAGCGGCACGATGGAGCCGAGCCCGAACTGCAGGACAAAGTAGGGAATGAGGAGCGGCCCGGTCACGTATTGCATGATCACCTCGATACCCTCGCGCGCCTTGTAAACGATGTTCGCGAACTCGAGGCCTTCAAGCAGGAAGGCGACGATGATGAACGCCCACACGGTGTAAGCCAGCCCCTTGATGCAGGCGAGGTCGATGGGCGTTCGGCGCAGCTTGCACGACAGCACGTAGAGCACGATCAGCAGCGCGACGCCGGAGATGATGGCCGAGAACAGGAACACGAGCGGCATCAGGTCGGAGGACCACCACTCGCGCGATTTCAGCGAGCCGAAAATGAAGCCGACGTAGCCGTGCAGGCCGTGGGCGCCCGGGATGCCGGCGATCGCCAGCCAGAAGATCCATTTGGCGTCGTAGCGCAGCGCCTTCTCCGACAGGTCGTAGGAGCCGAGCGTCAGCGCGCGGTAGAACGTCCCGGTCCATCCGTTTCTTTTCTGCGCCTGCTCCACGATGTGCGGCCGGAAGGCAAACCAGGTTTCGATCAACAGCAGCACGATGTAGAAGGTCGCGAAATAGCCGAACATCGCCATCGCCGAGCTCAGGTTCGGCGTGAGCAGGTTGTTGAACGCCCGTTCGGGGTGCCCGAGGTGCAGGAGCAGCGGCAGCGGCACGAAGAACATGAAGCACAGCGATGTGAGCAGCGCGAGATGCGCGACCGGCTTCAGGCGCTCGAAGCCGAACACCTGGTACAGGCTCGAGACAGTGAACGCGCCCGCCACCAGCCCGGTGATGTAGGGATACACGACGATGGCCACCGACCACTCGATGACCGTCTCGTTCGGGTAGACCCAGCCGGTGTACGGGGCGTAATGAACGGAGGGTTCCATCAGCTCACCGCCTTGTCGATGCCGACGTAGAAGACGTTCGGCTCATTGCCGGTCTCGGGCCGCAGCACCTGGACGCGGTTGTTGCGAATGAACAGGCTGATCGGGCTTTCGTGATCGTTGCGATCGCCGAACACCCGGGCGCCGACGGGGCAGACCTCGACGCAGGCTGGCTGCAGTCCCTTGCTGATGCGGTGGTAGCACCAGTAGCACTTCTGCGTAACGCCCTTTTCTTCGTTGAACCAGCGCGCGCCGTAGGGACAGGCCTGCACGCAGTAGCGGCAGCCGATGCAGTACTTGGCGTCGATCAGCACCACGCCGTCCGCGCCCTTGTACGTGGCGCCGACCGGGCATACTTGCACGCAGGGCGGATGCTCGCACTGGTTGCACAGCTTCGGCACGAAGAAAGCCTTCTCCACCTTCGCGCCCTTGTAGCGATCGGCGAAACGATATTCCCCTTCCGAACCGGAAGCCGCGATGTTCACGGGGTCCTGTTGGCTGTCGATGCGCGGCTTGTCCTCTCCCTCCAGATAGACGTAGCGCTCCACCCAGGTGTTGAAGTGGTGCGCGTCCAAGGGAACATTGTTTTCCCGCTTGCACGCCTCGACGCAGCGCAGGCAGCCGATGCATTTGTTGGCATCGACGCCGAACGCCCATTTGCGCTTGGTCCAGTCGTAATCGGCCGTAGGAAAGGACTTTTGCGCGGCCGCTGACTCGCTCTTGGCAGCCACCTTGCGCAGGACGGCGGTGGATCCGGCGGCGACCGCAGCGCCGGCAACGCCGATCTTGCGAAGAAACCCGCGCCTTGCGCGCAATGCGCTGATTGCTTCCCGTTTCATGGTTTCTTCCCGCAGCTTTGCGCCGCGTAGTAGGCGGCAAGGTTTGCGATGTCCGCGTCGCTCAGGCCCCTGACGACGCCCGCCATCATCGGGTCTTTGCGCAAGCCGGCCCTGAACGCCTTGAGGGTGTTCGCGAGGTAGACGGCCTTCTGGCCGGCAATGTTGGGCCACGCGGGATTGGTCCCCGCGCCGGTCTCGCCATGGCAGGCCGCGCAATTCTTCGCCAGAACCTTGCCTGCGGCGGCGTCGCCCGCCGCTTTCCCGCTGGCCGGAGCCTTGCAGCTCAACCCTGCGTAATAGGCGGCGAGATTCTGGATATCGCCATCGCCGAGCGTCTGCGCCACGGGCGACATCATCACGTCCGTCTGGGCGCCGGACTTGTACGCCCCGAGGATTCTGACGAGATACGCGGCGTTCTGCCCGGCCAGGTTCGGCCAGGTGTCGTTCGGGCTGATGCCGTTCGCGCCGTGGCAGCCGGCGCAGCTCGCCGCGTGCTTCTTGCCTCCTGCCGCGGCATCACCGGCGACCTTGGCGACCACGCCCGCGAGCTTGGGCGCGTGGGGGTTGTGGCAAACGGTGCATTGCTGGCCGGTGCCGTGTTGCGCCAGATCGATCTGGGGCTGCGTGCGGGGTCTTTCCGCCATCTTTTCATGGCACAGCGTGCACAGCTTTCGCGCATCGGCAGGGATCGGCAGCTTGCCTTTCTGCGGATGCCCCTCCGCCGCGCCATGACACACTTCGCAAACCACCGTCTTGTGGTTGTTCGCCGACCACTGCGCATGACGTTCGGCATGGCAGCTCTCGCAATAGCGGGCGGTCTTGAATGCCGGCTCCTGAGCGGCGATCTCGGCAACCGAGTCGGCGCGGTAGTGGCCGAATTCGTAGAACGACTCGGCGGTGAAATACCACTTGGCGGCCAGCCCGAGGGCAAGGCCGCCGGCAAGCAGCAGGATCACCCGAACGATATGCTTTGGCATGCTTCGCTTTGAGCTCCTTCTCCGATCCGACGGTACATGGCGTGTCCGAAAAGGGCTTGACCTAAATCAAGCCTCCTAGGGCGTAAAAACAAAGCCGGCCGCAGCCGGCTTTCTAGGGCAATGCGGGGTTACTTCGTCCCCAGCACCTGCTTCACCGCGGCGTTCAGTTCGGCGTCGCTCGCCTGGATTTTCAGATGGCCCTTGCCCTCCTTGAGCTTTGCGACCAGCTGGCCTTGCGCCTTAGTGTCGCCTTTGTACTTCGCGGCGACGTCCTTGTACGCCGGGCCGACTTTTTTCTTGTCGAGCTCGTGACAGTTCAGGCATCCCTTCGCCTTCAGCACCTCCGCGCCCGACTGCGCCTGGCTAGAACCGGCCGCCAGCAAGCCTGCCACTGCAACCACCGTCAGCACTGTCTTCATCACCCCTCC
>Ga0156283_1271_pt1 | contig 35824 bp, 37 predicted proteins | sample RifCSPlowO2_12_FD_107932 | JGI IMG/M metagenome (GOLD analysis project Ga0156283, IMG submission 107932) | Betaproteobacteria bacterium RIFCSPLOWO2_12_FULL_65_14 | reverse complement strand
TTCCCGATCAACGAGCGCGATGCGGTGCGCGCGCGGAAGCAGCCGGCGAAGCCGGGTTGCGAGCGCGATGCCGTCAATACCGGCGCCGAGGATCAGGATCGTTTTCTTGTCCGTCATCGCCGTGCTCTCAAAAGGCAGCCACCTTGTCGGCCCACTGATGCCATTCGGCCAACTCGGCCATTGTGCTGCGGTGCGTGCCTTCGACCAGCTCAGGGTCGGTGATGCCGCGAGCATCCATGCAGGTGCCGCACACGCCTATCGTGCCGCCGCGCCGCAAAACCATTCCCAGCATGTCGGCGACGTTGTAGTAGCCCTGCGGCACCTTCTGCCCGCCCTTGGCGCAAGCCGCCGCGTCCCCCATCAGGAACAGGCGGAGTTCCTCGGTCTGCGTCTTGAGGAGCGCAATGGCGAGTCGCAGCCCGTTGTAGCTGCGCTCGCCGCCGTACGGCTGTTCATTGAGAATGAAGAGCGTCTTCATGGCGCGGCTCCAAGCGTTCGGCCGGCACCTGCGCCTGGCTCACGCCCCGGAAGGGAATGGCGAGCATTCCGGTGAGCGTGGCGCACTCGCCCGGGTCCCGGAAATCGGGAATGCCGATGGTCATCGCCTGGTGGCCGGCGCGCGGTTGGGCACGATAGGTGCCGAAGAGGCGATCCCAAAGCGACAGGTTGAAGCCGAAGTTGCTGTTGGTCTCGTCGCGCTCGATCGAGTGGTGCACGCGGTGCATGTCCGGCGTCACCACCAGCCAGCGCAGCACCGGCTCGAGCGCCGCGGAAACGCGCACATTGCCGTGGTTGAACATGGAGGTTGCGTTTAGCAGGACCTCGAATACCACCACCGCGGCGGGCGGCACCCCCAGGGCGGCGATGACGGCGAACTTGATCAGCATGGAGAGCAGGATCTCAATGGGATGAAAGCGGGCCCCGGTGGTCACGTCAATGTCCAGGTCGGCGTGGTGCATGCGGTGAAGGCGCCACAGAACCGGCACGGCGTGGAACATCACGTGCTGCAAATAGATCGCGAGGTCGAGGAGTACGACGCCCACGACCAGGGCTGCCCATGCCGGGACGGCGTAATAGTTGAGCAGTCCCCACCCGTGCGATGCAGCGGACAGCGCCACGCCCACCGCGGCAGTTGGCAGAAGCAGCCTGACCAGAATCGTGTTGAGCACGACAATGCCGAGATTGGCCGGCCATCGGCGCCGCCTCGGGAGCGTTTGCGGCCGGCGCGGCGCGAGCAGCTCCCATGCCGCCATCGCGGCCAGCACCCCGGCGAAGGCGCTCAGCCGCACCGCGGCCTCGTTGCCAAGTAGCAAGGCTTCCAGTGACATGTGCCCTATTTAACTAATCAACTGATGAGTTGAATACTGCACCACCAGCAATAAGATGTCAAGGCAACTCCTGGCCGCGGCGGCGGGGTCGGCTGGAACCACTTCCCGGCGCGAGGGTAAACTAACCGCATGACGATTTACATGCAGAGCGCCGCGCGGCCGGCGCATGCGCACGAGGCGCCGATGACCGATGCGGAGCGCAAGGCGCGCGTCGAGCTCGCCGCGTGCTACCGCATCTTCGACATGCTCGGCTGGGTCGAGATGATCTTCAACCACATCACGGTGCGCGTGCCGGGGCCCGAGGTGCGCTTTCTCATCAATCCGTTCGGCCTGCAGTACCGCGAGGTCACCGCTTCGAGCCTGGTGCTCATCGACGTCGAGGGTAACCCGGTGCGCGAGACCCAGTGGCCGGTGAATCGCGCCGGGTTCGTGGTCCATTCGGCGATCCACGGCGCGGTGAAGAATGCCCATTGCGTGATGCATACGCACACCACGACGGGCATGGCGGTCGCCTGCCTGAAGGAGGGTCTCTCGCCGCACAACTTCTACGGCGCGATGCTCCACGGGCGGGTCGCGTACCACGACTTCGAAGGCATCACCGTCGAGCCGGCCGAGAAAGAGCGCCTGCTCCGCGACCTGGGGGACAAGCCGGCGATGATCCTGCGCAACCACGGGCTGCTCGCCTGGGGGCCGAGCGTGCCGGAGGCGTTCCTCATGATGTGGACGCTGCAGCGCGCGTGCGACGTGCAGATCGCCGCGAGCCGCGCCGGCGAAGTGCAGCCGATCCGGCCGGAAGTGTTCGAGCAGACCGTGCGCGAATCGGGGCCGAGCGAGAAGCGCACCTGCGAGGACGTCTTCGCGGCCCTGCAGCGCAGGCTGGATGCTCTCGATCCTTCTTACCGAGATTGACGTTTACGTAAACGTCAACTAGCCTTTCCGCTTCATGACCGACCTGTCCGCCTCCGGCAAGCTCGTCTACAAGACCAAGCACAAGGTGCGCTTCGTCACCGCCGCGAGCCTGTTCGACGGGCACGACGCGTCGATCAACATCATGCGCCGCATCCTGCAGGCCTCGGGCGCCGAGGTGATCCACCTCGGGCACAACCGCTCGGTGGACGAAGTCGTCGTCGCGGCGCTGCAGGAGGATGTGCAGGGCATCGCGGTATCGTCCTACCAGGGCGGGCACATCGAGTACTTCAAATACATGATCGACCTGCTGCGCGCCCAGGGCGGGGCGCACATCAAGATTTTCGGCGGCGGCGGCGGGGTGATCGTGGCCTCCGAGATCGAGGAGCTGCAGCGCTACGGCGTCGCGAGGGTGTACTCGCCGGAAGACGGCCAGCGCATGGGCCTGCAGGGAATGATCAACGACATGCTCGCGCACTGCGACTTCGACCCGACGCAGTACGCGCCGAAGCAGCTCAAGCCCGGCGATTACCGGGCGCTCGCGCAGATCATCACCGCGCTCGAGCTCGGGGTTTTCGAGAAAAGCCCCATTCTGGAAAAAGCCAAGGCAAACCCGGTTCCGGTGCTCGGCATCACCGGCACCGGCGGGTCCGGCAAGAGCTCGCTCACCGACGAGCTGGTGCGCCGCTGGCTTCTCGACCAGGGCGAGGGCCTGCGCATCGCCGTGCTCTCGGTGGACCCGACGCGCCGCAAGACCGGCGGCGCGCTGCTCGGCGACCGCATCCGCATGAATGCCATCCATTGCGCGAATGTCTTCATGCGCTCGCTCGCCACGCGCGACACGAATAGCGAGCTCTCCGCCGCGCTCGGCGAGGCGATCGCCGCCTGCCGGGCAGCCGGATTCGACCTGGTCATGGTGGAGACGGCGGGCATCGGGCAGGGCGACGCGGCGATCGTGCCGCACGTCGATGCTTCCCTCTATGTCATGACGCCGGAATTCGGCGCGGCGAGCCAGCTCGAGAAGATCGACATGCTGGACTTCGCCGATTTCGTCGCCATCAACAAGTTCGACCGCAAGGGCGCCGAGGACGCATTGCGCGACGTGCGCAAGCAGGTGCAGCGCAACCGCGAGGCGTTCGCTGCGCCGGCCGAGGAGATGCCGGTGTTCGGCACCATCGCCTCTCGCTTCAACGACGATGGCGTCACGGCGCTGTACCACGCGGTCGCCGAAACGCTCGCCGCGAAGGGTTTGAAGCTCGAGCCGGGCAAGCTGCCGAAGCCGGCGACCCGCGTGTCTTCCGGCGTGCACGCGGTGGTGCCGCCGCAGAGGAGCCGCTATCTCGCCGACATCGCCGAGTGCGTTCGCGGCTATCACCACTTTTCCCGCGAGCAGGCCAGCTTGGCGCGCGAGCGGCAGCAGCTCCTGGCGGTGCGCGCAATGCTCGCCAAGTCCTTTCCCGAGCTTGACGCGCTGATCGAGTCGAAAACGCTCCATCCGGAAGCTCAAAGGCTGCTCGACGCCTGGCCGGAAACGGTGAAGGCGTACTCCGGCGACGAGCAGGTGGTAAAGGTGCGCGACCGCGAAATCCGTACGCGGCTCACGCATACCTCGCTCTCCGGCACCAAGGTCCCCAAGGTCGCGCTGCCGAAGTACGAGGACCACGGCGAGCTCCTGCGCTGGCGCATGCGCGAGAACCTGCCGGGCGAGTTTCCGTACACCGGCGGCGTATTCCACTTCAAGCGCGAGAACGAGGACCCGACGCGCATGTTCGCGGGGGAGGGCGACCCGTTCCGCACCAACCGGCGCTTCCACCTGCTCTCCAAGGACTCGCCGGCGAAGCGCCTGTCGACCGCGTTCGACTCGGTGACGCTGTACGGCTTCGATCCCGACGAGCGGCCCGACATCTACGGCAAGGTGGGCAACTCGGGCGTGTCGATCGCGACGCTCGAGGACATGAAGGTGCTCTATTCGGGCTTCGACCTGTGCGACCCCGCGACCTCGGTGTCGATGACCATCAACGGGCCGGCGCCCACGATCCTCGCGATGTTCTTCAACACCGCGATCGACCAGCAGGTCGAGCAATTCAAGAAGCAAAAAGGCCGCGCGCCTTCCGCCGGGGAATACGAGAATTTAAAGAACCAAACCCTCGCTTCGGTGCGCGGCACCGTGCAGGCCGACATCCTGAAGGAGGACCAGGGCCAGAACACGTGCATTTTCTCCACTGAGTTCTCGCTCAAGGTGATGGGCGACATCCAGGAGTACTTCATCGCGCAGCAGGTGCGGAACTTCTATTCCGTGTCGATCTCCGGCTATCACATCGCCGAGGCCGGCGCCAACCCGATCTCGCAGCTCGCCTTCACCCTCGCCAACGGCTTCACCTTCGTCGAGGCCTATCTCGCCAGAGGCATGGACATCGACGAGTTCGCGCCGAACCTGTCGTTCTTCTTCTCCTACGGCATGGACCCCGAGTACTCGGTCCTCGGCCGGGTGGCGCGGCGCATCTGGGCCGTGGCCATGCGGCAGCGCTACCGCGCGAACGAGCGCAGCCAGAAGCTCAAGTTCCATTCGCAGACCTCGGGGCGCTCGCTGCACGCGCAGGAGATCGCCTTCAACGACATCCGCACCACGCTGCAGGCGCTGATCTCGACCTACGACAACACCAACTCGCTGCACACCAACGCGTACGACGAGGCGATCACCACGCCGACCGAGGAGTCGGTACGCCGCGCCATGGCGATTCAGCTGATCATCAACAAGGAATGGGGCCTGGCGAAGAACGAGAACCCGAACCAGGGCGCGTTCATCGTCGATGAGCTCACCGACCTCGTCGAGGAGGCGGTGCTGAAGGAATTCGAGGCGCTCTCGAGCCGCGGCGGCGTGCTGGGTGCGATGGAGACCGGCTACCAGCGCGGCAAGATCCAGGAAGAGTCGCTCTACTACGAGGGCCGCAAGCACGACGGCTCCTACCCGATCATCGGGGTCAATACCTTCAGGAATCCGCACAGCGAGGCGGTTCCCCAGAAGGTCGAGCTGATCCGCTCCACCGAGGAAGAGAAACGCTCACAGCTAGAGCGTTTGCGCGATTTTCAGCGGACCCACGCCGAGGCCGCCCCTCAAGCGCTTGAAAAGCTCCGACAGGCCGTGATGCGCGACGAGAACGTCTTCGCGGTCCTGATGGAAGCGGTGCGCATCTGCTCGCTCGGGCAGATCACGCATGCCCTGTTCGAGGTGGGGGGACAGTACCGCCGGAGCATGTAGCGCCGCCCGGGTAGAAGCAATCCCTCCCGGCAATCTTCGCCCGGAAAAGCGCCAGCTGCGCGCTCTCCAACAGGCTGGCGGCGTCACGCGCCTGCGCCGGGCACAGGCCGATACCTATGCTCGCCGTGACCGAGACGGTGACGCAGTCGATGAGGTAGGGCGTCCGGCAGTCTTGCAGAACGGCGGCGGCAATTTTCTTCGCCCCGTCCAGATCCTGCACTTCGATCAGCGCGACGAAGTCGTCGGCGGCAAGCCGGCCGAGTGCGGCGCACGGTCCTATCCTGCGCGCGATCCGCACGGCAGCGTCGGAGAGCACCCGGTCGCCGAGCTCGCGCCCCAGCACACGGTTCACGTACCCGATTCTGTCGAGGTCGATGTGCAGCAGTGCCAAGAGAGAGCGCGACGCTCGCGCGGTCACGATCGCGCGCTCCAGGCGTGACTGAAACAGACTGCGATTGCCCAGCCAGGCATCCATCCGCAAAGGTTACCGTCGGTTACAGTATATCACAACCGACAGTATCCATCCGCGCCGGGGCTTGGTGCTACTGTCCCGGCCGATGGCGCTTGACGATGAAAAACAAGGCTTTAGCCGGCGCCTGCGCGAAGGCCTAAGACGCGCCAGCGCCGACGCCGGAGCGCCCGCCGCGCTCGCCCGCGAGTTCAACCTGCGCTACGACGGAACCCCGGTAACCGTCCAGGCCGTACGCAAGTGGCTCAGCGGGAAGGCGCTTCCTTCCCAGGACAAGATCCGCGCGCTCGCGCTGTGGCTCGACGTGTCGCCGCAGTGGCTGCGCTATGGCGAAGGCGAGAGCGCTCCGGCCCGCGCCCTGCGCCAGGAAGGCGCCGCCTACCGGGCGGACGCCGCTTGGCTCTCAAGAAAGTACGAGGCGCTAAACGATGCTCACAAGAAGATGATCGTCGAGCTGATCGTCGCCCTGCTGCGCCTGGAAGGCAAACGCTGACCCGCTTTCATCCGCGGTAAACCGGCTCGGGCTGGGCGAAGAACGAATGCAGGATGTGGTAGACCATCAGGTAGTTCTTCTGCTGGAAGCTCGCGTGCGAGATGCCCGCCATCACGGTGAACTGCCTGTCCGGGTTGGGTAGGCGCCGGAAGAATGCGAGCAGATCCTCGATGCCCGCGATGCCGTCGTGCTCGCCGCGCATGAGGAGGGTCGGCACGCTGATCTTTTCCGGATCGACGAGCGGCAGCTTCGAGCACATGTCCACGTACGTGCCGGTGGGCACCGAGTCGTCGAGGGCGAGGATGGCGCTCGCGAAGGCTTCGATGGTCGCGTCGTCCGCGGTGCCCGGGTGGTCGCGGTTGAAGATGCTGCGCACGAACGCCCGGTCGATCGGCCGGCGGTTCTTCGACTGGAACTCGGGCAGGCGCTTCTTGCGCTCGGCGAGCGTCGGGCTGCCCTCGCCGGTCCACACGAACGCGTCGAGCGCAAGGCGCGCGACGCGCTCGGGGCGGCGCTGGGTAAAAAGGGCGGCCTTCAACGCGCCCGACGAAATGCCGTACACCAGGAGTTTCTTGCCGATGTATTCGCTAGCCGCGGCGAGATCGTCGGCCCCGTTGGAGATGTCGCAGTTGATCGGGCGCGACTTGTCGGAACGGCCGTAGCCTTCGTTGTCCATGCACCAGGTGTCGAAGCCGCGCTCGGCGAACCAATCCATCACCGACGAATGCGCTCGGCCGGGCACCTGCAGGTCGAATGTCGGCTGCGAACCCATCGAGGAGCCGTGCACGAAGAGAATCGTGCCCTTCGGCGCGCCGGCAGCGGCCTTCTGCCACAGGAAGAGCTTGACGTCGCCCTTGCGGGTCCAGTGTTCCTTGCCTTGGATCAACTTGAGCGGCCCCTCAGGAATCGGTCGAGGGGCGCTACTCTGTCATACCGCGCGGATTTTGTGCAAGAATTCGCCGGCTCAAGGAGGGGGACTTGATGGCATCCGGCACCACCGGGAAGTTGGACACGTTTCCCAAGCTGCTCATGCACCACGCGCGAGTGCGGGGCGAGCGGCCGGCGATCCGCGAGAAGGATCTCGGCATATGGCAGACCTGGACCTGGCGCCGCTTCGCCGACGAGGTGCGCTCGCTCGCCTGCGCGCTCGCCGCCGAGGGGCTGCAGCGCGACGGCCACGTCGCGCTCATCAGCGACAACCGGCCGCGCCTCTATGCCGCGATGTGCGCGGTGCAATGCCTCGGCGGCGTGCCGGTGCCGCTTTACCAGGACGCGGTGGCGGCCGAAATGGTGTTTCCGATCGAGAACGCCGAGATCACGATGGCGTTCGCCGAGGATCAGGAGCAGGTCGACAAGCTGCTCGAGATCCTGCCGCAGTGCCCGACGCTCGCGCGCATCTACTATGACGACCCGCGCGGCATGCGCCACTACACCCAGCCGCAGCTGCGCAGCTACGATGATCTCCTCGCCGCCGGCCGCGAGGCGTACGGGCGCGATCCGTCGCTCGTCGACGCGGAGATCGAGAAGAGCACCGGCGGCGACATGGCGGGGATGTTCTTCACCTCCGGCACCACCGGCGTGGCGAAGGGCGTGGTGCACACGCACGCCAGCCTGCTCGAGCCGGCGCGCACCGCGGCCGAGATGGAAAAGCTCGGCGAGAACGACGTGATCCTCGCCTATCTGCCGCCGGCCTGGATCGGGCAGAACATCTTCTCCTGCGCGCAGGCCTTCGCCACCGGCTATTGCATCTGCTGCCCGGAGTCGCCGGAGACCGTCATGACCGACATGCGCGAGATCGGGCCGACGTATTACTTCGCGCCGCCGCGCGTGCTCGAGGCGCTGCTCACGCAGGTGTCGATCCGCATGGACGACGCGAGCCGCCTGAAGCGCTGGCTGTACGCAAGATTCATGAACGTGGCGAACCGCGTGGGCGGAGCGCTGCTCGACGGCAAGCCCGTGTCGCTCGCCGACCGCCTGCTCTATGGCCTGGGCGATCTGCTGGTCTACGGGCCGCTGCGCAACGTGCTCGGGATGAGCCGGGTGCGCGTGGGCTACACCGCGGGCGAGGCGATCGGCCCGGATCTGTTCAAGTTCTACCGCTCGATCGGCATCAACCTGAAGCAGCTCTACGGCTCGACCGAGACGGCGGTGTTCGTCTGCATCCAGCCCAACGGCCAGGTGCGCTCCGACACGGTCGGCCCCGCGGTGGCGGGAGTGGAGCTGCGCTTCAGCCCGGAGCGCGAGCTCCTCATCCGCTCCCCGGGCCTGTTCCGCGAGTACTACAAGAACCCGCAGGCGACGCGCGAGGCGAAGGACGGCGAGGGCTGGTTCCACACCGGCGACGCCGGGTTCTTCGATCCCGACGGCCACGTGAAGATCATCGACCGCGTCAAGGACGTGGGCGCGCTCGCCGATGGCACCCTGTTCGCGCCCAAGTACCTGGAGAACAAGCTCAAGTTCTTTCCGTACATCAAGGAGGCCGTCTGCTTCGGCCACCAGCGCGACAAGGTGTGCGCGTTCATCAACATCGATCCGGACGCCATCGGCAACTGGGCCGAGAAGCGCAATCTGCCGTACTCGGGCTACACCGATCTCGCCTCCCGCGCCGAGGTGCACGAGCTGGTGCGCGAATGCGTCGAGCGCGTGAACGCCGACCTCGCCGGCGATCCGGAGCTCGCCAACTCGCAGATCCACCGCTTCCTGATCCTGCACAAGGAGCTCGACGCCGACGACGGCGAGCTCACGCGCACGCGCAAGGTGCGCCGCGGGTTCATCGCGGAAAAATACGAGCCGCTCGTCGCCGCGCTCTACGACGGGCGGCAGACGGTGCACGTCGAGGCGCAGGTGAAATACGAGGACGGCCGCACCGGGACGCTGTCGGCCGACCTCAGGATCGGCGACGCATCGGTGCAGCGGCCCCTCGCCAAGGCGGCCTGATCGATGGCCGGGCGAACGGTCAGGGAGCGCAGCACCTTTCACGACGCCATCGGGACCTGGGAGATCGACGTCTCGCACATGAGCTTCACGGACGCCGCGCAGGTCGACGCCTACTACGACGAGCTCGAGCGCATCGTCGCCCCGACCGGACGGCGCTGGTATTTCCTCGTCCTGTATACGGGCTGCGTGATCGCGCCCGAAGCCTGGGAGCGCTTCGCCGCCCGCGGCAAGGCCCTCAACCTCGCCTACGCGCTCGGCTCGGTGCGCGTCGGCGCCATGGCGCAGACGCGCGAGGCCATCCGCCAGCACGCGGGGCAAGCGCAGTTTCGCGCCAACCTGTTCGACACGCGCGAGCAGGCGCTGTTCGCGATCGCCGAGATGCGCAGGCGCCAGCAGGACATCGGCGCCGAGCCGGCCGAGGTGTTCCTGCGGCTCGACAACATTCATCTCAGCTTCGGCGGCGTGCGCGCGATCACCGGCGTGAGCTTCCAGATCAACCGCGGCGAGATCTCGTCGATCATCGGCCCGAACGGCGCCGGCAAGAGCTCGCTGCTGAACGTCATCAACGGCGTGTACCACCCGCAGGTCGGCACGGTGAGCTTCCTGGGCGACACGCGCCGGCACATGAAGAGCCACGAGGCGGCCGAACAGGGAATCGCCCGAACGTTCCAGAACATCGCGCTGTTCAAGGGCATGACGGTGCTCGACAACATCATGACCGGGCGCAACCTGAAGATGCGCTGCAATATCCTGCAGCAGGCGATCTGGCTGGGGCGGGCGAACCGCGAGGAGCTCGAGCACCGCCGCGCGGTCGAGGAGATCATCGACTTTCTGGAGATCCAGCACATCCGCAAGACGCCGGTGGGCCGGCTGCCCTACGGGCTGCAGAAGCGCGTGGAGCTCGGCCGGGCGCTCGCGGCCGAGCCGACGCTGCTGCTGCTCGACGAGCCGATGGCGGGCATGAACCTGGAGGAAAAGCGCGACATGTGCCGCTTCATCCTCGACGTCAACGACCAGTTCGGCACCACCATCCTGCTGATCGAGCACGACATGGGGGTGGTGATGGACATCTCGAACTTCGTCGTGGTGCTGGATCACGGCAAGAAGATCGCCGAAGGCACGCCCGACGAGGTGCGCAGCGACCAGAACGTGATCGACGCCTACCTCGGAGTCGCGCACTAGATGGAGCTCATCTTCTTCATCGAGGTGCTGGCCGGCGGGCTCCTCGCGGGCGTCATGTACGCGCTCGTCGCGCTCGGCTTCGTGCTGATCTACAAGGCTTCGGGGGTGTTCAACTTCGCCCAAGGAGCGATGGTTTTCTTCGCCGCGCTCACCTTCGTCTCTTTGGTCGAGCGCGGCTGGAATTTCTGGCTCGCGCTTCTCGTGACGCTGGTCGTGATGGTGGCCCTCGGCATCGCCACCGAGCGCGTGGTGCTGCGGCCGATGGTGAACCAGCCGCAGATCACGCTGTTCATGGCGACCATCGGGCTCACCTTCGTGCTCGAAGGCCTGTCGCAGCTCCTGTGGGGCTCACAGCCGCACGGCCTGGAGCTCGGCATCCCCGACGTGCCGATGGAATGGCTGTCGCAGAAGTGGAACGTCAACATCAGCCAGTTCGATATCTTTGCCGCCGTCGTGGCGGGGCTGCTCGTCGCGGTGCTCGCGGTGTTTTTCCAGAAGACGCGCATCGGCCGGGCGCTGCGCGCGGTGGCCGACGACCACCAGGCCGCGCTCGCCGTCGGCATCCCGCTGCAGCACATCTGGGCGATCGTCTGGGCGGTCGCCGGGTTCGTCGCGCTGGTCGCCGGCCTGATGTGGGGCGTGCGCAATGGGGTGCAGTTCGCCCTCACTTTCGTCGCCCTGAAGGCGCTTCCGGTGCTGCTGATCGGCGGCTTCGAATCGATTCCGGGGGCGATTCTGGGCGGCCTGATCATCGGCGCGACCGAGAAGCTCGCCGAGGTCTACTTCGGGCCGATGGTCGGCGGCGGCATCGAGTCGTGGTTCGCCTACGTCGTTGCCCTGCTTTTCCTCCTGGTGAGGCCGGAAGGCCTCTTCGGCGAAAAGCACATCGACAGGGTATAGGCGATGCTCTACCGCGAAGCCGGGCAGTTCAAGTCGAGCTACGCGCAAGACCAGCAGATCTTCCCGATCCTGCAGGACCGGATCGCGGTGGGGCTGCTGCTCGTCTTCGCCTTCTTCGTCGTACCGGTGATCGGCGATCAATACTGGCTGGGCGCGCTCATCACGCCGTTCCTGATCTTCGCGCTCGCCGCGCTGGGGCTCAACATCCTTACCGGCTATGCCGGTCAGCTCTCGCTCGGCACCGCCGCGTTCATGGCGGTGGGCGCTTTCATGGCCTACAACTTCGTGCTGCGCATGCCCTGGCTCGGCATCATCCCCAGCTTCATCCTCGCCGGGCTGTGCGCGGCCGCGGTAGGGATCGTCTTCGGCCTGCCGAGCCTGCGCATCAAGGGCTTCTACCTCGCGGTCGCGACGCTCGCCTGCCAGTTCTTCGTGCTCTGGGCGCTGCAGCGCTTCGGCTGGTTCACCAACTACAGCTCCTCGGGCGTGGTGACCGCGCAGCAAATCACGGTTTTCGGCTTCGCCTTCGATACGCCGGTGCGCAAGTATCTGTTCACGCTCGGGGTCGTGGCCATCATGGCGCTCGCGGCCAAGAACCTGATGCGCAGCGAAACCGGGCGCGCGTTCATGGCGGTGCGCGACATGGACGTGGCGGCTTCGGTCATCGGCATCCCCATGATGAAGACCAAGCTGCTCGCCTTCGCCATCAGCTCGTTCTACTGCGGCGTGGCGGGCGCGCTGCACGCCTTCTCCTACCTCGGCACCGTCGAGCCCGAGGCCTACAGCCTGGACCTCTCGTTCCGCATCCTCTTCATGGTCATCATCGGCGGCGTAGGCTCCATCCTCGGCTCCTTCCTCGGCGCGGCCTTCATCGTCCTGTTCCCGATCTTCCTGAACCTCGCCTCGGGCTGGATCAATGTCCTCACCGGGGTCGAGGTTTCGCACGCCGTGGTCTCCAACCTGGAGGCGATCATTTTCGGCGCGCTGATCATCTTCTTCCTCATCGTGGAGCCCGCCGGGCTTGCCCGCCTCTGGCAGATCGCGAAGGAGAAGCTGCGCCTGTGGCCGTTCCCGCATTGACGGGGCTATACTGGCCAGAGCGATACTTTCTGCTCGAAGGAACAGTAACCAAAAGGAGGACGCAGATGAAACGCACCAGCATTGCCATCACCGCGCTCGCGATCGCGGCGGCCGGCTTCACGGGAAGCGCCGCCGCGCAGAACGAGCAGTTCATCCCCGCCAACTTCTACTGGGTCGGGCCATACGCGCCCGGCGGCTCGGGGTTCGGCGGCGGCATGATCGACTACTTCGCCATGCTGAACGAGCGCGACGGCGGCATCAACGGCGTCAAGCTCACCTGGGAGAAGTGCGAAACGGAATACCGCAATGACCGCGGCGTCGAGTGCTATGAGCGCTCGAAGAAGAAAGGTCCCACCGGCGCGAGCGTGATCCATCCGCTCTCCACCGGCATCACCTACTCGCTGATCGAGAAGGCGACCGCCGACAAAATCCCGGTGATCTCGATGGGCTATGGGCGCACCGACGCTTCCGACGGCCGCGTGTTCCCGTACATCTTCCCGCTCATCACCAACTACTGGTCGCAGAACACCGCCAAGATCAAGTTCATCGGCATGAAGGAAGGCGGGATGGACAAGCTGAAGGGCAAGAAGATCGTGAACATCTATCACGACTCGGCCTACGGCAAGGAGACCATCCCGGTGCTCGACGTCCAGGCGAAGAAGTACGGCTTCCAGATCACGCACATCGCGGTCCCGCACCCGGGCAACGAGCAGCAGTCGCAATGGCTGCAGGTACGGCAGATCCGGCCCGACTGGGTGATCCTGCGCGGCTGGGGCGTGATGAACCCGACCGCGCTCAAGGCGGCCGCCAAGGTGGGCTTTCCGCGCACCAAGATCCTCGGGGTGTGGTGGTCAGGGGCGGAAGAAGACGTGATCCCGGCAGGCGACGCGGCGAAGGGCTATTTCGCCGCGGGCTTCAACCTGCCCGGCACCAACTTCCCGGTGATGCAGGAGATCCTCAAGTACGTCTACAAGAAGGGCAAGGGCGAGATGGACGACAAGGCGCGCATCGGCTCGATCTACCACACCCGCGGCGTGGTCGCGGGTATCGTTACCGCAGAAGGCATCCGCAAGGCGCAGGAGCGCTTCGGCAAGGGCAAGCCGATGACCGGCGAGCAGGTGCGCTGGGGGCTCGAGAACCTGAACATCGACGAAAAGCGCCTGAAGGAGCTAGGCGCCGTCGGCCTGATGCAGCCGCTCAAGGTCTCGTGCATCGACCACGAAGGCGGCGGCGCGGTCAAATTCCTGCAATGGGACGGCAAGAAGTGGAACGTGGTCTCCGACTGGATCAGCTCCGACCAGTCGATCGTGCGCCCGATGGTCGAGGCCTCCGCAGCGCAGTACGCGAAGGAGAAGGGCATCACGCCGCGCGACTGCTCCAAGGAGAAGTAGTCTTTTAACGAAAGGCAGGGAAGGGTTCGTAGCCCTTCCCTTTTTCATGTCCGCAGTCATCAAGCCGAAGACCGACCCGATCCTCTCGGTGATCAACATCGAGGTGATCTACGACCACGTCATCCTGGTCCTCAAGGGCGTGTCGCTCGAAGTGCTCGAGGGCCAGATCGTCGCGCTGCTCGGCGCCAACGGCGCGGGCAAGACCACCACGCTCAAGGCGATCTCGAACCTGCTGCGCGCCGAGCGCGGCGAGGTGACCAAGGGGCAGATCCTCTACCGCGGCAGCCGCATCGACCGTTCCAGCCCGTCGGCGCTGGTGAAGCGCGGCATCTGCCAGGTGATGGAGGGCCGCCACTGCTTCCAGCACCTCACGGTGGAGGAAAACCTGCTCACCGGCGCGTATACCCGCGGCTACGTCGGCTCCGGGGTGCGCGAAGACCTGGAGAAGGTGTACGGCTATTTTCCGCGGCTCAAGGAGCGCCGCCACGCGCAGTCGGGCTACACCTCGGGCGGCGAGCAGCAGATGACGGCAATCGGGCGGGCGCTGATGGCGCGCCCGCAGATGATCCTGCTTGACGAGCCCTCGATGGGACTCGCGCCGCAGCTCGTCGCGGAGATCTTCGAGATCGTCAAGGCGCTGAACGAGAAGGAGCACGTCAGCTTTCTGCTCGCCGAGCAGAACACCAACATGGCGCTGCGCTACGCCGACTATGGCTACATTCTCGAGAACGGCCGGGTGGTGATGGATGGCGAAGCGCGCTCGCTCGCCGAGAACGAGGACGTGAAAGAGTTCTACCTCGGCTTCTCGTCGGGCGGCCGCAGGAGCTTTCGCGACGTGAAGTCCTACCGGCGGCGCAAGCGCTGGCTGTGAACGGCCACTTCGACGAGCTGGAGACGCGGGAGCCCGAAGCACGCGAGGGCGCGCTCATGGCCGCTCTTCCGGTGCAAATCGCGCATGCGAAGGCCAGTGCGCCCGGGTTTGCCCGCATCCTCAAGGACGTCGACCCGGCAGAGGTCAAGAGCAGAAAAGCCCTCGCCAAGCTGCCCGTCACCCGCAAGTCCGATCTCGCGACGCTGCAGAAGGGCCTGCCGCCGCTCGGCGGGCTGAACGCCACGCCGGTCGACAAGCTCGCGAAGCTCTTCATCTCGCCGGGGCCGATTTACGACCCCGAGGGGCGCAGCAGGGACTGGTGGCGCATGGCGCGCGGCCTGTTCGCCGCGGGCTTTCGCGCCGGCGACCTCCTCATGAACAGCTTCGCCTACCACTTCACGCCCGCAGGCTCGATGGTGGAGTCGGGGGCGCTGGCGCTCGGCTGCACCGTCGTGCCCACCGGCATAGGGCAGACCGAGATGCAGGTCGCCGCGATACGCGCGCTCGGCATCACCGGCTATGTCGGAACGCCGTCCTTTCTCAAGCTCATCGTGGAAAAGGCCGACGAGCTCAAGACCGACATCTCCACCCTGCGCAAGGCGCAGGTCGGCGCCGAATACCTGCCGCCCGCGCTGCGCAAGAGCATGGGCGAGCGCGGCATCTCGGTGACGCAGATGTACGCGAGCGCGGATCTCGGGCTGATCGCCTACGAGTCGCGCATGCCGGACGGAGCGCTGAACGAAGGCATGATCCTGGACGAGGGGCTGCTCCTCGAGATCGTGCGCCCCGGGACCGGCGATCCGCTGCCGGAGGGCGAGGTGGGCGAGGTCGTGATCACTTCGTTCAACCGCGATTACCCGCTCATCCGCTTCGCCACCGGCGACCTTTCCGCCGTCCTTTCCGGCCCCAGTCCCTGCGGCCGCACCAATGTGCGCATCAAGGGCTGGATGGGCCGCGCCGACCAGAGCACGAAAGTGCGCGCGATGTTCGTCACGCCCGGGCAGGTAGCCGAGGTGGTGCGCCGCCATCCAGAAGTGTTGCGCGCGCGGCTGGTGGTCGAAGGCGAGGAAGGCAACGACCGCATGACGCTGCTCTGCGAAGTGAAGCAGCAGGCGGAATCGCTGGTTCCGACCCTCGTGAATTCCATGCGCGACATCACGAAGCTGCGCGCCGAAGCGCAGCTCCTCGCCCCCGGGACCCTGCCGAACGACGGCAAGGTCATCGAGGACAAGCGCAAGTACGGTTAGGGCAGCTTGCCCTAGGACTTCGCTGAGTAGGCGATGCACCAGCCGTTCGGGCTGATATTGCCTTCGACGACCTTGCACTGGTTCGGCGCGACGAACTGCACGCACCCGCTGCAGCGTTGATCGCCCTTCGGTTGCTCCTGATACTTCATCGCCGCCTTGCCGGCCTTGGCCTGCGCTCGAGCGTCGCGCGCGATCCCCGGCACGGCTGCGGCCCCGCCGAGCAGCGCGACGATCTTCAGCACTCTGCGCCGCGACAATTTTTCGTCCATGGCTGTCTCTCCTGCCGTTGAAGCAACTGCAGCCATGCAAACAGCGTGCCGCGCCGTGACGGCTCTACATGCAGGGGGTTCGCCCGTTCTAGCTCTTGCGCACCGCCGCCACCGGCAGCGAGGCGAGCCGCCGCATCTCTTCGTTGCGCAGCGTCGCAGGGTCGGCGAGGAAGGCCTTGAGAAAGCCGATGGCGTCCGCGCCCCAGAACACCTCGCCGTCCACGAAGAAGCTCGGCACGCCGAACACGCCGCGCGCCGCCGCCTGTTCGGTGTTCCGGCGCAGCTCGTCTTTCACTTCTTGGCTGGACAGCATTTTTTCGCTTATGCCGAGCTCCCGGCACAGCGTCGCAAAGCGCTGCGCGTCGCCGGCGTCTTCGCCGCCCTGCCAGATCGAATCGAAAATGCGCCGCACCGCCTCGGCCCGATTGCCGCAGGCGATCGAAAGCCGCAGGTGATGCAGCGGATTGAACGGGTGCGCGGCGGGGAAACGGAACGCGATGCCAAGCTCGCCCGCCCACCAGGTGCACCAGCGATACGTCCATTGCCGCTTCGCCGGGATCTCCGCCGGGCCTGTCTGCCCCCAGTGATTGAGCAGGCCCGCGAACAGCACTGGCTTATACACAATGGAACCAGGTACTTCGTCGAGCCGATGGAGACAGATATAGGAATAGGGCGATACGAAATCGAAGTACCAATCTAGGCTTGCCACGCGAGGAGGCTCCCATGACGGTGAGAATCGAGAAACAGGGCAGGGTGTGGACCGTGATCCATTCGCGTCCCGAGGCGCGCAACGCGATGGACCCCGAGAGTGCCGAGGCGCTGCTCGAGGCGTTTCAGCGCTTCGATGCCGACGCGGACGCCGCCGTCGCGGTGCTGTGGGGCGAGGGCGGGGCTTTTTGCGCCGGATTTGACCTGAAGTACGCCTCTAGCTTGAAAGGTGGAGAGCTCGACAAGCTCGAGCGAGGGCCCATGGGCCCGACACGCCTCGAGCTCGACAAGCCGGTGATCGCTGCGATCGCCGGGCCGGCGGTCGCGGGCGGCTTCGAGCTTGCGCTGTGGTGCGACGTGCGCGTGATGGAGCAATCGGCCTACTTCGGCGTGTATTGCCGCCGCTTCGGCGTGCCGCTCGTGGACGGCGGCACCGTGCGCTTGCCGCGCATCGTCGGCATGGGCCGCGCGCTCGAGCTGATCCTGACGGGGCGCAAGCTCCCCGCCGACGAAGCGCTGCGCGTCGGCGCGTGCGAGCACGTGGTCCCCGGCGGCAGCGCCCGCCAGTTCGCCGAGGCCATGGCGCACGAAATCGCGCGCTTTCCGCAGGGCTGCCTGCGCGCCGACCGGCGCTCGGTCTACCTGCAGCAAGGGCTGCCGCTGCGCGAGGCGATGGGCGAGGAATGGCGCAACGGCGCGCCGGTGCTCGCGGCCGAAGCGCTGGAAGGCGCCAAGCGCTTCACCTCAGGCAAGGGGCGGCACGGCGACTTCGGGAATATCTAGCGCCTTGCGGCGCGCCGCGAGGCCCGCCGTCACGCGCTCGCGCTCTGCGTCGCTCATGCTGGCCCAGCTCGCGATCTCGTCGAGCGTACGGCAGCAGCCGAGGCATACACCGCGCTGCGGGTCCATGACGCAGACTTTGACGCAGGGGCTGTTCACGCGCTCTTCCTTGCTGCGAGCGCGCGGCCGGCGCGCGATGCGGGCTCTTTGCCGAGAACGCCGCAGATCCACTGGCCGATACCGACGAGGCGATCCAGGTCCACGCCGGTATCGATCCCCATGCCCTGCAGCATGTAGACGACATCTTCAGTGGCCACGTTGCCGGTCGCGCCGCGCGCATACGGGCAGCCGCCGAGCCCGGCGACCGAGGCATCGAAGGTCGATACGCCCAGCTCGAGCGATGCGTAGATGTTTGCGAGCGCCTGGCCGTAGGTGTCGTGGTAATGGCCGGCCAACCGCTCGAGTGGGACGCGCTTCGCGCAGGCTTCGATCATCGCTCTTGCCTTTACCGGCGTGCCCACCCCGATGGTGTCGCCGAGCGAAACCTCGTAGCAGCCCATCTCGAAAAGCGCCGCGGCGACCTCCGCAACGCGCTCGGGCGCGATGTCGCCCTCGTAGGGACAACCGAGCACGCAGGACACATAGCCTCTTACCTGAATTTTCTCCTTCAAAGCCGCTTCCACTACGGGCCGGAAGCGCTCCAGCGATTCGGCGATCGAGCAGTTGATGTTCTTGCGCGAGAAGGCCTCCGACGCCGCGCCGAAGATCGCCACCTCGGTCGCGCCCGCGGCGCGCGCCGCCTCGAAGCCCTTCAGGTTGGGGGTCAGCACCGGGTACGAGACGCCCGGCTTGCGGCGCACGCGCTCCAGCACCTCGGTGTGATCGGCCATCTGCGGCACCCACTTCGGGGAGACGAACGCGGTCGCCTCCACCGAAGGCAGGCCGGCCTCGGCAAGCCGCTCGATGAGCTCCACCTTCACCGCGGTCGGCACCTCGCGCGGCTCGTTCTGCAGCCCGTCGCGCGGCCCGACCTCGACGATACGAACATAATCAGGGACGGACCACGTTTTTCTCTGCTCGCTCATGAGGTCCGCTCCCGAAAAAACGTGGTCCGTCCCTGATTTCGGCTCTTCATTGCGTCCATGACGGTTTACGTTTCTCCAGGAACGAGGCGATGCCTTCCTTGCCTTCGGGCGAGACGCGGATTTCGGCGATGCGCTTCGCCGTGTCGGCGACGAGCGGCTCGTCGACCGGGCGGTTCGCTACCGCGCGGATCAGCTCCTTGATGCTGGCGTGCGCCTGCGGACCGCCGGCGAGGAGGTTCTTCGTGATGCTTTCGATGGTCGAATCGAGTTCCCCTGTGGGCACCAGCGCGGAAAGCATACCGATGCGATGTGCCTCCTCGGCGCCGAACACCTCGGCGCTCAGGAAATAGCGCCGCGCCTGGCGCTCGCCCATGGCGCGGATGACGTAGGGGCTGATGGTGGCGGGCGAGAGCCCGAGCTTCGCTTCGGACAGGCAGAACTTCGCTTCCGGGGTGCCGACGGCGATGTCGCAGGCAGCGACCAGGCCGGTGCCGCCGGCGAACGCCGGCCCGTGCACCCGCGCGATCGTCGGCTTGGGCAGGCGATCGAGGGTCGCCAGCATCTGCGCGAGCGCGCGCGCATCGGCGAGGTTCTCGTCGTACCCGTACGTCGCCATGCGCTTCATCCAGTTGAGGTCCGCGCCGGCGCAGAACGCCGGGCCGTTGCCGCCGAGCACCACGACTCGCACGCTCTTGTCTTTTTCGACATTCCTGAACGCCTGAGTGAGTTCCTTTATCAAAGCATCATCAAACGCATTCCTCACTTCCGGACGGTTCAGCGTGATGCGGGCGACCCCGCCCCTGGCGTCGACGTTCAGCATGGCTCGACTCAACCTTCGGCCAGCACCCGCCCGATGACCAGGCGCTGGATGTCGCTCGCGCCCTCGTAGATCTGCGTGACGCGCACGTCGCGCCACAGCCGCTCGACCGGGAAATCGGCCATGTAGCCGTAGCCGCCGTGGATCTGGATCGCGTCCGAACAGACGCGCTCGGCCATCTCGGAGGCGAAGAGCTTCGCCATCGAGGCCTCCTTGATGCACGGCTTGCCGGCGTCGCGCAGCGCCGCCGCGTGCAGATAGAGCTGGCGCGCCGCTTCCACCTGCGTCGCCATGTCGGCGAGCCGGAAATTCACCGCCTGGTGCTCGATGAGGTGCTTTCCCATGCTCTTGCGCTCGCGCGCGTAGGCAAGCGCCGCTTCCAGGGCCGTCCTCGCGACGCCCGTCGCCTGCGCGGCGACGTTGATTCGCCCCGATTCCAGGTTGGCGAGCGCGATGCGGTAGCCGAGGCCTTCCTGGGCGAGCAGCTGCTCGGCGGGCACCTTGCAGTTTTCGAACACGATCTGCGCGGTGTCGGAGGCTTTCTGCCCGGCTTTCTCCTCGATGCGCGCGACCACATAGCCCGGCGTGTTGGTCGGCACGATGAAGGCGCTGATGCCCTTCTTTCCGGCGCCCTTGTCGGTGACCGCAAAAACGACCGCCACGTCGGCGTTCTTGCCGGAGGTGATGAACTGCTTCACGCCGTTCAGGATGTACGAGCTGCCTTGGCGCTCGGCACGCGTGGTGATCGCGGCAGCGTCGGAGCCGACGTGCGGCTCGGTGAGCGCGAAGGCGCCGTGGGACTTGCCGCTCGCCAGGGGCCTGAGGTAGCGCTCTTTTTGCGCGTCGTCGCCGAACCCGGCGAGGATGCCCGCCACCAGGTTGTTCACCGCGACGATGGTGGCCGTCGCACAGTCGCCGGCCGAGATCTCCTCGCAGGCGATGGCGAGCGCGGTCTGGTCGAGCGCCGCGCCGCCCCATTGCTCGGGTACCGAGATCGCGAAAAGCCCCATGGCGCCGAGGCCTTTCAGCGCTGCGCGCGGGAATTCCTTGTTCTGGTCCCAGCGCGCCGCGTTGGGTGCGAGCTGCTCTGCCGCGAAGCGCCGCACGGCCTGCCGGATGTCGTCGTGGCGCATGCTATTCGGGTTGCACGTAAGTGACGGTGTGGTGGCTGAAGAGATTACCCTTTTTGCCGTGACATTCGGCGACCCCGTAGATGCGGCGGCGGCCTGCCTTCAGGATGCGCGCGGTGCAGTACACGTGCTCGCCCATGGCGGGGGCGAGAAAGGCGGTGTTGAGCTCGGAGGTCAGGGCGTCCTTGTCGAGGCCCAGGCGCGCCTTGATCGCCAGCCACATCGCGCAGTCCGCGGCGGCCATGAGCGCCGGACCGTTGATGATGCCGCCCGGCCGCTCGAGCACCGCACGATGCGGCAACTCGAGGGTGCATTTGTCCTTGCTGACGCTCACCACGCGGAAGCCGTAGGTGCGGATGAACTCCGACCGGTCCAGCAGTTGCTGCAATTGCTTTTTCAAGCGAGTTCTATGGCCATGGCGGTGGCCTCGCCGCCGCCGATGCAGAGGCTCGCTACGCCGCGCTTGAGGCCGTACTTGCGCAGCGCGCCGAGAAGCGTAACCACGATGCGCGCGCCCGATGCGCCGATCGGATGCCCGAGGGCGCACGCGCCGCCGTGCACGTTCACCTGGTCGTGGGGCAGGCCGTGCTCCTTCATGGCCGCCATCGTCACCACCGCGAACGCCTCGTTGATCTCGTAGAGGTCGACGCTCTTCGCGCTCCAGCCGGTGCGCTCGAAAAGCCTGGCGATCGCGCCGACCGGCGCGGTCGTGAACCAGGCAGGCTCCTGCGCGTGCGTGGCGTGCCCGATCACCACCGCAAGCGGCGCGAGGCCGCGCTTTTCGGCCGTGGAGCGGCGCATCATGACGAGCGCCGCGGCGCCGTCGGAGATCGAGCTCGAGTTGGCCGCGGTCACCGTGCCGTCCTTGCGGAAGGCGGGCTTGAGCGTCGGAATCTTCTCGAGGTTCGCCTTGAACGGCTGCTCGTCGATCTCGATGAAGCGCTCTTCCTTGCCCGCCTTGATGGCAATTGGCGTGGTCTCCCAGGCGAACCAGCCTTCCTTGTTGGCCTTCTGCGCGCGCTGCAGCGAGGTCACGGCGAAGTGATCTTGGCTCTCTCTTGAAAAGCTGTATTTTTGTGCGCAGTCCTCGGCGAACGTGCCCATCAGGCGGCCCTTGTCGTACGCATCCTCGAGCCCGTCGTAGAACATGTGGTCGAGCACTTGGGCATGGCCCATGCGCAGGCCGGCGCGCGCCTTGGGCAGCAGGTACGGTGCATTGGTCATGGACTCCATGCCGCCCGCGACGATCACGTCGAAAGAGTTCGACGCCAGCAGGTCGTGCGCGAACATCGCCGCCTTCATGCCCGAGCCGCACATCTTGTTGATCGTGGTGCAGCCGGCGGCGAGCGGTAGCCCCGCGCCGAGAGACGCCTGGCGCGCGGGCGCCTGGCCCTGGCCGGCCGGCAGCACGCAGCCCATGATGACTTCCTGTACGTCCTCGGGACGGAGCTTCGCGCGCTCGACGGCGGCGCGGATGGCGGCGGCGCCGAGCTGGGACGCGGCAAAGCCCTTGAGCTCTCCCTGGAAGCCGCCCATCGGGGTGCGGGCGAGGCCAACGATGACTATGGGGTCGGTATGCATGAGCTACTCCTTGTAAGGGCGGACGAGGTCTCGCCCGCGCTGCAAAATTTCAGTGGGGAGCGCGCAGGATTTGCGCGTCTGCGCGTCGATATGGACCCCGGTGAGGGCGCACACCGCGGCAATCTCGCCGGTCTCGGTGTTGTGCATCTCGTGCACGAAGCGGAGCACCTTGTCGCGGATCTCGACCAGCACCGAGCCGATCGACACCAGCTCGCCCGCGCGCAGCTCGCGCCGGTAGCTGATCTTCTGCTCCACCGCGGCCATGCCGCGCCCGCCGCGCAGGTACGAAGGCGTGATGCCGATTGCGGCAAAGAAGTTCCAGGTGGCCTCGTCGAACTTGCCCACGTACCACATGACATTCATGTGCCCCATATGGTCGCATTGCCACGGGTACACCGTGCCGCGGTAGGTTTCGATCATGTCGGCCATCACTTGGTCTCGTCGAAAAGCTCGCGGCCGATGAGCCAGCGGCGGATCTCGGAAGTGCCGGCGCCGATCTCGTAGAGCTTGGCGTCGCGCCACAGCCGCCCGGTGGGCGTCTCGTTGATGTAGCCCATGCCGCCGAGCGCCTGGATCGCCTCGCCCGCCATCCAGGTCGCCTTCTCGGCGGCGTACAGGATGGCGCCGGCGGCGTCCTTGCGGGTCGTCTCATTGCGGTCGAGCGCCTGTCCGACGGCGTACACGTACGCGCGGCAGGCGGAAAAGGTGGTGTACATGTCGGCCAGCTTGCCCTGCATGAGCTGGAACTCGCCGATCGGCTGGCCGAACTGCTTGCGCTCGTGCACGTAAGGCACCACCACGTCGAGGCACGCGGCCATGATGCCGAGCGGGCCGCCGGCGAGCACCGCGCGCTCGTAGTCCAGCCCGGACATGAGCACGGCGACGCCCTTGTCGGGCGCGCCGAGAACGTTTTCGGCCGGGACTTCGCAATCGCGGAACACCAGTTCGCAGGTGTTCGAGCCGCGCATGCCGAGCTTGTCGAGTTTTTGGGCGGTGGAAAACCCCTTCATGCCCTTCTCGATGAGAAAGGCGGTGATGCCGTCACTTTTTCCATACACCACCAGCACGTCGGCGTCGGGGCCGTTGGTGATCCACATCTTGTTGCCGTTCAGGACGTACTTGTCGCCGCGCCGCTCAGCCCGCAGCCGCATGCCGACCACGTCGGAGCCCGCGCCGGGCTCGGACATCGCCAGCGCGCCGACGTGCTCGCCGGAGACCAGCCTGGGCAGGTATTTCCGCTTCTGCGCCTCGGTGCCGTTACGGCGGATCTGGTTCACGCAGAGATTGGAATGCGCCCCGTACGACAGGCCGACCGAGGCGGACGCACGCGAGATCTCCTCCATCGCGATGATGTGGGCGAGGTAGCCGAGGGCGGCACCGCCGTACTGCTCCTCGACCGTGATGCCGAGCAGCCCCAGGCTGCCGAGCTTGCGCCAGAGATCGGGCGGGAACTGGTTGCCGCGGTCGATTTCCGCTGCGCGCGGCGCGATTTCCTTCGTCGCGAAGTGGCGCACGCTCTCGCGCAACATGGCGATCGCCTCGCCATGGTCGAAGCGCAGCAGGTTCATTCGGGGCTGTCCGCCGTGTTTTCCAGCATCATCAGGGTCTGCTGCATCGACGCGATGTGCCTGCCGTCGTCAGCGTACACCTCCGCGCGAGCGATGGTGAGCGTGCGGCCGGGCCTGACGACCTGGCCTTTGGCGACGAGCGAGCGCCGCGCGGGCGCCAGGATGTTGATCTTGTATTCGACGGTGACGAGCGAGCAGCCCGCCGGCATGAGCGAGAAGGCGCAGTAGCCGCAGGCGGTGTCCGCGATCATGCCGAGAACCCCGCCGTGGATGTAGCCCTTCTGCTGCGTGAGATCGTCGCGAAAGGGCAGCTCGATTTCCACGTAACCGGGCTCCACCACCGTAAGCGTGGCGCCGATCAGCGTCATCGCCTTCTGTCGGGCAAAGCTCTCGCGGCAGCGTTGCGCGAAGCGGGGATCGGACGGGGCGTTCATCGCGGTAGGCTAATTGACGTTTACGTAAACGTCAACCGTGCTTCAGCTGCTTTTTTACCCTCTTTTCAAAGGCTTGGAGCTCCGAGAGCTGGGCCTCGAGGTCGGCCTGCTGCTGCAGCAGGCTCGCCTTGTGCGATTCCAGGACCGCGAGGAAACGCGCGAGCTGCGGGCGCTCGTCGCGCCCCGGCTCGTACATGTCGATGAGCTCGCGGATTTCCGAGAGGCTCAGGCCGAGCCGCTTGCCGCGCAGGGTGAGCTTCAGCCGCGTGCGGTCGCGCGGCGTGTAAATTCGGCGTTGGCCGTCGCGGCGCGGCGCGAGCAGGCCCTGGTCTTCATAGAAGCGGATCGCCCGCGGCGTGACGTCGAATTCGCGCGCCAGGTCACTGATCGAGAACTCGGCGCGTTCCGTTTCCATGGTAGGGTTCGACTGATTTTATCTGATGTCCTCGCTACAGTATCCCTGGCCCGAAACGCCGCCGCCCGGCACGACGCTCGAAGTGGCGCCCGGCGTGCGCTGGATCAGCATGCCGCTGCCGTTCCAGCTCGACCACATCAACCTCTGGCTGCTCGAAGACGAAGGCGGGTGGGCGATCGTCGATTGCGGGATCGGCAACGCCGAGACGCGCGCGCTGTGGGAGGCGATTTTTTCGAAAATCAACGGCGTGAAGCGGGTGATCCTGACCCACTACCACCCCGATCATGCCGGCAATGCCGACTGGCTGTGCAAGCGCTTCGGCGCCGAGCTGTGGACCACGCAGGGCGAATATTTGACCGCGCATGTGGTGCGCGCCTCGGCCGCCGGCTACACCGTCGACGCGGTCCTTTCGGTGTTCAAGAAAAACGGCTTGGCGGAGGAGCGCGTCCACGACATGGCGGCCATCCGCGGCAACACCCGGTATTCCGCGCTGGTGCCGGAGTTTCCGCATTCCTACCGCAGGATCCTCGATGGCGACATGGTGCGCATCGGCCGGCACGAGTGGAAGGCAATCGTCGGCCACGGCCACGCGCCGGAGCACCTGTCGCTCTACTGCGCGGAGCTCAACGTCGTCATAGCGGGCGACATGCTGCTCTCCACGATCTCGACCAACGTCAGCGTCTGGTCGGTCGACCCCGAGGGCGACCCGCTGCGCCTGTTCCTCGAGTCGGTGGCGCGCTACCGCGAGCTGCCGCAGGACGTCCTGGTGCTGCCCTCGCACGGAAAGCCGTTCCGCGGCGCACATACGCGCGTCGAGCAGCTGGAGAAGCATCACGAGACCCGTTTCGGCGAGCTGAAGCAGGCCTTGCAGGAGAAGCCCAAGAGCGCGGCCGAGCTGCTCGGCGTGCTGTTCCGGCGCCCGCTCGATGCGCACCAGACGTTTTTCGCCATGGGCGAAGCGATAGCCCATCTGCACTATCTCTACTACGCCGGGCAGGCGCGGCGCGCGGTCGGCGCGGACGGCGTCGTGCGCTACGCTAACGCATGAGCGAGCCGCAGGAGATCACCCGGGTTTGCCAGGACGTCGCGCAGCGCTCCTCCAGGCTGCTCGGCGATTTTGCCCAGAAGCAGACCGAAAACCTATCGTCGGCCATGCGCGACGAGCTCGGCAGCGCGAAAGCGTTCATGGACCTGTACTCGCGCATGGCCGCCGACCCCTCGGTCATGGCGAGCATGTCGGTCAACATGTGGCTCGATTACATGAAGCTGTGGCAGTCGGGCTGGATGAAGATGTTCGGCGTGCAGGCGGCGCCGGTGGCCCAGCCGGCGATCGGGGATGCGCGCTTCAAGGACGACGACTGGTCGTCGAACTTCGTCTTCGACCACATCAAGCAGTCCTACCTCATCGCCGCGCGCCACATCCAGCACGCGGTGGCCAACGTCGAAGGGCTCCCGGAGGAGTCCGAGAAGAAGGTCGCTTTCTTCACGCGCCAATACGTGGATGCGCTCGCCCCCTCGAACTTCCTGCTCACGAATCCCCAGGTGCTGCGCGAAACGCTGCAGACCGGCGGGCACAACCTGGTACGCGGGCTGAATAACCTGCTCGCGGACATCGAGAAGGGCGGAGGCGAGCTGCGCATCTCGATGACCGACGAGAACGCCTTCAAGCTCGGAAGCAACGTCGCGACCACCCCGGGGAAGGTGGTCCACCAGACGGACCTGATGCAGCTCATCCAGTACCAGCCGCTCACGCCGAAGGTGTACAAGCGGCCGCTCGTCATCGTGCCGCCGTGGATCAACAAGTATTACATCCTCGACCTGCGGGAGAAGAACTCCTTCATCCGCTGGGCGGTAGGGCAGGGCCACACGGTGTTCGTCGTCTCATGGGTCAACCCGGACGCGCGCCTCGCGCAGAAGAGCTTCGATGACTACATGATCGAGGGCCCACTCGCCGCGCTCGAGGCGGTCGAGAAGGCCACCGGCGAGCGCGAAGTCAACTTCATCGGCTACTGCCTCGGAGGAACGCTGCTCGGCGCCACGCTGGCCTATCTCGCGAACAAGAACGACGGCCGCGTGAAGAGCGCCACCTTTTTTGTAAGCCTGCTCGATTTTTCCGAGCCGGGCGAGCTCGGCGTGTTCATCGACGAGGCGCAGGTCGCTAATCTCGAGAAAAAGATGAACGAGCGCGGCTACCTCGAGGGCTCCGAGATGGCGAGCACCTTCAACCTGCTGCGCGCCAACGATCTGGTCTGGTCGTTCGTGGTGAACAACTACCTGCTGGGCAAAGACCCGTTTCCGTTCGACCTGCTTTACTGGAACGCCGACTCGACGCGCATGCCGGCGAGCATGCACAGCTTCTACCTGCGCAACATGTACATCAAGAACCTGCTCGGCGTGCCCGGCGGGATCGCGCTCGCCAGCGAGCCGATCGATCTTTCGAAAGTGAAGATTCCCGCGTACTTCATTTCGACGGTCGAGGACCACATCGCGCCCTGGAAGACGACCTACAAGGGCGCGCGCTACCTCGGCGGACCGGTACGCTTCGTGCTTGGCGGCTCGGGACACATCGCCGGCATCGTCAATCCGCCGGCGGCGAAGAAGTACCACTACTGGACGAACGACTCGCTTCCGGCGAGCGCCGATGAATGGTTCGCGACCGCCAAACAAGCGCCCGGCTCTTGGTGGCAAGACTGGCAGGCATGGATCGAGCGGCAGAACGGCGATGCGCCCAAGGTGCCGGCGCGCGTGCCCCGGAACGCGATCGAGGACGCGCCCGGCAGCTACGCCATGATGCGGCTGCCGAAGAAATAGGAAGAAATAGGGACAGACCCCATTTCTGCAGAAATGGGGTCTGTCCCTATTTTTTTAGATCGGGATGTCGCGCGGCTTGCGCGGCGCGCGCGCGGCCAAGCGGTCGTAGAGCCAGCCCGGCATCGCTCTCAGCAGCACCGATACCGCCGCCATCTGCCAGGGGACGACGGCAAGGCGCCGGCGCGCGGCGATGGCATGCGCGATGCGGCGCGCCGCATCGTCCGGCGGCAGCAGGAACGGCATGTGGAAGCGATTCACCTGCGTCATCGGCGTATCGATATAGCCCGGGCACACACACACCACGCAGACGCCGCTGCCGCAGAGCTCGGCACGCAGGCTTTCCAACCACGTGATCGCCGCCGCCTTCGAGGCGCTGTACGCGCCGTTGCCGGCGAGACCGCGGAAACCGGCGACGCTGGCGATGCCGGCGAGCGTGCCGCGCCCGGCGCGCCGCATCGCCGGCGCAAAGGCGGCGAGCGTGGCCGCAAGCCCGGCGACATTCACGTCCAGCACGCGGCGCAGCTTCTCGATGTCGGAGAGATCGTCGCCGTGGGTGCCCACGCCGACGCCGGCGTTGGCGATCACCAGGTCCGGCGCGCCGAAGCGGCCGATGAAGTCCTGCGCGATGCGCTCGAGTGCGGCGACGTCCGTGACATCCGCCGGGTACTCCACCACCTCGCCGGGCAGCGCCGGTCTAGTCGTGCGGCGCGAAATGAGGCCGAGAACCGTGCCCGAGCCGGCGTAATGCCGCGCCAGCGCCTCCCCGATGCCCGAGGAGGCGCCGGTGATGACGATGCGCACTAGGGCTTCTTCCGCTCGGCCGCCGCGCGCTGCACGAGGAAATCGACGACGCGCATCATGTCCGCCACGCTACCCGCCATGCGCGCCGAGGTGACGTACTTGCCGTCGATCACAAAGGCCGGCACCCCCTTCACCTCGTAGGTGTCGAGCGCTTTTTTCGCGGCCGCGACGCGCCCGGCGACTTCGGCGGAATGCCAGAGCTGCGTGAAGCGGGCGGCGTCGACGCCGTTGCCGGCCACCCACTCGGTCACGTTCTTTTCCTCGTCCAGTTTCTTGCCGTCGAAGTGATGGTTGTCGTAGAGCGGCCAGTGAAGACGCGCGACCTCGTTCATGGCGCCCAATGCGTAGAAGGTGCGGGCGAAGGACTCCGAGCTCTCGGTGAAGACCGCCGGCACGCGGAACATCGCGATGCCCGGGCCGGCTCGGCTCAGCCAGCGCGAGATATGCGGCTGCGATTCGTAGCACACCGGGCAGCCGTAATAGAAAAACTCGATGATCTCGATGCGCTCGCCGCTCGCCACCGGCCGCGGCGGGCTGAGCGCCTGGAAATCGCGTCCGGGCTGCGGCGCCGATGCCGGCTGCGCTTGCGCCAGGCTGCAGGCCGCGGCAAGGAGCGCCGCGAACAGGATCTTCATGCTTCCCCCCTTGCGACCCCGAATGCTTACTTCTGCTTGCGCGCCATCTCGACGAGACCGTCGACGGTTTTCAGCATGCCTTGCTGGGTGCGCCCCTGCTCGGCGCTCACCGTGTAGCGACCGTTGACCGCCATGGCGGGCGTGCCGTCGATCCTGTAGGCGACGGTGAGCTGCATGGCGCGGCGCGCCTTGCTCTGCACGCCGAAGGACTTGAGCGTCTCGTTGAACTTGTTCGGGTCGACGCCTTGCTTCTTGAGCCATTCGCCCATCGCCTGGGCGTCGTCGGTGCGCAACCGGTCCTTGTGAATGGCGTCGTACAGCGGCCGGTGCAGCTTGCGGAAGAGCCCCAGGGCCTCGATCGTGTAGAAGATCGCAGCGTCGTACGCCCAGCGCTGGTTGAACACCGCGGGAACGCGCCTGAACTCGACATCGTTCGGCAGCCTCTTTTCCCAGGACTCGATGAAGGGCTCGAGGTTGTAGCAGTGGATGCAGCCGTACCAGAAGAACTCGATCACCTCGATCTTGCCCTTCGACTCCACGGTCTGCGGCGGCTTGACCTCGGTATACGAGAGCGGCTGCCCCGCCGCGGCCAGCGGGAGGGCGAGGAACGCTGCGGTCAACAACGCGACGATCTTTTTCATGTCCTACTGCGGCTCCTTGATCTTGACCAGGCTGGCGTCGATGCCGTTCTGCGCCAGCGCCTGGCGGATGCGGTTGATCTCGTCGAGCTTGCTGTATGGTCCCATGCGCACGCGGTACCAGGTGCCCTTGTCCGGAAGGTTGGCCGGCTCGACACTCGACTCGAAGCCCAGGATCGCCAGCCTGGCCTTCTGGTTGTCGGCGTCCGCCGGGTTCTGGAACGAGCCTGCCTGGATGAAATAAACGTCCTTGGCGACGTTCTGTTGACTGCGGGCGGACTTCATCCGCTCCCGCAGCTCCTTCTCCGAAACCGTCTCTTCCTGGCCGGGCAGGATCTTGTAGAAATCGAACTTGGGCTTCTCCGCCGGCGCGGCCGGCGTGGCTTGCGGCAGGCCGGCGATGGCGCCCGGTTTCGCTGCGACCTCGCCTTTCTCGGCCTGCTTGGGCTTCGCGCTGAGGAAGGGCATAGGCGTTTTGTTCAGATAGAACGCGATGCCGAGCGACACCGCGAGGCCGAGCACCACGCCCACGAACATGCCGAGCATGAAGCCGCCGGAGGACCGTTTGCGCGTGGCAGGGATGTTTCTCGGTCTGGCGGAACTCATTTACATCTTCTCCGGGGCGCTGACGCCGAGAAGCGACAGCCCGTTGGCGAGCGTTTGGCGCACCGCCGCGCACAGCGCAAGGCGCGCCGCGCGCAGCGCCTCGTCCTCGACGAGGATACGCTCCGCATTATAGTAGCTGTGGAATTCGCCCGCGAGCTCGCGCAGGTAGAAGGCGATCGAGTGCGGCGCGTGCTCGCGCGCCGCGGTGGCGAGCATTTCCGGGAATTCCGCGAGCCGCTGCGCTAGCGCGAGCTCGCGGGCGTTGTCGAGGCGATTCAGGTCTGCCCCGGCAAGCGAGGCAGGCTCACCGCCCCATTGGGCAAACACGCTGCAGACGCGCGCGTGGGCGTACTGCACGTAGTACACCGGGTTTTCTTCCGTCTTTTCGAGCGCGAGGTCGACGTCGAACGTGAATTCCGAATCGGCCTTGCGCGAAACGAGAAAGAACCGCACCGCGTCGCGCCCCACCCAGTCGATGAGGTCGCGCACCGTGACGTAGGAGCCGGCGCGCTTGGAGATCTTCACTTCCGCGCCGCCGCGCATGACTTTCACCATGTTGTGCAGCACGTAGTCGGGATAGCCCTGCGGGATGCCGAGCTGCAGCGCCTGCAGGCCGGCGCGCACCCGCGTCACCGTGCTGTGGTGATCGGTGCCCTGCACGTTGATCACCTTGTGGAAGCCGCGCTGCCACTTGGTGAGGTGATAGGCCACGTCGGGCACGAAGTACGTGTAGCCGCCGTCGGACTTGCGCACCACGCGGTTCTTGTCGTCGCCGTACTCGGTGGTGCGCAGCCACAGCGCGCCGTCCTGCTCGTAGGTCTTGCCGTTGGCCGTCCAGGCTTTCACGACCTGGTCGACCTTTCCTTCCGCGTAGAGGCTCGACTCCAGGTAGTACACATCGAACTTCACGCCGAAGGCCTGCAGGTCCACATCCTGCTCGGCGCGCAAATACCCGACCGCGAACTGCCGTATCGCGTCGAGGTTCGTTTTGTCGCCGCCTTTCGCGAGGAAGTCGTGCGCGATGTCCTCGATGTACTCGCCGTTGTAGCCCTCTTCCGGCCAGCCGGGCTCTCCGGGCCGGATACCGCGGGCGCGCGCCTGCACCGAGAGGGCCAGCTTCTCGATCTGCGCGCCGGCGTCGTTGTAGTAAAACTCGCGCGTCACCGGGTGTCCCTGCCACTCGAGGAGCGCCGCGATCGCGTCGCCGAGCGCCGCCTGCCGCCCGTGGCCGACGTGCAGCGGGCCGGTGGGATTGGCGGAGACGAATTCCACTTGCATCTTGCGCGGCTCCGCGTCCCGCGCGCGGCCGTAGCGGGGCCCATCTTCGAGCACGCGGCGGATGACGCCGGTCTTCGCGCCCGCCTTCAGCCGGAAGTTGATGAACCCGGGACCCGCAACCTGCGGCTTTTCCACAAGATCCAGAATCGAAGGAATGACGGCGACTGTGGTGTCGGATAGGGTCTGCGCAAACTCGCGCGGATTCTTCTTCAGCGTCTTGGCGAGCTGAAGCGCGACGTTGGACGAGAAATCGCCGTGGCCGGCCTGCTTGGGGCGCTCGAGCACGATGGGCACGTCGGCGAACTGCGGCGCTTCCTGCCTGAGCGCCGCGCGCAGGGCGCTCTCGATCGCCGATTTCGGGTCGGTTGCCATGAAAAGGGGCGCCAATTCTAGTCGAACTCGATGGGGTCGACGTCCAGGTGCCAGCGCACGTCGCGCCTTGCTTGCACGAAGAGCTTGCCGGTCAATTCGGCAAGGAACGCCTGCAATGCCGGCCGCGAGGAAGACTGCACCAGCAGCTGCGCGCGTTCCAGGCCGGCGCGCCGGGTCAGCGTGTTGGGCACGGGGTCGAAAACGCGCACTTCGTCGGGAACCGCGGCCATCGCGGCGGCTTCGCGCAGAAACCTCAGCGTGGTGTCGAGCTTAAGAGCTTCCGCGCGCAATGCCGCCTCGAACAGATAAGGCGGGAAGCCGGCAGCACGGCGCTCGGCGAGTTGCGAGTCGGCGAAACCCGCGAAGTCGTGGCGTGCCAGAGCGCCGAAGAGCGGGTGACCGGGATAGCGCGTCTGGACCAGCACCTCGCCGGGGCGCTCGCGCCGTCCGGCGCGGCCCGCCACCTGGGCCAGCACCGCGAAAAGCCGCTCGGGGGCACGGTAATCGGTGGAGACCAGTGCGGTATCGGCGTTCAGCACGCCAACCAGCGTGAGACCCGGGAAATCGTGCCCCTTGGCGAGCAGCTGCGTGCCGACGAGGATGTCGCCCTCGCCGCGCCTTATGCGGTCCAGCGTGCGCGCAAGCTCGCCGCGGCGCCGCGCGCTGTCGCGGTCGATGCGGACGATGCGCGCTGCCGGAAACCGAGCCTGCAAAGCCTCCTCGATGCGCTGCGTACCGCGGCCGAGCGGCTGGAGATCCACGTTGCCGCAGGTCGGGCAGGCACGCGGGATGGGGCTCTCGGCCCCGCAATGGTGGCAGCGCAGGCGCCGGTCCGCCGCGTGCAGCACCATGCGCGCGCTGCAGCGCGTGCAGCCTGCGGTCCACCCGCAGCCCTCGCAGGCGAGCACCGGCGCGTATCCGCGGCGGTTGATGAAGATGAGGCTCTGCTCGTTCCTTTGCAGGCGGGCAGCGAGCGCAGACCACAGCGCCGGCGCAAGGCCCTGCTCCGCGCTTTCGCGGCCGAGGTCGACGGTGCGCACCGCCGGCAGCCGCGCGCCGGGCGAGGCACGCTCAGGAAGCTCGAGCCGCTCGTAGCGGCCGGAGCGCCAGTTGTGCCAGCTCTCGAGCGATGGCGTGGCGCTGCCGAGGACCACGGGACAGCCGGCAAGCTTTGCGCGGTACACGGCGGCATCGCGCGCGGAGTAGCGCAGCCCTTCCTGCTGCTTGAAGGAGGGATCGTGCTCTTCATCCACCACGATCAAGGCGAGCTTCGGCAGCGGCGCCAGCACGCCAAGGCGCGTGCCGAGCACTATCCCGGCTTCGCCGCGCGCCGCTTCCAGCCAGCCGGAGGTGCGCGCGACGTCTTCGAGCGCGCTGTGCATGACCGCAATGCGGGCATCGGGAAACGCCTGGCGGAAACGGCTCTCGAGCTGCGGTGTAAGGCTGATTTCGGGGACGAGGACGAGCGCCTGGCCGCCGCGCTCGAGCACCCGCGCGATGAGATTGAGATACACCTCGGTCTTGCCGCTACCCGTAACCCCGTGCAGAAGGAACGCCTCGAATCGACCGTAAACGTCCGCGATGCGCTGGAACGCGTGCGTTTGGTCAGGCGTCAGGGTGTGCGTCGGAACGAATCGCGGCGACGTCGCAAGCGGCGCGGCCGAAAGCGATTTGCGCGGCAAGGGCCGCACCGAGCGAAGCCGCGGCGGCAGCGCGGCAATCATCGTCTCGCCGAGCGGCCGCTGGTAATAGCCCGAAAGAAAACGCATGAGCTCCAGCCAGTCCGAAGGCAGCCGCGGCGCGTCGTTTCGCACGGCGGTGATTGATTTCATCCGGCTCGCCGGCAGTTCGCTCGCCGCTTCGGTTGCCACCACCACGCCGATCCGCTGGCGCGCACCGAACGGGACTACAACGCGATCGCCGACGCGTACCTCGAAGTCCTCCGGCAACGCGTAGTCGAAAAGCTTGGCGAGCGGCACGTCGAGCGCCACCCGGATACAAGAAATCCTACGGCGGGATAAGGACTTAGGTTCTGTGGATAAAGCTGTGGGTAAGGGCTTCATCCTCACGTAACCTGGCTTGCGGAAAGGATTTTTCCCCGAGTGCCGGGGTCCGCGCCTGGCGTTTTGCTTCGTATTGTCAGGAACTTACGATGGCGGCAGGGTTTGCGCAAGCGCCCGCCCGGGAAATCCCTGCAGGGGCTGGAAATGTGCATAAGTCAAGCGCTGCACTAGGTTTTTGCCCCGACGCTACGGCTGTAAGCGCGTACTTCGTCTACTAGGGCTGCCACCGAATCGATCGGCGTGCCTTGCGCAATCCCATGGCCCAGATTGAAAACGTGCCCCGGCGCGCGTCCGAACGCGTCGATCACGTGGCGCGCCGCTTCGCGCACGCGCTCGGGCGGCCCGAATAGCGCGGCGGGATCGAGATTGCCTTGCAGCGCGACGCGTCCGCCAGCGAGCTTGCGCGCTTGGCGTGGATCGCTGGTCCAATCGAGCCCGATCGCCTCGGCGCCGCTGCCCATCATCTGCGCAAGCCAGGGATTGCCGCCTTTCGTGAAAAGGATGCGCGGAACCCGCGTGACTTCGGCCAAGACCTTTTTCGAGTAGGCCAGCGAAAAAGGCTCGTAGTCATCGTAGGCAAGCGTCCCGCCCCAGGTGTCGAAGATCATGAGCGCCTGTGCGCCGGCGTCGATTTGCGCATTGAGATAGTCGGCCACCGCGCGGGCGTTGATCTCCAGCACACGGTGCAGCAATTCCGGCCGCGAGTGCAGCATGGTCTTGACGTTGCGCCAGTCGTCGCTGCCGCTGCCTTCGATCATGTAGCAGGCGAGCGTGAAGGGGCTGCCGGCAAAGCCGATGAGCGGCACGCGGCCGGCGAGCGCCTCGCGGGTTACGCGCACGGCGTCGAGCACGTAGCGCAGCTCGGCCGTCGGATCGGGAACAGCGAGCGCGGCGACCGCGGCTTCGTCGCGTAGCGGCCGCTCGAAGCGCGGTCCCTCGCCTTCCCCGAAGCTTAGGCCGAGCCCCATCGCGTCCGGAATGGTCAGGATGTCGGAGAACAGGATTGCGGCGTCGAGCGGGAAGCGCTCGAGCGGCTGCAGCGCCACTTCCGCGCACAGCTCGGGGGTCTTGGCGAGGCCGAGGAAGCTGCCGGCGCGGGCTCGGGTCGCCTTGTACTCCGGGAGATAGCGGCCTGCCTGGCGCATCAGCCAGACCGGCGTGTAGGCGGTCGGCTGGCGGGCGAGCGCCCGCAGAAACGTGTCGTTCCTCAAAGAAGCTTCCCGGTGATGTACTTCCACTCCGGCTCGCTCACCGGCGTAATCGAGAGCCGGTTCCCTGGCCGCAGCACGAGCATTTTCGCCAGCGCTTTGTGCCTCTTCAGCTCCTGCAGCGACAGCAGCCGCGTTTTCTTCCGCGCCCGCACGTCGACATTGAACCAGCGCGGATTGTCTTTGTTCGACTTGGGATCGAAGTAGTCGCTCTTCGGATCGAACTGCGTCCTGTCGGGGTACGGCGCAGAGGCCACCTCGGCGAGCCCTGCAATTCCCGGCTCGGCGCAACTCGAGTGATAGAACAGTACCCCGTCCCCGAGCTGCATCTGGTCGCGCATGTAGTTGCGCGCCTGGTAATTGCGCACGCCGCTCCACGGCGTGACGCGTCCCGGCGCGGCGAGCACGTCGTCGATCGAGCACTCGTCCGGCTCGCTTTTCATCAGCCAGTACTTCATGAAAAAGGGGTCAGAGCCTGAGGTTTCCCCGCATATTTTAGGTGGGGCGACATGCGTTGACCGCCTGTAGTGTGAGCGTTGGAATTGCTTTCCATGGGGTAAAG
>Ga0156283_1177_pt3 | contig 35884 bp, 35 predicted proteins | sample RifCSPlowO2_12_FD_107932 | JGI IMG/M metagenome (GOLD analysis project Ga0156283, IMG submission 107932) | Betaproteobacteria bacterium RIFCSPLOWO2_12_FULL_65_14 | reverse complement strand
TTCGAATTCAGCGATACCTGATCCGGGCGACCCAGGGCGCGCACAACGCCATCCTGGACCTCGAGCAGCTCGACGAAGAGCAGCTCAAGCGCTACTTGCAGCGCTACGAGGAGCTCGCGGCGGCGGCGCGCAGCCGCATGGAGAAGGGGCGCCTGGATACCGGCTCGCCGGAGATCAAGCCTCAAATAATCCGCGGGTAAGGGCCTGTACCGCCTCGACGTGGGCGGCAACTTCACCGAGCGGCGCCCTCGCGTACTGTGCGCCGTTCAGGCGCAGGCGGTGCTGCCGGCGGCGGAACTCCCGGTAGGCGTTGCGCGCCCTCTCGGCGAGCTCCTTGTCGATCAGCCCGTGATCGGCGGTCATCTTCAGAAGCGCGATGTTGCCGAGGTTGCCCGTGAGGTCGGGATAGCGGTGCGCGTAGGCGAGGACAAGAAACTGCACCGCGAACTCCACATCGATCATCCCGCCGCGGTCGTGCTTGAGGTCGAACAGCTCCGAGCGGTTCGGGTGCGCGGCGTGAAGCTTTTCACGCATCGCGCGAATTTCGGTCTTGAGCGTTTGCGGGTCTCTTTCGCGGCGAAGAATCTTCTCGCGTATGGCCTCGAAGGCTTCGCCCACCCGCTTGTCGCCCGCGCAATAGCGCGCGCGCGTTAGCGCCTGGTGCTCCCAGAGCCAGGCGCTTTCGTCCTGATAGCGCTGGAAGGCCGGCAGCGAAGACACCATCAAGCCCGAGCCCCCGCTTGGCCGCAGCTGCAGGTCGGTCTCGAAAAGCGCGCCGGCGGAAGTGCGCGTCGTGAGCCAGCTTTGCAGCCGCAGCGCCAGGCGCGCATAGACTTCGGGCGCGCGCTCGTCCTCGTCATCGTAGAGGAACACGATGTCGAGATCCGAGGCATAGCCGAGCTCCTTGCCGCCGAGCTTGCCATAGGCGATGACCGCGAAACGCGGCGCACCCTCGAGGTGCCGCCGGGGCAGCTCGGCCCACACGAGCGCAATGCTCACTTCGAGCATGAGGTCGGCGAGCGCCGACAGGTGATCGGCGAGCCGCTCCACGGTGAGCAGGCCGGCGAGGTCCTGCGCGAGCAGGCGGAACACCTGCGCCTGGTGCATCTCGCGCAGCAGGTTCATCCGACGCTCGGTGTCGCCGGCGTGCGCATCGAGCTGCGCGCGCAGGCTGCGCCCGAACGCCTCGAGGTCGGGTGGAGCGTAGAGCAGGCGGTCGTCGAGCAGCTCGTCGAGCAGCAGCGGGTGCCGGGTGATGAACTCGGCCGCCCAGCTCGAGGTGCCGATGATGCGCGCCACGCGCTCGAGCGCTTCGGGATGCTCGGCGAGCAGCGCGAGATAGGCGGCGCGGCTCGCGATCGCCTCCACGAGATCCAGGCCGCGAGCGAGCGTCGCCTCCGGGTCGGGCGTCGCCGCGCTTGCGCGCGCCAGTGCCGGCACCAGCGCATCGAGGCGGCGGCGCGAACTGTCCGGAAGCGCCGCATAGCGCTGGCTCGCGCGCAATGCCGCGAGCCGCGGATGGTCCGGCCAGGCCTCGCTTTCCTGCCTGGTTTCGGCGAATACAGATTCAAAATGGCGCGACACCGCGGTGCGATGGGCTTCGAGCGCGGCGCTGAAGGCCTGCCAATCCGCAAAGCCGCACATGCGTGCCACGAGTCCCCGGTCCTGCGCGTCCTGCGGCAGGTCGTGGCGCTGCGCGTCATCGAGGTACTGCAGGCGATGCTCGACGCGCCGCAGGAACACATACGCCTGCGAAAGCTCGCGCGCCGCGCTTTCCGGCAGCAGCCGCCTGGCGGCGAGCTTGCGCAGGACTTCGAGCGTCGGTCGCGCGGTGAGCTCGGGATCGCGCCCGCCGCGCACCAGCTGCAGCGCCTGCGCCACGAACTCGATTTCGCGGATGCCGCCGGGGCCGAGCTTCACGTGGTCGGCAAGCTCGCGGCGCGCGACTTCGCGCCGCACCTCCGCGTGCAGCTGGCGCATCGCATCGAGGGTCGCGTAGTCGAGGTACTTGCGGAACACGAACGGCCGCGCCACTTTCGCCACTTCCGCCTTCATCGCACCGGTCAGGGCGCGCGCCTTGATCCAGGCGTAGCGCTCCCATTCGCGCCCTTGCGTGATGAAGTAGGTCTCCAGGAAGTCGAAGCTGCAGGCGAGCGGGCCGGAATCGCCGTAGGGCCGCAAACGCATGTCGACGCGGAACACGAAGCCGTCTTCGGTGGCGTTGGCGAGCAGGCGGATGAGCCTGCGGCCGGCGCGCTCGTAGCGCTCCTGGTCGTCCATGCCGCCGGGGTGCACGAAGATGAGGTCGATGTCGGAGGACACGTTGAGCTCGCGCCCGCCGAGCTTGCCCATGCCGACGACGATGAGCTCTTTCTCGTCGAGCGCGGCGCCGATCGCGGCCTCGGCAAGATCGGTCATCGTGCCGCACACCTCGTCGAGATCGGCAAGGCCGCACAGATCGCGCGCCATCACCCGAAGCAGTACGCGCTGGCGCAGCCGGCGCAGCCGGCGCGCGAGCGCCGCTTCGTCGTCGGCCTCGGCGCCGGCGAGCGCGGCGGCCATTTCGTCGCGCGTGAACGGCGCCGGCACGGTGATTTCCTCGGCGAGCTCGGGCCGCGCGGCGAGCAGCCGCTGCGCATAGCGCGAAGCGGAGATTTTGCTAATCGGATCCGACATTTAAGTTTAAAATGGGCGCTTCGTCGGCGTGTGAGCCTCAATTCCATCATGAAGCGGGTCGGGCGAGCGCTCGAGTTTCTCGCCTGGACGGTGTTTTTTGCATTCGCCGCGCTGGTGCTCGCCCTGCGTTTCTGGCTGCTGCCCAACATCGAGCAGTACCGCGACGAGATCGCGGCGGCCGTCACGCGCACGGTCGGCAAGCCGGTGCGCATCGGCGGCATCGAGGCGGGCTGGCTGGGCCTCAATCCGCGGATCAACCTTTCCGACGTGCGCATCTACGACCGCGAGGGTCGCGAGGCGCTGGTGCTGCCTTCGGTGGAGAACGTGCTCTCGTGGCGCTCCATCTTGCGCGGCGAGCCCAAGCTGCATTCGCTGGTGATCGAAGGCCTGCGCGTGCAGGCGCGCCGCGATAGCGAAGGCGCGCTGTACGTCGCCGGAAGGAAGCTCTCGGGCGAGGGCCAGCTCACCGACTGGGCGCTCGCCCAGGACGAGATCGTGGTGCGCAACGCGGAAATCGAGTGGCACGACGAGAAGCGCGGCGCCGCGCCGCTCGCGCTCTCCGGCGTCCACCTCAGGCTGCGTAATTCCGGCGACGAGCACTCGATTGGCTTGACCGCCCGCCCGCCGGCCGAGCTCGGCTCGAGCCTGGATGTGCGCGCGGTGCTCGGCGGGCGGACGGTCACCGATCCGGCGGCATGGAGCGGAAGGCTGTACGCCGAGCTCGGCTATACCGACCTCGCCGCGTGGCGCGCATGGGTCGATTATCCCTGGGACATCCAGCAGGGCCAGGGCGCCCTGCGGCTGTGGCTCACCCTCGAGCAGGGCGAAGTGAAGCAAGGCACGGCCGACCTCGCGCTCGCACAGGTATCGGCTTCCCTGGGAAGCGAGCTCGCCCAGCTGCAGCTCGCCTCGGTGGAAGGCCGCCTCAAGGGGCGCGTGCTGAGCGACGGCTACGAGCTCGCCGGCCGCGCGCTCGCGCTGCGCGTCGAGGACGGGCCCGCCGCTGCGCCGAGCGATTTCCAGCTGACGTGGAAACCGGGCGCCAATGCGGCCGAGGCGCACGGCTCGCTCGCCGCGAGCCTGATCGAGGTCGAACCACTTGCGCATCTGGGTGCCTCGCTGCCGCTGCCGCAGGAGGCGCGGAGGATTCTCGCGACCGTCGCACCGCGGGGGCGCCTCATCGATGCCAAGTTAGAATGGCGCGGCCCGGCCGAGGCGCCGCGGCGCTTCACGGCGCGCGCAAGCTTCTCGGATCTCGCCGCCGCCCCCTGGGAAGCGCTGCCGGGCTTCGCCGGCGTGAGCGGCAGCTTCGAGGCCAACGAGGCGAGCGGCCGGGTGAATCTCGCCTCCCGCAAGGGCGAGCTCCGGCTGCCGCAGGTCTTCCCCGAGCCGCGGCTTGCGTTCGACGCCCTCAACGGCTCCGTGGACTGGGAGCGCCAGGGCGAGCGCGGGGTCGCCCTGCGGTCCTCGTCGCTCAATATTGCGAATGAGCACCTGAGCGGCAACGTCCACGGCTCGTACACCTACACCGGCGACGGTCCCGGAGCGGTCGATCTCTGGGCGCAGCTCAACCGCGCCGATGCGCGCCACATCGCCAAGTACCTGCCGCACGCAGCCATGATGGGCGGGCAGAAGACGCGCGACTGGCTGGTGCGCGCGATCGTCGCCGGACAGTCGAGCGATGCGCGGCTTCGCCTCCGCGGCGATCTGCGCGACTTCCCCTTTACCGACCCGCTGCGCGGCCAATTCAACGTCACCGCGCGCATCGAGAAAGGCGTGCTCGACTACGCCGCCGGCTGGCCGAGGATCCAGGAGGTCGAGGGCGAGGTCGTGTTCGACGGCGACCGCATGCAGATCGCGGGGCGACGCGGCATGATCCAGGGCGCGGCGCTCTCCAACGTGCGCGTCGGCATCGCGCACCTCGACGACCCCAATCCGCTGCTCGTCGCGAATGGCCAGGCGGAGGGCGCGACCGGCGACTTCCTGGGCTACATCGCCGCCAGCCCGGTGCGCGGCATGATCGATGGCGCGACCGACGCCATCATCGCGACCGGGCGCGGCCGGCTGCACCTCAAGCTCGAGCTGCCGCTGAAAGATCCCGAGAACCCGCGCGTCGCGGGCGACTACGAGCTCCTCGGGAACAACGTGGTCGCGAGCGCGGACCTGCCGGCGATCGAGCGCGCTTCGGGCAAGATCGCCTTCACCGAATCGACCTTCACTGTGCACGATGTGCGCGGACGGCTGTTCGGCGGCCCGATCGTGCTCTCGGGCGGCACGCGTGCGGACAAGAGCGTCGAACTGGTGGCGAAAGGCGATGCGACAGTGGCCGCCACGCGGGCGTTGTTCGATCACCCGTGGCGCAATCACCTCACGGGCGCGGCGCCCTACGTCGCCACCGTGACTATGGCGCAGGGTCGCACTCGCGTAGTCTTCGAGTCTTCCCTGCGCGGCGTGACCAGCACGCTGCCGGAGCCGCTCGCCAAGGAGGCAAGCGAGGCGCTTCCTCTGCGCGTAGAGATGCGGCCCGGCGAGGACGGCGGCCGCGACCGCGTGTCGGTCGTGCTCGGGCGCCTGCTCGCCGCCGAGTTGCTGCGCCGCCGGCAGGGCGAAGCGATGGTCGTGCAGCGCGCTGCGGTTTCGCTGACCCCGGCGCCCGGGGCGCCGTTGCGGCTGCCCGAGCGCCCCGGCACCTTCGTCCACGGGTCGCTAGCCGCGCTGAATATCGACAGCTGGCTGCCGTTGCTCTCCGGCGGAGAGGCCTCGCCCGACATCACGGCGTTCGATGTGCGCATCGGCAAGCTCGATCTCTACGGCAAGCGCCTCAACGATCTGGCTCTGCGCGCAGGCGTCGATGCCGTGGGGTGGTCGGCGACGGTGAAGGCGCAGGAGGTCGCGGGCGATCTTTCTTACCGCAACGAGCGCGGCGGGCGGCTGGTCGCGCGCCTCACGCATTTTCGTACGCCCGATGATTACCCGGGCGCCAAGCCGCGCGATGCCGCCCAGCCAAAGGACCTGCCGTCGATCGACGCCGTCGTAGAGCGCTTCAGCTGGCGCGGAAAAGAGCTCGGCCGCGTAGAGCTCGCGGCGCAGCGCGCCGGCGAGGACTGGCGCGTGGAGAAGCTCGCCATCATCAATTCGGATGCGACGATGACCGGCAATGGCATGTGGCGCGGTGGAGCGCCGTCGCATAGCACCCTCGGCTTCGAGCTCGACGTGAGCGATGCCGGAGAGTTCCTGGGCCGTGTCGGATATCCCAACCTAGTCAAAGGCGGCAAGGCGCGCATGCAGGGCTCGCTCGCGTGGATCGGCGAGCCCTCGGCGTTCGACTATCCGAGCTTGAGCGGCGAGCTGCAGCTGCAGGCGGAGAACGGCCAGTTCCTCGAAATCGAGCCGGGCCTGGGCAAGCTCGTCTCGCTGATGAGCCTGCAGTCGCTGCCGCGGCGCATCACGCTCGACTTCAATGACGTCTTTTCCAAGGGCTTCGAGTTCGAGCGCATCGCCTCTTCCGGCCAAATTCAGGGCGGCGTCATGACGGTGAAGGACTTCCGCATGCGCGGCTCGAGCGCGCAGGTGGAGATGACCGGGCAGGTGGACCTCGCACGCGAGACGCAGAACATGCGCGTGCGCGTCGTGCCGAGCCTCGGCGACAGCGCGTCCACGATCATCGCGCTTCTGAACCCGTTGCTCGCGATTCCCGCCGCGATCGCGCAGAAGATTCTCAAGGACCCGCTCGGCCACATCTTCGCGTTCGACTACGCGGTGACCGGCAGCTGGACCGATCCCATAGTCGAGAAGCTCGGCGTCGAAGCGCGCGCCGTCGATGTGCCGCCCGGGCAATAGCCATGTCGCGCGCCACCGTGGCTGCCATCCAGATGGTTTCCGGCGCGGAGCTGGAAGCGAACCTGGCGGCTGCCGAGCGCCTGCTCGCCGCGGCGGCGGCCGCGGGAGCGCGCCTCGCCGCGCTGCCCGAGAACTTCTACCTCATCGGCCGCCACGAGACCGACAAGGTGAAGCTGCGCGAACGCGATGGACGCGGGCCGATTCAGGACTTTCTCTCGGCCGCGGCAAAGAAACACCGCCTGTGGATCGTCGGCGGCACGGCGCCGATCGACTGCGGAAAGGAAGGCCGCATCTCCAGCGCCTGCCTGGTGTTCGACGAGCAGGGCACGCGCGTGGCGCGCTACGACAAGATGCATCTCTTCCGCTTCGACGGCGGCGGCGGGGAGCGCTACGACGAGGCGCGCACGCTCGAGCCCGGCGCGCGCGCGGTGGTTGTGGCAAGCCCCTTCGGGCGGCTCGCGCTTTCGGTCTGCTACGATGTGCGCTTTCCCGAGCTTTACCGCGGGCTTGGCGAGTTCGACGCGCTGTTCGTGCCGTCCGCATTCACCGTTCCGACCGGCCGGGCCCATTGGGAAACGCTGCTGCGCGCCCGCGCCATAGAGAACCAGGCCTACGTGATCGCACCGGCCCAGGGCGGGACGCACGATAGCGGCCGGCGCACTTACGGCCATACCATGGTGATCGACCCCTGGGGCGAGGTGCTGGCAGTGCGCCCCGAGGGCGAAGGCGTGGTGCTGGCCGAGATCGACCCGGCCAGGATCGCGGAAGTGCGCGCTTCGCTGCCGGCGCTTGCCAACAGGAGACTGAATTGATTCTCGAGACGGCCAAGAGCACGCTGCTCGCTCCCTTCGACCTGGAAAGCCGCAGCCTCGAGCGGGTGTTCGGCACGCTGCGCGCGCACAAGGTCGACTACGCCGATCTGTACTTCCAGTACTCGCGCTACGAGGGCTGGAACCTCGAGGAAGGCATCGTCAAGTCGGGCAGCTTCAATATCGAGCAGGGCGTCGGCGTGCGGGCGATCTCCGGCGACAAGACCGCCTTCGCCTATTCCGACGAGATCAGCTACGACGCGCTGGAGGACGCCGCGAAGGCGACGCGCGCGATCGCTTCGGCGGGACAAACAAAGAGCATCAAGTCCAACAAGGGCAACCTGCCGACGCCGCTGTACCGCGCGATCGACCCGGTCGCGTCGCTCCAATCCGCGGACAAGGTGGCGCTGCTCGAAAAGCTCGAGAAAAAATGCCGCGCGCTCGATCCGCGCGTCACGCAGGTCATGGCGAGCCTGGGCGGCGAATACGAGGTGGTGCTCATCGCGCGCGCCGACGGCACGCTGGCGGCGGACGTGCGGCCGCTGGTGCGCGTCTCGGTGCAGGTGATCGCCGAGGCCGACGGGCGGCGCGAGAGCGGCTCTTCGGGCGGCGGCGGCCGGACGGACTATGCCTACTTCACCGACGAGGTGCTGCAAGACTACGCGCGCCAGGCGGTCTCGCAGGCGCTCGTGAACCTGCAAGCGCGACCGGCGCCCGCCGGGACGATGACCGTGGTGCTCGGCCCGGGCTGGCCCGGCGTGCTGCTGCACGAGGCGGTGGGCCACGGGCTCGAAGGCGACTTCAACCGCAAGGGCAGCTCGGCGTTCTCGGGCCGCCTCGGGCAACGCGTCGCCGCGCCGGGCGTCACCGTGGTCGATGACGGCACCCTGCCCGGGCGGCGCGGCTCGCTCACGGTCGACGACGAGGGCAACCCGACGCGGCGCAACGTGCTGATCGAGGACGGCGTGCTGCGCGGCTACATGCAGGACAGCCTGAACGCGCGCCTCATGAAGATGCCGCTCACCGGCAACGCGCGCCGCGAGTCCTTCGCGCACCTGACGCTGCCGCGCATGACCAACACCTACATGCTCGCCGGCCCCCGCGATCCGCGGGAGATCATCGCGAGCGTCAAGCGCGGCCTGTACGCCACCAACTTCGGCGGCGGGCAGGTGGACATCACGAACGGCAAGTTCGTCTTTTCCGCCGCCGAGGCCTACCTCATCGAGGACGGGAAAGTCACGACGCCGGTGAAGGGCGCGACGCTGATCGGCAACGGTCCCGACGTGCTTACGCGCGTCAGCATGATCGGCAACGACCTGAAGCTCGACTCGGGCATCGGCGTGTGCGGCAAGGAAGGCCAGAGCGTCCCGGTGGGCGTCGGCCAGCCGACCCTGAAGATCGACGGGCTCACGGTGGGGGGCACCGCGTGACGCCGGAGGAGCTCGCCGCGCAGATTCCGGACGGCGCGCTGCTCGGCCTGCCGCCCGACTATTCCATGCCTTCCATGGCGGTCGTCCGCAGCCTTATTCTGCTAAAAAAGAGGAACCTCAGGCTGTTGGGCGTGCCGGTGCTCGGTCTCTCCGCGGATCTGCTCATCGGCGCAGGCTGCGTCTCGGAGATCGAGACGAGCGCCGTGTCGCTCGATGAGGCCGGCCTCGCGCCGCGCTTCACCGAGGCGGTGGAGAAGGGCGAGATCAGCGTGCGCGATGCCACCTGTCCGGCGATTCACACCGGCCTGCAGGCGGCGGAGAAAGGCGTGCCGTTCATGCCGCTCAGAGGGATTTTGGGTTCCGACCTGGTTTCGCTCAGGCCCGAATGGAAGGTCGGTCAAAACCCTTTTGCGGAAAAACAGGATTCGATCCTCATGGTGCCGGCGATCTCCCCGGACATCGCGCTTTTCCACGCGCGCTGGGCCGACGACGCCGGCAACGTGTGGGTCGGCCGGCGGCGAGAGCTGGCGACGCTCGCGCACGCCTCAAAGCGCTGCTTCGCGACCTACGAGGAGAAGCGCCCGGGCAACATGCTGGACGACGAGCTGCTCGCTCCCGGCGTGATTACGTCGGCTTACGTGACGGCCGTCGCGCCCGCGGCGCGCGGCGCCTGGCCGCTCGGTGTCGCCGGCCTCTACGGCATCGACGATGAGCACCTCGCCCGCTACGCCCGCGCCGCGAAGACGCGCGAGGGCTTCCAGCGCTACCTGGACGAATTCGTTTGCACGCCAAGGAAGAGCTCCTCGCCTGCGTCGTCGCCCGCCTGATCGGCGAGGCGGCGCACGTCGCGGTCGGCGCCGCGTCTCCGATTCCCGCGGCCGGCGCGCTGCTCCTCAAGCAAAGAAATCCCGCGCTGCGGCTTTCGTTCCTGCACAAGCGCAAGGGCAATCCGTTCACCGAAGGCTCGCGCGAGCTCTTCGACCTCGCGGGGCAGGGGCGCATCGACGTCTTTTTCCTGGGCGGGGCGCAGATCGACGGCGAGGCGAACGTCAACCTGGTGCGCGCGGAAGGGCGCCGCTTCCCCGGGTCGTTCGGCTCGGCGTTCATGTACGGGGTGGTGCCCAAGGTGATTCTTTTTCGCGAGGAGCACTCGCCCCGCGTGCTCGTGCCGAAGGTGGAATTCATTTCCGCCACCGGCAATCCCGTGGCCCTGCTCACCGGCAAGGCGCTGTTCGCGTGGCAGAAGGAAAAGCGCCGTTTCCGCCTCGAAAGCGTCCACGACGGGGACGATATCCGCAGCCAAACCGGCTTCGACTACGATGCGCCGCAGGCCGCGCCGCGCACGCCGGTGCCTACGGAGAAAGAGCTTGCGCTGCTCCGCGGACCGGTGGCGAAGGAGATGGCTCCCAATTACCCGGAGTTCGCTCGGCGGGTCTGGCCCGGCATATCATAGGGAACGATGGCGCAGTTCGACCGCTCCGCGCAGGATGTCGGCAACCTCGTGCTCCTCGAGCACGTGAACGTGACGCAGCCCGACCAGCGGCTCGCGACGCTGTTCTACGTCGTTGCGCTCGGCGGCACGCGCGATCCGTACATCATGGTCGGCGTCGACAACATGTGGGTGAATTTCGGGCGCACGCAGCTGCACCTGCCGACCCGCGAGCCGCAGTTGCTGCGCGGCACCGTCGGGTTCGTGGTTCCCGACCTCGCCGCCTTGCGCGCGCGGCTGCAAAAAGTCGCGCCCGCCCTCGAGAAGACGAAATTCTCCTGGAGAGAAAGCGAAGGCGTGATTGAAGCCACCTGTCCCTGGGGAAATCGCTTCCGTTGCCATGCGTCGGCGCCCGAGTTCGGCGCAACGCAGCTCGCGCTCGCCTACGTCGAGTTCGACGTGCCGCCCGGAACGGCGGAGGGCATCGCGCGCTTCTACCGCGAGGTGCTCCAGGCGCCGGCCAGAGCGGCGCAAGGCCGGGCGCGCGTCTCCGTCGGTGGCGCGCAGGAGCTGCGCTTCTGCGAGACCCGCGCGCCGCTGCCCGCGTACGACGGCCACCACGTCGCCGTGTACATCGCCGATTTCTCGCGCCCGTACCGCTGGCTGCGCGAACGCGCGCTCATCACGATGGAAACCGGCGAGCACGAATGGCGCTTCCAGAAGATCGTCGATCCCGGGAGCGGCGCGCCGCTCTTCGAGATCGAGCACGAGGTGCGGAGCCTGCGCCATCCGCTCTACGCCCGTCCGCTCGTCAACCGCAACCCCGCCATCACCAACACCGCCTATGCTCCAGGCCAGGAAAGCTTCCGCGGCACCTACTGAAACGCAGGAGCCGCTGCGCGGGGCGCTCGCGCGCTTCGAAGCTGCGGGCGAACTGCTGCGCATGCGCGGCGCGCACTGGAAGCTCGAGATGGGCACCCTCGCCGAGATCGTCTACCGGCAGGAGCGTCCGCCGGCGATTCTGTTCGAGGACATTCCCGGCTACCCGAGCGGTTTCCGCGCGCTCTCCGGCGCGACGAATTCCGCGAAGCGCCTCGCGATCGTGCTGGGCTTTCCGGAGCCGTCGCATCCTTTGGAGGTGGTGCGCGCCTACCGCGACCGCATGAAGACGCACCAGCCGATTCCTCCCCGCACGGTTGCGAAGGGGCCGGTGCTGGAAAACGTCCTGAAAGGCAATGAGGTCGACGTGCTCAAGTTTCCCGCGCCGTTACTGCACGAGCAGGACGGCGGGCGCTACCTCGGCACCGACGACCTCGTGATCATGCGCGACCCGGAAGAAAACTGGGTGAACTGCGGCACCTACCGCTCCATGGTGCATGGGCCGGAGCGCGTCGGCCTGTGGATGTCGCCGGGCAAGCACGGGCGCCAGATCCGCGAGAAGTACTTCAAGCAGGGAAAGCCGTGCCCGGTCCTGATCAGCTGCGGGCACGACCCGCTGCTGTTCCTCGCCGGAGGCAACGAGATCCGCTTCGGGCTTTCCGAGCTGGACTACGCGGCCGGCCACCGTGGCGCGCCTTACGAGGTGATCGAGAGCGAGCTCTATCGCCTGCCGATACCGGCGCACGCCGAGATCGTGCTCGAGGGCGTGATGCACCCGGGCGAGACGGCGCCGGAGGGCCCGTTCGGCGAGTTCACCGGCTACTACGCCGGCGGCCGCAGCGAGCAGCCGGTGGTGCGCGTGGAGCGCATCTACCACCGCGACGATCCCATCCTCAGCATCGCCTGCCCGATGGTGCCGCCGTCGGACTTCTCCTTCTCCAAGTGCGTCATGAAGGCGGGAATGATCTGGGACGAGGTCGAGCGCGCCGGGCTCTCCGGCGTGCGCGGCGTGTGGGTGCACGAGGCGGGCTGCGCGCGCATGTTCAACGTCATCTCGATCAAGCAGGCCTACGCCGGGCACGCGAAGCAGGCCGCGCTGCTCGCGGCAAGCTGCCAGTCGGGCTCCTACCTCGGGCGCTTCGTGGTGGTGGTCGACGAGGACGTCGACCCGACGAACCTGGACGAGGTGATCTGGGCGATGTGCACCCGCTGCGATCCGGCGGAGGACATCGACTTCGTCCGCCGCCACTGGAGCGGCCCGCTCGATCCGCGGCTGCCGCGCGGCGTCACCTGGAACTCGCGCGCGGTGATCGACGCGTGCCGGCCGTTCGACATGCTGGGCGAATTCCCGCCGGTGGTGAAGGCCTCCGACGAGTTGAGAGCGAAAGTCGCCGCCAAGTTTGCCGAGCAACTCAGGAAACGCTAGCCCATCGAGCGCCTACCTGGCGCTCGACAACGGCGCCTACCGCGCGAGCGCGCTGACTCGCGGCCCGTGGCATCCGGACCATCAGCACGCCGGGCCGCCGATCGCGCTGGTCGCGCGCGAAGTCGAACGCGCTGCGGCCGCGCTCGAGCTGATGCACATCGCACGGCTGACCGCCAACCTGTTTCGGCCGATTCCGATCGCCGAGCTCACGGTAGAGGTGCGCAACGACTATGTCGGGCGCAACGTGGCGCACTTCTCGGCATCGCTGAGCGCCGGCGGGAAGGAAGTGGCTCGCTTCACGGCGCTGGCCCAGCGCGAAGCCGAGCTGGCGATCCCGTCCGGCCTTCCCGGGCACCCGCTGCCGGTGGCGCCCCGCCCGGTCGAAGAGTCGCCCGCGGCCAGGTTTCCCTTCGACACGAAGCTCACCGGCTACCAGGACCTGATCGAAAGCCGTGTCGCCGAAGGCAAATTCTTCAGGGGCCCCAGCGCCGTCTGGTTCCGGATGCGCTATCCGCTCGTTCCCGGCGAGGAGCCGAGCGCGCTCCAGCGCGTCGCCGTGGCGGCGGATTCGGGCAATGGCATCAGCGCGGTGCTCGACTTTCGCCGCTACGTCTTCGTGAACTCGGACCTCACCATCAACCTGCTGCGCAAGCCGCAAGGCGAATGGATCTGCATCGATGCCCGCACTCTGATGGGGCCGGGTGGCAGCGGCATTGCCGAGGCGAGAATCTTCGACTCGCTCGGGCTCGCCGGCAGATCGACCCAGAGCCTTTCGATTCGCATGCGCGATTGACCGCCCGGCGGGCGGTAGAAGGCCTCAGGCCGCGCGCGCTTCCTCGCCCGGCAAAACCTCCGCGTCGCTCTCCAGCCGCACGTCGTCGGCGAGGAAGCCGCCCGACTGGTGGCGCCAGAGCTTCTCGTAGTGCCCGCCGAGGCGCAGCAGCTCGCCGTGCGTGCCTTCTTCCACGACGCGGCCGCGCTCGAGGACGATCAGCCGGTCCATGCGCGCGATCGTGGACAGGCGGTGCGCGATCGCGATCACGGTCTTGCCCTCCATAAGGCCGAGGAGCTGCTCCTGGATCGCGAGCTCGACCTCGCTGTCGAGGGCGGAAGTGGCCTCGTCCAGCACCAGGAGCGGCGCGTCCTTCAGGATCACGCGCGCGAGCGCGACGCGCTGGCGCTGCCCGCCCGAGAGCTTCACGCCGCGCTCGCCGACGTGGGCGGCGTAGCCGGTATTGCCCTTCCAGTCCCTCAAGCCGACGATGAAGTCGTGCGCCTGGGCCTTGCGAGCCGCGGCCACGACCTCTTCGTAGCTCGCGGACGGGCGGCCGTAGCGGATGTTCGCGGCGATCGAGCGGTGAAGGAGCGAGGTGTCCTGCGTCACCATGCCGATCGCCCCGCGCAGGCTTTCCTGCGTGACCCACGCGATGTCCTGGTCGTCGATGCGGATGGTCCCGCGCTCGAGGTCGTAGAAGCGCAGCAGCAGGTTGACGAGCGTGGATTTTCCCGCGCCCGAGCGCCCGACGAGGCCGACGCGCTCTCCCGGGCGAATCCTTAGGGTCAGGTCCTGCAGGACGGGCGGCGCGTCGTTTCGCCCGTAGCCGAAGGTCGCGTTCTCCAGCCGGATCTCGCCGCGCGAGACTTTCAGCGGCCGCGCGCCCGGGCGATCGAGGCTCGTGTGCGGCACGGCGATCGACTGCATGCCTTCCTGAACCACGCCGATGTTTTCGAAGATCGAGGTCACCTCCCAGCTCACCCAGCCCGCGGCGTTGGCGGTCTGCCAGGCGAGCGGCAGCGCGGTCGCGACGACGCCGGCGCTGACTGCGCCGACAGCCCAAAGCCAGATCCCGATTCCGGCCGTGCCGACGAGAAGCGCCGCGTTCATCACGGTGAGGCAGAAATGAAAGCGGGTAATGACTCCCATGTGCGCGCGCATCGCGCCCTGGTGGTCGTCGATCGACTCGCGCACGTAGGCGTCCTCGTCGGCGAGCCGCGCGAAGAGCTTCACCGTGAGGATGTTGGTGTAGCTGTCCACTACCCGCGCGATCACGAGCGAGCGCGCTTCCGAGCTGGCGCGCGCCAGCTCGCGCAGCCGCGGCACGAAGTGGCGCAGGAAGACGAGATAGCCCGCGAACCAGAGCACCGTCGGCACCACCAGGCGCCAGTCGGCGAGCGCCATGAGCGCGCCCGCGGTCACGCCGTACACGGCGATATACCAGACCGAGCGGATGCTCGCCATGGTGCTCTCGCGCAGCGCATTCGCGGTCTGCATCACGCGATTGGCGATGCGGCCGGCGAAGTCGTTCTGGAAGAAGGGCCAGCCTTGGCGCACCACGTGCCAGTGGCTCTGCCAGCGGATCAGCGACGTCGCGCCGGGAATCAGCGCGTTATGGCGGATGGCGATGTCCGCGAGCATCGCCAGCGGCCGCGCCACCAGCACCAGCCCCACCATCCCGGCGAGGATCGGCCAGTCGGCCGCCAGCGCCGCCTGCCGATCCGCCGCCTCCATGAGCGACACCAGCCGCCCGATGAAGAGCGGGATGACCGTGTCCAGCAGCGCGACCGCGAGGCTCGCCGCGAACATCGCGGCATACCAGCCTTTCGTCTGCCTGACGAAGTGCCAGTAGAAGGCGAGCAGGCCGGAGGGCGGCGATCCCGGCCCTGGCGTCGCCGTTCCCTGAATCACCGATTGGAAAAGCTTCAAAAGTCTTTCGACGGCTGCGGCTCGAGGCCGCGCATTTCTAGTTGATCGGAAGATACCACGAGGTGGATGCGTTTACCTGTGATGGCTTAGCATGCGCGGCCTCAAAACCAAACGAGGAGGATTTGATGCAGGGCATCACGCAGTCGGAAATCGACCAGAGGGTTTTCGATCTGTACGATGAGTACTGCCACGGCCGCATAGACCGGCGGGAGTTCTTGAGGAGATCCAGTCAAGGCGCAGTACGTGACCTACCCCTCGCCCGGCGGCAACGGCGGCACGATGAAAGGCTACCTGGTGCAGCCGGCCGGGCAGGGGCCGTGGCCCGCGGTGCTGGTGATCCACGAGAATCGCGGGCTCAATCCATACATAGAGGATGTAGCGCGGCGAGCCGCCGTGGCGGGATTCCTGGCGCTCGCGCCGGACGGCTTGGCGCCGCTCGGCGGCTACCCGGGGAACGACGACGACGGTCGCGACATGCAGACAAAGCTCGACCAGGCGAAGCTGCGCACCGACATGCTGAACAGCGCCCGCTGGGTCAAGGCGCACAAGCTGTCGAGCGGCAAGCTCGGCGTGACCGGGTTCTGCTGGGGCGGCGGCACCGCGAACTATCTAGCGGTCGCGCTCGGTGCGGATTTACAGGCGGGCGTGCCGTTCTACGGCGCGGCGGCCGAGACGAGCTCGGTGCCGAAGATCAAGGCGCCGCTCCTCATCCACTACGCCGAGAACGACGGGCGCATCAACGGCATGTGGCCGGCGTTCGAAAGCGCGCTGAAGGCGGCGGGCGTGCGCTACGAGATGCACATGTACCCCGGCACCCAGCACGGCTTCCACAACGACTCGACGCCGCGCTACAAGGAGGCGGCGGCGAAGCTCGCGTGGGAGCGCACGGTCGCCTTCTTCAAGAAGAGCCTGTCTTGACCATGTAGTCGAGGTCGAAGGCCCCATGGATCGCCGCACGGAATGGTTCGTTCCGTCCTTCGGCCCGGAGCGCTTTCGGGTCGCGGTCGGGCTGCTCTTCCTGCCGTACACGGGCATGGTGCTTTCCTTCACGGTGATCGGCTCGATGCTCGCGCCGGCGATCCACTGGGACCGCGTAGGGGCGATCGTGGCTGTCTATTTCCTCGCGCTCGGGGTCGGCGCGCATGCGCTCGACGCCGTCGGCAGCGGCGGCGCCAAGCCGTGGGGAGAGGTATTCACGCGCGCGCAGCTCTGGGCGCTTGCGGTCGCATCGCTCATTGCGGCCTACGCCATCGGCATCTGGTACATGGTGCTCTACACGCCGCTGCTATGGCCTATCGCAATTGCCGAGGGATTCTTCGTCCTCGCCTACAACCTGGAGTGGTTCGGAGGCCGCTTTCACCGCGACGCCTGGTTCGCGTTGTCGTGGGGCGCGCTGCCGACGCTCGCCGGATACGTGCTCCAGACCAACGCCGTTTCAGCCTCGGCGCTGCTGGCGGTGCTTGCGACGGGGCTTCTGGGCCTCGTGGAGATTCGCGCCTCGCGCCCCTACAAGGAATTGAAACGCTCGATCGCGAGCGGCCGCGCCGCGGACGCCGCGCAAGCCGAGCGCCTGGAAGCGATCCTCAAGAGCCTGAGCGGCGGGGTCATTGCGCTCGGCGCCGCCTTGCTCGCTTTTCGCCTATGGCATTGAACGGCTTTGCGGCGTACCGCGGGCGCTTGAAGCCGCGCATCGACGCGGAATTGAAGCTGCGGCTCGGCGAATGGTTTCCCGGCTTGCCGGACGTGCACCGGCAGGCGCTGCACGAGATCCTCGCCGACGGCAAGCGTATTCGCGGCGTGCTCACGTGCCTGGTGGCCGAAGCGCTCGGCGCCCGGCTGGAGCAGGCGCTGCCCGCGTCGCTCGCGGTCGAGATGATCCAGGCCGCTTCGCTCGTGCATGACGACTTCGTCGACGGCGACACGCTGCGGCGGGGGCGGCCGGCGGCGTGGACCAAGCTCTCGCCGCGGCGCGCGGTGCTGCTTGCGGACCTGGTGTTCGCGACGGCAATCGAGACCATGGCCCGCGCCGGACGCCGCGAAGGCGAAACGCTCGCGCACGCGATCGCCACCATGGCGCAGGGGGCGCTCCAGGAGGCGCTCGGCGCGGGCGAGCGGCAGCGCCCCGGGCGCGACGCGTACCGCCGCGTCATTCATCTGAAGACCGGATCGCTTTTCGCGGCGGCCGCAAGCCTCGGTGCCCTGGCGGCCGGCGCGGACGAAAGAACCCTGGAAGCGGCGGCGCAATTCGGCGCGCGCACCGGTTCGCTCTACCAGATCGCCGATGATCTGGCCGATGACCCCCAGGCCGGCCCGGCGCTGCGCGCCAGCATGGAGCAGGAGATCGCCGCTCTCGCCGAGCAGGCGCGCTGCGCGCTGGCCGATTTTCCCGACAACGAGCGCACCCGCATGCTCGCCGAGATGCCGCGCGAGCTTGTCCGGATTGCTTCCTAGCCGGTCATTTCCGCGCCGATACGATCGCCGATCCGTACGCGGTCAGATATTCGGTGCGGATGTCGCGAAAGCCGTTCTCGGCAAGCGCCTGCTCGAGCTCGGGCAGCCAGCGCGTCTGCTCGATCAGCCTTGGCAAGCCGTGATAGATCTCGTTCCAGGCCGGCAGCAAGGCGCCGCCCACGAGCTGCAGCGCCTTGAAATACAGGCGCCAGAGCGCGACGAGGAAGCGCCCGCGGGGAAGGATGAAATCGTGCATTACGAGCAGGCCGCCTTCGTTCAGCAGGTCGCGGCAGTTGGGTACAAGGCGCGGCAGGTCCGCATACTTGGCGAGATACGAGGAGGCGATGCAATCGAAGGGCTCGCTAGAGCGGTAGTCCTCGGCGCGCGAGAGCACGAGCTCGACATTCGATAGTCCAAGCGCGTGCACCTTTTGGCGGGCAAGCGCGAGGTACTCGTCGCGCAGCTCCACGCCCACGACGCGCGCTTGCGGAAAGCGCTTGGCGATCGCCAGCGTGGAGATCCCCGTGCCGCAGGCGAGATCGAGGATGCGCTGCGCGCCGGCCGGGATCAGGCGCACGATGCGCCGCTTCCATAGGCGATCGATGCCGAAGGTCGCGACGTTGACCACCAGGTCATAGGTGCTGCCGGTGCCGCGGAACAGCCGCTCGACGAGCGCGAGCCGCGGATCGCTTGGCGTCACGCCATTTTTCAGGAACCCGGCCGCGCCCAGTTCCGCGAGCGGCCGACCGCCTCGCGCCAGCGCGCCATCAGCGCCTCTCTTTCGGATGAATTCATCCGGGGCTCGAAGCGGCGCTCGGCCTTCCAGTGCGAGGCGAGCTCCTCGCGCGACTTCCACAGGTCGACGGTGAGGCCGGCGAGGTAGGCGGCGCCGAGCGCCGTGGTTTCCAGGATGCGCGGCTTGACTACCGGGACGCCGAGGAGATCGGCCTGGAACTGCATCAGCAGGTCGTTGGCGCAGGCGCCGCCGTCGACGCGCAGCTCGGAGAGCTTCTCGCCGGCGTCTTTCTGCATCGCCTCGAGCACCTCGGCGCTCTGGAATGCGATCGATTCGAGCGCGGCGCGCGCGATGTGGGCGCGCGAGGTGCCGCGCGTGAGGCCCACGATCGCGCCGCGCGCGTTCGGGTCCCAGTGCGGCGCGCCGAGACCCGTGAACGCCGGGACCACGAACACGCCGCCCGAGTCGAGAACTTCGGCGGCCAGGCGCTCGACTTCGTGAGATGAGGAAAAAAACTTCAGTTCATCGCGAAGCCATTGCACCACCGCGCCGCCGATGAAGACGCTGCCTTCGAGCGCGTACTCCTTGGCGCGCACCTGTGCGCAGGCGGTCGCCACCAGGCCGTGCGCGGAGCGCACCGCCTTGTCGCCGGTGTGCAGCAGCATGAAGCAGCCGGTGCCGTAGGTGTTCTTCGCCATGCCCGGCGCATGGCAGGCCTGGCCGAACATCGCCGCCTGCTGGTCGCCGGCGATCCCGCCGATTACCAGCGGCTCGCCGAGCACGCCGGCCGGCAGCATGCCGAAGGCGTGCGCGGAAGGATGCACCTCGGGCAGGATGGCGCGCGGCACCCGCAGCAGGCGCAGGAGCTCCTCGTCCCAGTCGCCCGAGTGAATATTGAAGAGCAGCGTGCGCGAGGCGTTCGAGACATCGGTGACGTGCGTCCGGTTGCCGGTCAAGTGCCAGGCGAGCCAGGTGTCCACGGTGCCGAAGGCGAGCTCGCCGCGCTCGGCGCGCCCGCGCGCGCCGGGAATCTCGTCCAGGAGCCAGGCGATCTTGGTGCCGCTGAAATAGGGATCGATGACGAGGCCGGTGCGCGCGCGAACCTCTTCTTCGGCACCATCGCTTTTTAACTGTTGGCAGAAGGGGGTGGTGCGCCGATCCTGCCAGACGATGGCGTTGTGGACCGGCTCGCCGCTCTGGCGGTCCCACACGATGGTGGTCTCGCGCTGGTTGCTGATGCCGATCGCCATCACGTCCTTGAGCGGCACGCTGGCCTTGCGCAGCGCCTCGCGCGCCACGTCGCGCTGCGTGGCGAAGATCTCGCGCGGATCGTGCTCCACCCAGCCGGGCCGAGGGTAGATCTGGCGGAGCTCGCGCTGGCCAGCCGCGACCGGCGCGCCGTTTCCGTCGAACAGGATGGCGCGCGAGCTCGTCGTCCCTTGATCCAGGGCGAGAACGTACTTCACGGAAAAATTCTAGCGCTCTTCGCGCGATTGCGCGGCGACCGCGAAGCGCACCAGCTCGCCGATGTTGCGCACGCCGAGCTTTTCCATGATGCGCGTCTTATGGACTTCCACCGTGCGCGGGCTGATGCCGAGCAGCGCGGCGATCTCTTTCGCATGCAGCCCCTTGGCGGCGTGCTCGAGGACCTCGCGCTCGCGCTCGGTGAGCGCGCCGAGCTTGGCGCTGTCCGCGGCGCGCTGCAGCCTGCGGCCTTCGCGCGAGAAGCCGCGTTCGATCGCCGCGCGAAGCTGCGCGTGGTCGAACGGCTTTTCGAGGAAATCGACCGCCTCGGCGTGGAAGGCCGCGCGCACCGTGGGCACATCGGCATGCGCGGTGATGATGATGAAGGGCAGGGCGCTTTTCCGCGCGCGCAGCTCGGCCTGCAGCTCGACGCCGCTCTTCCCCGGCAGCCGCAGGTCGGCCACCACGCAGCCGGTCCAGTCGTCGCGATAGGCGGCGAGAAAGGCCTCCGCGTCCGGGAACAGCGCCGTGCGGTAGTTGGCAAGGCCGAGCATGAGCGCGAGCGAATCGCGCACCGACGCGTCGTCCTCGACCACATAGACCGTCAGCGGGTCTGCGCGCACGGCAGGACGAGATGGAATTCGGCGCGCGCCCCCGGCGGCGCCTCGAGCGAGCCGCCGTGCGCCTCGGCGATGGCGCGGCTCACGGCGAGCCCGAGCCCCATGCCGGTGGGCTTGCCGGACACGAACGGCTCGAACAGGCGCTCGCGGCCGGCGGGAAATCCCGGGCCGTTGTCGCCGACGACGATGCGCACGCGGTCGTCGCCCTCGCGCCGGGCGAGCACCTCGATCGCCCCCCCGGCGGCGTTCGGCTGCGCCGAGAGCGCCTCGACCGCGTTGGCGATAAGGTTGCGCAGCACCAGCTCGACTTGCAGCCGGTCCACGTAAAGCGGCGGCAAGTTAGCGTCATAACGCAGCTGCAGCCCTATGGCGCGTGTGCCGATGATCTGTTGCGCGATGCGGCGGATCGCCGCGGCGAGCTCCTCGGCCGGTACCGGCTCCAGCCGGGTGGTGCCGGTGCGGAAGAGCTCGCGCAGCCGGCGCACCACTTCGGCGGCCCGGTTCGCCTCGCGCAGCATCTTTTGGATGATTGCCGCGAGCTGCGGCTGCGGCATGCCGCCCCCGCCAAGCAGCGCGAGCGCCGACTGGCCGTAACTGGAGAGCGCGGTGAGCGGCTGGTTGACCTCGTGGGCGATGGCGCCGGCCATCTCGCCGGCGGCAGCGAGCCTCAGGCTCTCGCGCAGGCCCTCGGTCGCGCGCTCGCGCTCGTCCACCATGACGCCCAGATACAGGCCGGTCAGAGTGAGCCCGGCGACGAGCGCTTGGACCTCGACGACCGGGAAGGCGGGAACCGTGTCGCTGCGCAAGCCGGCGACGACGCCCAGCTGCACCAGCGCCGTGGCGCCGATCGCTCCATTCATGCCGCCGCGCACGGCGATCCAGATGAGGGGAAGAAAGAGCAGGTAGAAATGATCCCGCGGATCGCCGCCCAGCCCTTGGAAGACGAGCCACATCGTCGCAAGGAGCACGACGACTTGCAGCGCAGTTTCGGGCCTGCGCGCGAGCGCGAGCAGACCGGCGCGCCGCTCGCCGTCGGTGGCTGCCAGCAGCAGCGGCGCGGTGACCAATATTCCCACCGCGTCGCCGATCCAGAAGCGCAGCCACGCGGCCGGCAACGACGACTCGTCGAGCTGGGCCGCGCCGCGCAGCGCGCCGATGAACGCGCCGCCGACGAGCGCCGTACCGCCGACCACCACCGCGCAAAACAGCGTGAGCTGGCGCGACGAGCGCAGTCCGGCATGGCCGAGCAGCTCGCGCAAGATCCAGGCGATCACGGCGTAGCCGCCGCCGAGAATCACCGAGGTGAGCAGCATCACGAAGTAGCCGCCCGGCGCGCTGCGCACCAGCAAGTCGGCGACGAAGATCGTCGCCAGCACGATCGGCGTGTGCTGCAGGCCGCCGAGCAGCATCCAGACGATGGCGAGCGCCGGCTGCGGATTCCAGGGCGTGATGTTGAACGGGCCGACGGGGTCGATGTAGCTCGCCCAGTCCAGCGCGATGTAGCACGGTGCGAACACCGCGGCGTCGCGAATATAGCGGACCGGCGAAATGGCGGTGGTCATCCTGGCCACTAGTGGAAACACGTACGAGTTATTGCGCCTAGCCGCGCTCGGGAACGGCAAATAGTCTACCGCGCATGTCCTTCCTCCAGCGCCTCGCCGAGATCTTCGACCTCGACGCATGGATGCAGTGGTTCACCGAGCTCGACCGCGTTTTCGTTTTCCTGCTCGTGCTGCCGTTCGTCGTGGCGCTCATCGGCCTGTGGGCCTATTTCACCGAGGACGACAGGAAATAGCCATGCGCCTCGCGCTTGTCGTGACGCTGTGCGGGTTCTGGCTCGCGCTGTCGGGCATGTTCACGCCCTTCCTGCTCGCGGCGGGATTCGGCTCGGCGCTGGCGGTGGTCTGGCTAGCCACGCGCATGGAGATCGCCGACCGCGAAGCCCACCCGCTGCACTTTAGCGCCGCCGTCTTCACGTACTGGCCGTGGCTCATCAAGGAGATCGCGGTTTCCGGCTGGCAGGTGACGCGCATCATCCTGCACCCGCGGCTGCCCATCAGCCCGGCGCTGGTGCGCTTCAAGCCCTCGCAGGCGAGCGCCGTCGGCCTGGTGACGCACGCCAACTCGATTACGCTCACGCCCGGCACGCTCACCGTGGAAGCCGGCCGCGACGAGTTCCTGGTGCACGCGCTGACGCGGGCCGGCGCCGAGGGGCTTGCCGCAAGCGAGATGGACCGGCGCATCGCCCGCTTCGAGGAGGGGCGCTAGTGTTCGCCGCCGTTGCCGGTGCGCTGCTCGCGACGCTCGCGCTCGCGCTCGCGCGTGCCGTGCTCGGGCCGACGGTATTCGACCGGGTCCTCGCGGCGAACACCGTCGGCACGGTCGCGGTGCTGCTGCTCGCGGTGATGGGCTTTCTCACCGGGCGGCCCGACTTCCTCGACCTCGCGATCGTCTATGGCCTGCTCAACATCGTCGGAACCATCGCCGTGCTGAAATTTTTCCGCCAGGGAGACCTCGGCGATCCGGGCGAGGATGCGGACCCGCGGGCGGACGGGCGGTGAGCGCAACCGTGGACATCGCGAGCTGGATCCTGCTCGTGGCGGGCGGCTTCTTCTGCATCGTGGGCGCTGTCGGCCTGCACCGCATGCCGGACTTCTATACGCGCGTGCACGCCGCCAGCGTCACCGATACGGTGGGCGCCGGCTTGGTGCTGATCGGGCTCATCCTGCAGGCCGGCTGGACGCTGGTCGCCGCCAAGCTGGTCATCATCGGCTTGCTGCTGTTCCTCAGCAGTCCCACCGCGGCGCATGCGATCGCCAAGGCGGCGCTCGGTCGCGGCCTGCAACCGCTGCTCGGCAGGGAGGCCCGGTCATCGAAGCGCTGATCATCTACGTGCTGCTCACCACCATGGCGGTCGTCGTGGTGGGGATGGCGCTGCAGCGCAACCTGTTCTCCGTGGTGGTGCTGTTCGGCATCTACAGCTTCCTCATGGCGACGGTGCTCGTCGCGCTCGACGCGGTCGACGTGGCGATGACCGAGGCGGCGGTGGGCGCGGGCGTGTCGACGGTGCTGCTGCTGAGCGCGCTGCACCTCACCGGAGCCGAGGAGGCGAAGCCGCTGCACCGGCCGCTGCTGCCGCTCGCGCTGTCGCTCGCGGTGGGCGGGGGGCTCGCCTACGGCACCTACGATTTGCCGCCGTTCTCCGATGCGCAGGCGCCGATTCACACCCACGTCGCGCCGCGCTATCTCAAGGAAGGGCCGAAGGAGACCGGCGTGCCGAACGTCGTGACCGCCGTGCTGGCGAGCTACCGCGGCTACGACACGCTCGGGGAGACGGTCGTCGTGTTCACCGGGGGAGCGGGCGTCATTGCGCTCCTGCGGCGTCGCCGGCGGGAAAAGAAGGGGCGCGACAGATGAAGGGCGACATCGTCCTGCGCGTCGTCACGAAGCTGCTGATGCCCTTCATGCTGCTGTTCGCCCTGTACGTGCAGTTTCACGGCGACTTCGGCCCGGGCGGCGGCTTCCAGGCGGGCGTCATCGGCGCCGCAGCGATCGTGCTCTACGCGATCGTCTTCGGCCTGCGGGCGGGGCAGCGCGTCGCGCCCGAGTGGCTGGTGGAGAAAATGCTCGCGGCAGGAGTGCTGCTGTACGCCGGAGTCGGGCTCGCCGGGGTGCTGCTGGGCGGCAATTACCTCGATTACTTCGTGCTCGCCGCGGATCCGGTGCAGGGTCAGCACCGCGGCATCTTCTGGGTCGAGGCGGGCGTGGCGCTCACGGTGTCGGGCGTGATGCTCAAGCTGTTCTACATGTTCGCCGGGCGCGGGCGCGCCATGGACGAGGGCGAGGGGGACGCGTGAGCGAGGTAGCGGCGCACTACAGCTACTGGGTCACGATCTTCCTGATGATCGCAGGCATGTACATCCTGATCGCGCGCGGCAACCTGCTGAAGAAGCTGATCGGGCTCGCCATCCTGCAGACCTCGGTCTATCTGCTCTACATCGCGCCCGCCAAGCTGATCGGCGGCACCGCGCCGATCGTCGCCCCCGGGTTCGAGCTGTACTCCAATCCGCTGCCCCACGTCCTGATCCTCACGGCGATCGTGGTTGGCGTGGCCACGCTCGCGCTTGGCTTGGCGCTCGTCGCGCGCATCCGAGAAGCCTACGGCACCGTGGAGGAGGACGAGATCCTGCAGCGCGACCGCGCGGATGAAGAATGATGTTGGAGCACTTGGTCGTGCTGCAGGTGGTTCTGCCGCTCATGGCGGCCCCGGTCATCGTGCTGGCGCGCCACCGCGGGTTCGCTTGGCTCGCGACCACCGCCGTGAGCTATGCCTGCCTGGTGATCGCGGTGGCGCTGGCTTCGCGCGTGGCGGCCGCGGGGCCAATCTCCTATGCGATCGGCAACTGGCCGCCGCCGTGGGGCATCGAGTACCGGGTCGACGCGCTGAGCGGTTTTGTCCTGGTCCTGGTGTCGCTTACCGCCTCGTTCGTCGCCCCGTACGCGCAGCGCAGCATCGCCGCCGAAGTACCGGCGGACCGCCAGTACCTCATGTACGCGATGTACTGCCTGTGCCTCGCCGGCCTGCTCGGCATCACGATCACCGGCGACGCCTTCAACCTGTTCGTCTTCCTGGAGATCTCTTCGCTCGCGACCTACGTGCTGATCGCGCTCGGCCCGCGCCGCAAGGCGCTGGTCGCCGCGTATCAATACATGCTGATGGGCACGGTCGGCGCCACGTTCTACGTGATCGGCGTCGGCCTGCTGTACCTCATGACCGGCACGCTGAACCTCGCGGACATGGCGATGCGCCTGCAGGCCGTAGGGGAGCTCAGGCCGGTGCTTGCCGCGCTCGCCTTCATCACCGTGGGCATCGGCCTAAAGCTCGCGCTGTTCCCGCTGCACCAGTGGCTGCCGAACGCCTACGCCTACGCGCCGTCGATGGCGGCCGCGTTCATCGCGGCCACCGCCACCAAGGTCTCGGCATACGTGCTGCTGCGCTTCTATTTCACGGTGTTCGATCCCGTCCCGCTGTTCGAGCGGCTGCCCACGCGCGAGGTGTTCCTCGCGCTGTCGATCGCCGCGATGGTGACGGCGTCGCTGGTCGCGGTCTTCGAGCAGGACGTGAAGCGCCTGTTCGCCTACTCGAGCGTGGCCCAGATCGGCTACATCACCCTCGGCATCGGGCTGGACAACCAGGCGAGCCTCACCGGATCGATCGCCCATCTGCTCAACCACGGCGTGACCAAGGGCGCGATATTCGTGCTGCTCGGTGCCGTGATGCTGAGAAGCGGCGCCATTAGCGTGACGGTCGACAGCCTCGCCGGCCTCGCGAGGCGCATGCCGCTCACGGCGTTCGGCCTTGTGGTCGCCGGCTTGAGCCTGATCGGCGTGCCGGGCACCGCCGGTTTCATCAGCAAGTGGTACCTGATTGTCGGGGCGATGGATCGCGGGCTATGGTGGGTGGTGGCAGCCATCGTTGCCACGTCGCTCATCGCCGTCGCCTACGTCTGGCGCGTGGTGGAAGCGGCATACCTGCGTCCGGCGCCAGCGGGAGCTGCGGCCCGCGCCGAGGCGCCCGCTGGCATGCTCGCTGCGGCCCTCGGGATGGTCGTGCTGTGCGTGTACTTCGGCTTCGAGACTTCGTTCAGCGTCGGCGGAGCGCGCGACGCGGCGCAGCTCCTGCTACGAGGGCTGCGGTGAGGCAGGAGACGCTTCTCATGCTGTGCCTCGCGCTGCCCGCGGCGGGGGCGGGGCTGGCGGCGGCCTGCCACCGCTGGCCGAACCTGCGCGAAGCGATGTCGCTTACGAGCGCCGCAGCGCTGTTCTTCCTGCTCTCCTCATTTACCCAGGACGTACTGCAAGGCGAGCGGCCCGAGCTCGTGCTGGGCGAGGTCCTGCCCGGGCTCGCGCTCGCGCTGGAGCTGGAGCCGCTCGGGCTGCTCTTCGCGCTCATCGCCTCCGGCCTGTGGTTCGTGAGTGGCGTCTATTCCATCGGCTACATGCGGGGCAACCAAGAGCCGCACCAGACGCGCTTTTACGTCTGCTTCGCCCTGGCCATCGCTTCCGCCATCGGCGTCGCGCTCGCCGGCAACCTGCTTACGCTGTATCTCTTCTACGAGGCGCTGACGCTCGTCACCTACCCGCTGGTGACCCACCACGGAGACGACGAGGCGCGCCGCGGCGGGCGGGTGTATCTCGCGCTGCTGCTGCTCTCGTCGATGCTGTTCTTGCTGCCGGCCATAGCAATTACCTGGTGGGTCAGCGGCACGCTCGACTTCGCGCCGGGCGGAATCCTGGCCGGCAAGGTCACCGGCTGGGCAGCCGCCGGGCTGCTCGCGCTGTACGCCTTCGGCATCGGCAAGGCGGCGCTGATGCCGATCCACCGCTGGCTGCCGGCGGCGATGGTGGCGCCGACGCCGGTTTCAGCGCTGCTGCACGCGGTCGCGGTGGTGAAGGCCGGAGTCTTTACTGTCGTCAAGGTGATCGTATACGTGTTCGGATTCGATTTCCCGCGAGACGCATTCGCCTGGCTGCCGTGGGTCGCCGGCTTCACCATCGTCGCTGCCTCGGTCGTCGCCCTGCGTTCCGACAACCTGAAGCGCCGCCTCGCCTATTCGACGGTGAGCCAGCTCTCCTACGTCGTGCTCGCCGCGGCGCTGCTCACCCCGCTGTCGGTGGTCGGTGCCGCGCTGCACATCGCCGCTCATTCGGTCAGCAAGATCACGCTTTTCTTCGCCGCCGGCGCAATCTACACCGCCGCCCACAAGACCGAGGTAAGCCAGCTCGACGGCATCGGCCGGCGCATGCCGGTGACGATGGTGGCGTTCACCATCGGCGCGATCTCGCTCATCGGGCTGCCGCCGGCCGTCGGCTTCGTGAGCAAGTGGTACATCATGCAGGCCGCGTTCGGCGCGCAGACGCTCCTCCCCGCTGCCGTGATCCTGGCGAGCAGCCTGCTCAACGTCGCCTATTTCATGCCGATCGTGTATGCAGCTTTTTTCCGCGCGCCGCCGGCGGGAGAAGCGCACGGCGAGGCGCCGCTCGCATCGGTGCTCGCACTGGCGGCGACCGCTGCCGGCACGGTGGCCTTGTTCTTCGCTCCGCAGGTCCCGCTCGCCCTTGCACGCGCGCTGGTCGGATCATGAGGCGCTGATGCAACTGCCGGGGGAAAAGGCGCGCTGGCTCGACAAGAGCGAGAACGTCACGAAGGTCTACAGGGCCGTGTGGACCGTCTGTGCCGTGCTGCTCCTTGCCGAGCCGCTCGTGCACAAGCACGGTGAGTTCGCGATGGAGGAGTGGTTCGGTTTCCACGCCTTCTTCGGCTTCGTCGCCGCCTTCGGGCTCGTGCTTGCCGCGAAGCGTATGCGCCGCTGGCTGAAGCGCCCCGAGGACTACTATGACCGGCGCTGAGCTCTCCCCGGCCTGGACGCTCATCGTCGGCGCCGCGCTCGTGCCGCTGCTGCGCGGCACGCTGCGCAGCGTGTGGATCGTCCTGCTGCCGCTTGTCGGCATGGTGCAGCTTGCCTTCATGCCGCACGGAGAGTTCGGCCAGCTCGAGTTCCTCGGCGAGGCGCTCGTCATCGTGCGCGTCGACCGCTGGAGCGTGGTGTTCGCCTGGGTGTTCCTCATTGCGGCGCTGCTAGGCGCCATCTATTCGCTGCATGTGCGCCATGCGCTCGAGCCGGCGGCAGGGCTCGCGTACGCCGGCGCCGCGCTCGGCGCCCTCTTCGCCGGCGATCTGCTCACCTTGTTCGTGTTCTGGGAGCTCACCGCGGTCACCTCGGTATTGCTGATCTGGGCGCGACGCAGCGAGCGCGCCTTCCGCGCCGGCATGCGCTATCTCATCGTGCAAATCGGCTCGGGGGTGCTGCTGATGTTTGGCGCCCTGCAGCAGCTCGCCGCTACCGGCAGCATTCGCTTCGAGCACATCGGGCTGGATGCGCCCGGCGGCCTGCTCATCTTCCTCGCCTTCGGCATCAAGTGCGCGTTCCCCTTGCTGCACAACTGGCTGCAGGACGCCTATCCGGAGGCCACCGAGAGCGGCACCGTAATGCTTTCGGCGTTCACCACCAAGCTGGCGGTGTATGCGCTAGCGCGCGGCTTCGCCGGCACCGAGTCGCTCGTCTGGATCGGCGCCGTCATGACGGCCTTCCCGATCTTCTACGCGGTGATTGAGAACGACCTGCGGCGAGTGCTCGCCTACAGCCTGAACAACCAGGTCGGCTTCATGGTGGTCGGTATCGGCATCGGCAGCGAGCTCGCGCTGAACGGCACCGCCGCCCATGCCTTCAGCCACATCATCTACAAGGCGTTGCTCTTCATGTCCATGGGCGCGGTGCTGCTGCGCACCGGCACGGTGAAGGGCACCGACCTCGGCGGGCTTTACAAGTCAATGCCCTGGACCGCCGCCTTCTGCATCGTCGGGGCGGCCTCGATTTCTGGCTTCCCGCTGTTCAGCGGCTTCGTCAGCAAGTCGATGATCCTGTCGGCAGCCGGCTACGAGAGCCTGTTTGTCACTTACCTCGTGCTGCTCTTCGCCTCCGCGGGCGTGTTCCACCACTCCGGCATCAAGATTCCGTTTTTCGCCTTCTTCGCCCACGACTCCGGCAAGCGCTGCCAGGAGGCGCCGGCGAATATGCTGGTCGCCATGGCTCTCGCAGCGGCGCTATGCGTCGGCATCGGCATCTTTCCGGCGCCGCTCTATGCGCTGCTGCCCTATCCGGTGGACTACGAGCCCTACACCGGCAGCCACGTCCTCACGCAGCTCCAGCTCCTGCTCTTTGCGGCGCTCGCCTTCTCGGTGCTGATGCGCACCGGGATCTATCCGCCGGAGCTGCTATCGGTCAACCTCGATTTCGACTGGACATACCGGCGGCTTTTGCCGCGCATGCTCGGCGCTGCAGGCGACGCGCTCGGCCGGACCATCGCCTCCGCCGAGTCGGGCGCCGCTCGAGTCCTGCTGCAGCTCGAGACGCGTGCGCGGCAGCTTCACGGCCCGCGCGGCGTCTTCGGGCGCACCTGGGCCTCCGGCGCCATGGGCTTGGGCGTGATGCTGATGCTCCTCGCGTTCCTGCTCTCGTACTACTTCGTCCAAGGCTAAGGGACCTGCCAGCGCAGCAGCACGTAGGCTGCGTACGCGGCGATCAGCAGCATCGCTTCCGAGCGGCGCACCTCTCCGCCACGCACCATGATGGGCACGAGCGCGATCGACAGCCCGAGCATGACCGGCAGGTCGACGCTGAGCGAGGTCTGGCGCGCGGGAAGCGGCGCGACCAGCGACACCGCCGCCATGACGAAAAGCAGGTTGAAAGCGATCGAGCCGATCACGTTGCCGACCGCGATGTCGGGCTGGTTGCGACGTGCCGCGACCACCCCCGCGGCAAGCTCGGGAAGCGTGGTGCCGACCGCGACGATCGTGAGGCCGATCGCCAGCTCGCTTACGCCCCAGCCGCGTGCGAGCTGCACCGCGCCGTGGACCATGAGTTGCGCGCCCGCGACTAGGCCGGCCAGTCCCAAGAGGAGGAACAGCAGCCCGGCGAGCCGGCCCGACGCCCGCTCCGCCGCCGCGAACTCGGCGCGCACCGACGCCGCCTCGCGGCGCGCCTGGGCGAGCGAGTGGAGCAGGTAGCCGCCGAAGCAGCCGAGCAGCACGACGGCGTCGGCGCGGTCGACCGCGCCGTCGGCGGCGATGATCCAGACGAACAGCGAGGCGGCAATCACGATCGGCACGTCCCGGAACAGAAGCCGCATCTGCACCTTGAGCGGCCTCACCAGCGCGGCTACCGCGAGCACCAGGCCGATGTTGGCGATGTTCGCGCCGACCAGGTTGCCGAAGGCGAGGTCGCCCGAACCGCGCAGCACCGCGGTGAGGTCGAGCGCAAGCTCGGGCGCCGAAGTGCCGAAGGCGACGACCGTAAGCCCCACGGTGAGAGCGCTTACCCCGAGCGATCTGGCGAGTCCGGTCGCGCCGCGCACGAGCGCCTCGCCACCGGCGAAGAGGATCGCCAGGCCGAGCGCGAGCAGAGCGATATCGAGGACTGTTTGGATAGCGCCATTGTGCGACCACCTGCGCGCCGGAAGAAAACCTTCTCGCTGCGTTAAAATGCGCGGCATGTCCCTGCCGGTGACCGAAGTCGAGCGCGAGCTCACGCACACGAGGCGCGTTCGCTACGAAGGCTACAAGCGCGCCGACGGCCTGTGGGACATCGAGGCGCACCTCACCGACATCAAGAACCACGATTTCCGCCTGAAGAGCGGCGTGCGGCGCGCCGGCCAGCCGATACACAGCATGTGGCTGCGCGTCACCATCGACCCGGACTTGAACATCGTCGATGCTGCCGCGACCTCCGACGTGGTGCCCTACCCCTTGGGCTGCGAGGAGATCGCCCCGGCTTATCGCGAGCTCGTCGGTCTCAACCTCGTGAAAGATTTCAGAAAAAATGTCGCCCAACGGTTTGGCGGAGTGCGCGGCTGCACGCACATCACCGAAATGCTCGCCGGCATGCCGACCGCGGCGATCCAGACCTTCGCCGGCGACATGCCCGAAGAGCGCCCGGACGGCGCGAAGCCTTTCCAGCTCGACCAGTGCCACGCGCTGGAGACCACCTCGGAGACGGTGCGCAGGTTTTATCCGAAGTGGTATCGCAAGGAAAGCACGACGGCCTGAATCGACGCGTCGCCCTTGACCGCGGTCAATGCCGGCACGGCCGCCCACGCCTGACCATCCGACTCCCATGAAAATCCACGAGTACCAAGGCAAAGAGATCTTTCGCAAGTACGGCGTGCCTACGCCGCGCGGTTTCCCGGCGTTCAGCGTCGACGAGGCGCTCGAGGCCGCAAGCAAGCTGGGCGGCGGCGTCTGGGTCGTGAAGGCGCAGATCCACGCCGGCGGCCGCGGCAAGGGCGGCGGTGTCAAGGTCGCGAAGTCTCTCGAAGAGGTCCGCAAACTTGCATCTTCCATTTTGGGGATGCAATTGAAAACCCATCAGACCGGCCCGGAAGGCCAGAAGGTGCGCCGGCTGCTGATCGAGGAAGGCGCCGACATCAAGAAGGAGCTCTACGTCGGCATGGTGGTCGACCGCGGCACGCAGCGCGTGGTGCTCATGGCCTCCTCCGAGGGCGGCATGGACATCGAGGAAGTCGCGGCCAAGACGCCGGAGAAGATCCACAGGGTGGCGATCGACCCGGTGCAGGGGCTGACCGACGCCGACGCGGACGAGATCGCCATCAGCATCGGCATGGCAGGCGACGCGGTGCCGCAGGGACGCGCGCTCTTCAAGGCGCTCTACAAGTGCTTCATGGACACCGATGCGTCCCTCGCGGAAATCAATCCGTTGATCGTTACGGGCCGCAATGAAGTAATTGCTTTGGATTCAAAACTGAACTTCGACGACAACGCGCTCTTCCGCCACCCGGATATCGTCGCCATGCGCGACCTCGACGAGGAGGACCCCGCGGAGGTGGAGGCCTCGAAGCACGACCTCAACTACATCCAGCTCGACGGCGACATCGGCTGCCTGGTGAACGGGGCGGGGCTGGCGATGGCGACCATGGACATCATCAAGGTCTACGGCGGCAGCCCGGCGAACTTTCTCGACGTCGGCGGCGGCGCCACCACCGAGAGGGTGACCGAGGCGTTCAAGATCATGCTGCGCACGCGCGGCCTGAAGGCCATCCTGGTCAACATCTTCGGCGGCATCATGCGCTGCGACGTGATCGCGGAGGCGCTGGTCGAGGCGTCCAAGGCCGTGAGCCTCAAGGTGCCCCTCGTGGTGCGGCTGGAAGGCACGAACGTCGAGCAGGGGAAGAAGATCCTCGCCGATTCGAAGCTGCCCATCATCTCGGCCGTCAACATGGCCGATGCCGCCCAGAAAGTGGTGGAGGCCGCCCGCAAATGAGCACGCGCATTCAATTGCCCCCCTGTGAAGGGGGGCATGAGCCGAAGGCGAACGGGGGGGTTGTTTTTCGGTTCGCTGAGAAAGAAGAAAAGAAAACCAAACCCCCCGCTCGCTGCGCTCGCTCCCCCCTTCACAGGGGGGCATGACCCATGGCCATCCTTATCGATCGCAACTCCCGCGTGATCACCCAGGGCATCACCGGCAAGACCGGCCAGTTCCACACCCGCATGAGCCGCGAGTACGCGAACGGCAGGCAGTGCTACGTCGCCGGCGTGAACCCGAAAAAGGCGGGGGAAGACTTTGAAGGCATTCCCATTTTCGGAAGTGTTAAAGACGCAAAAGCACAAACCGGTGCGACCGTCTCGGTGATCTACGTGCCGCCGCTGTTCGCCGCGGCGGCGATCGACGAGGCGGTGGACGCGGGGCTCGAGCTCGTGATCTGCATCACCGAGGGCATCCCGGTGCGGGACATGATCATGACCCGGCACCGCATGGCCGGGAAGAAGACCCTCCTGGTCGGCCCCAACTGCCCCGGCGTCATCACCCCCGACGAGCTCAAGATCGGCATCATGCCCGGCCATATCCACAAGAAGGGCCCGGTCGGGGTGGTGTCGCGCTCGGGCACGCTCACCTACGAGGCCGTCGGGCAGCTGCGCGAGCTCGGCCTCGGCCAGTCGACCTGCGTGGGCATCGGCGGCGATCCTGTCAACGGACTGAAGCACATCGACGTTCTCCGGATGTTCAACGACGACCCGCAGACCGAGGCGGTGGTGATGGTGGGCGAGATCGGCGGCTCCGACGAGGAAATCGCGGCGCGCTGGGTGAAGGAGCACATGAGAAAGCCGGTAGTGGGCTTCATCGCGGGCGTCACCGCGCCCCCGGGCAAGCGCATGGGCCACGCCGGCGCCATCATTTCGGGCGGCAAGGGGACGGCGCAGGAAAAACTGGCGGTGATGGAGGAGTGCGGCATCAGGACCACCCGCAATCCCGCCGAAATGGGAAAGACGCTCAGATCCGTACTGAAGTAGCGCGCTACCCTCTTCTCGACACGCTGCCGTACGCGGCGACGATTTTCCTTTCGTCGTTCCTGCTGTTCCTGGTGCAGCCGATCATCGCGAAGCAGATCCTGCCGTGGTTCGGCGGCTCGGCGGGCGTGTGGACCACCTGCCTGGTGTTCTTCCAGAGCGTCCTGCTCGCGGGCTACGCCTACGCCGATGTCACCACGCGCCTCGGCGCGCGCCGCCAGGCGCTGCTGCACATCGCGCTGCTCGCCGCTTCGCTCGCCTTCCTGCCGATCCTCGCCTCGAGCGGCTGGAAGCCGCAGGGCGACGAAGAGCCGATCCTGCGCATCCTGCTGCTGCTCGCCGCGACCATCGGCCTGCCGTACTTCCTGCTTTCGAGCACCACGCCGCTGCTGCAGGCATGGTACTGGCGGCGCTTCCACACGCGGGTGCCTTACCGCCTGTTCGCGCTCTCGAACTTCGCCTCGCTGCTCGCGCTGCTCGGTTTCCCGGTCGCTTTCGAGCCGGCGTTCGACCTGGCGAGCCTGGGCTGGGGATGGTCGTTCCTGTTCGCCGGCTTCGCGCTGCTTTGCGCGGGGACCGCGTGGGTTTCCATGAATGGGGACGATGCGTACGAGAAACGGGACCTTGGGAAGCTTTCCGCCTTACCCGTTTCAGTTCAGCTCCAGTGGCTCGCGCTTTCGGCCATGGGGTCGGTGATGCTGCTCGCGGTCACCAACCACATCACGCAGAACATCTCGAGCGTCCCCTTCCTGTGGGTGCTGCCGCTCGCGCTGTATCTCGTCACCTTCATCCTCGCCTTCGACCACCCGCGCTGGTACGTGCGGCCGCTGTTCCTCGCGCTGTTGCCGATGCTCCTCCTGGCGACGGCGTACTACATCCCTTCGCTCGACCTTGCGCTCGCCGTGCCGCTCTATCTCGTCGGCCTGTTCGTTTCCTGCATGGTGTGCCACGGCGAGCTCGCGCGCCTCAAGCCCGACCCGGCGCACCTCACGCGCTTCTACCTGATGATGTCGCTCGGCGGCGCGCTCGGCGCCGTGCTGGTGGCGATCGTCGCGCCGCTCGCGCTGCCCGGGTATTTCGAGCTCGGCATCGCGCTGGTCGCGCTTGCCGCGGTGTTCGCGGTCCGCGTGCGCGGGCTCGCGAGCTGGGGCGTGCTCGCGGTGCTCGTCGCGACGCTGGTGCTCGTGGTGCGCGGCGGGCTGCAGTACAGCGAAGGCATGCGCGTGATGGAGCGCGACTTCTACGGCGTGGTGCGCACCGCGGACCATTACAGCCCGGTGCCCTACCGCTCGATGTACCACGGCGCGATCATGCACGGCGGGCAGCTCCTGGGGGACTCCTTCCGCAACACGCCGGCCGATTACTTCAGCCCGGGCTCGGGCTACGGCCGCGTGTTCGCGTCGCTGCGCGAGATGCAGCCCAGGCAGCCGCTCGACGTCGGCGTGATCGGCCTGGGCGCCGGCGTCATCGCCGCCTGGATGCAGCCCGGCGACCGGCTCACCTTCTACGAGATCAGCCCGCGCGTGGTCGAGATCGCGCGCCGCGAGTTCACCTTCGTCGCCGACACCCCGGCGAAAACCGACATCGTGATGGGCGACGGGCGGCTATCGCTCGAGCGCGAGCCGCCGCGGCGCTACGACGTGCTCGGCATCGACGCCTTCTCCGGCGACTCGATTCCGATGCACCTCATCACGCGCGAGGCGATGGCGATCTACCTGAAGCATGTGAAGCCCGACGGCGTCATCGTGTTCCAGGCCACCAACCGCTTCGTCGATCTCCTGCCGGTGGTGAAGCGCCTCGCCGCCGAGTTCGGCCTCGAGGCGGTGAATATCTCCGATTCGCCGGATGCGGAATCGGGCCCGGAATACTGGTATTCCTCGACCGACCAGGTCATCGTCACCCGCAACCGCAGGCTGCTGGAATGGCCGGCGCTTGCCGAGGCCGCCGAGGAGATCGACGACCGGCCGGACCTCCCGGTGTTCACCGACGCGCACCACAACCTGCTGCGAATCCTGAAGTAGACCTAGCGTCCCGCGGCGCGGCGGCGCAGCACCACCGGCTTGCCGCCGTAGGCGCGCTTGACCATCCAGTGGGCGAGCGCCGAATCGAGATGGCAGGCATGCCCCGGGAACCAGTCGGCGAGCGCGGCCGCCAGGCGCCGGCCTTCGGCCACGTCGCCCTGCCGCACCGCGTCGAGCACCCAGCTCACCGACTTCATTACCGCCGCATGCTCGTCGATGTGGCACTGCTTCGGCGGAAAGTCGGTGCTTTCCATCCACTCGTTTTCTTCGCTGAAGTGAGCGTTCGCGTGACGCTGGAACGCTTCCAGGCGCGCCGCGAGCTGCGCATCATCGCTCGCAAGCAGCGCGTCCAGGGCATCGACGAATTGGCGGTGCGTGTCGTCCATCGGCGGATAGCCGAGAAGGTACGAATCGTCCCAGCGGAAACGGGTATTCATGCGCGAGGCGGCGAGATTACCATAGCGGCCATGAGCGAAT
>Ga0156283_1121_pt1 | contig 35896 bp, 18 predicted proteins | sample RifCSPlowO2_12_FD_107932 | JGI IMG/M metagenome (GOLD analysis project Ga0156283, IMG submission 107932) | Betaproteobacteria bacterium RIFCSPLOWO2_12_FULL_65_14 | reverse complement strand
GCGGTCGGCGGCGTTGTCGACGATATAGGTGTCGTCGCCCGCGCCGCCCTTCATGGTGTCGGCCCCGCCCAGGCCATCGAGCAGGTTCGCCGCCGCATTGCCAAGGAGCAGGTTGGCGGCGCTGTTGCCCGTGCCGTTGATCGCCGAGCTTCCCGTGAGGGTGAGGTACTCCACCGCATCGGGCAGCGTGAAGCTCACCGAGGAGAGCACCCAGTCGGTGCCGGTGGTGCCCGTCTCGTCCACCACGTCGAGCGCGTTGTCGACCACGTACACGTCGCTCGCGTTGCCGCCGATCAGCGTGTCGGCCCCGGCACCGCCGTCCAGCGTATCCCCGCCCGCGTTGCCTCTGAGCACGTTATTGGCCGCGTTACCCACGATCCGGTTGAAAAGAAAGTTCCCCGTGCCCTCGATCGCATCGGTTCCCGTCAGCGTCAAGCGCTCCACCCCTGCGCCCAGCGCAAAGGTGATCGAGGCAAGCACCGTGTCGGTACCTTCGCCGTCGACCTCGTTGATCGTCGCCCCGGGGGCATTCACCACATAGGTGTCGTCGCCCAGCCCGCCGGCGAGCGTGTCGGCTCCGCCGCCGCCGTTCAGCGTGTCGTTGCCCTCAAGCCCGGTAAGCACGTTCGCCGCCGCGTTGCCGGTGAGCACGTTATTGGCGCTGTTGCCCGTGCCGTTGACCGCCGAAGCACCCGTGAGCGTCAGATTCTCCAGCTCCGAGCCCAGCACATAGCTGATGCTCGAGCGCACCGTGTCGATGCCCTGCCCAGCCACCTCGCTCACCACATCGCCCGCGTCGTCCACCTCATAGGTGTCGTTGCCAAGGCCGCCTACCAGGCTGTCCGCACCCGCCCCGCCGTCGAGCGTGTCCGCCCCCGCCAATCCCGTGAGCGTGTCGTTGCCGGCGTTGCCTTCGAGCACGTTGGCTGCGGTATTGCCGGTGATGCTGTCGTCGTAGATGCTGCCTTCGACCTCCTCGATGCCGCTCAGCGTATCGGTGCCGCCCAGCCCGTCGGTCGCCACACCCGTGGCGAGGTTCACCACCACCGCCGCGCGCGCGTTGTTGTAGAGCGCGCGGTCGCTGCCCGCGCCGCCGATGATCAGATCGTTGCCCCAGAAGCCGTCGAAGCTGTCGTTGCCGCTGCCGCCGGTCAGCGAATCGTCGAACCGCGATCCGATCACGCCTTCGATATTGACGAGCGTGTCGGTGCCGCCGAAGCCGTCGCTTGCCTGTCCGAGCCCAAGATCGACCGTGACCGCGCCCGGCGAGGCCGTGTAAGCGACGAAGTCCTGGCCGCCGCGGCCGTCGATCGAGTCGTTGCCGCCGATGCCCTGGAACTGCTCGCTGTCGGTGGCGAGGTCGCTGCCAAGCAGCGTGTCGTTGAAGCCCGAGCCGAACACCCGCTCGATGCCGGAGAGCGTGTCGGTGCCGCCCAGGCCGTCGCTCGCCGTGCCGGCCACAAGATCCACCACGACTGCTGCAGTCGAGGTGTTGTAGCGAGCCTCGTCGTGACCGGCGCCGCCGGCGATCGAGTCGTTGCCCGCGCCACCGGTGAAGTACTCGATCGTCCTGCCGCCCGGCAGCACGAAGGCGTTGTCGCCGCCGGTCAGCGTGTCGTTGAAGCCCGAGCCGAGTACCCCCGCCACGTCGACCAGCGTATCGGTGCCGCCTTCGCCGTCGGAGGCGATTCCGGTCCCGAGATTCACGTTCACGCCCGTGGTGGCGTTGATGTAAGACGCCCACGCTTGGAAGTCGCTGCCCCCGCCCGTGATCGTGTCATTGCCGCCGCGCCCGTTGAAGGTCTCGGAGGAGGCGGTCAGCAGCGCGAAGGAGTTCGCCGGATTGCCGCCAACGAACGTGTCCGCAAACGTGCTGCCGGTAACGGTCTCGATGCTCACGAGCGTGTCCACTACCGTGCTGATGGTCGCCGTGCCGGCCGCGAGGTTGACCGCCACGGCCGCAGTAGCGCCGAAATAGGACGTCGAGTCGAAGCCGGCGCCCCCGTCCAGCACATCGGCGCCGAAGCCACCGCCCAGGAAGTCGTTGCCGTCACCGCCCAGCAGCGTGTCGTTGCCCGCGTCACCGTTGAGTGTGTCGTTGCCGGCACCGCCCTCCAGCCGGTTGGCATTGGCATCGCCGGTGATGCTGTCGTTGAAGATGCTGCCGTCTACATCCTCGATGCCGCTCAGCGAATCGGTGCCGCCCATCCCGTCGCTCGCGCTGCCGCTAAGCAGGCTCACCGTGACGGCGCCCGATGAATTGGCATACGAAGCCTTGTCGATGCCGGCGCCGCCGATCAGCGTGTCATTGCCGCCCATCCCCTGAAGAACGTTGTTGCCGGAGTTGCCGGTGATGACGTTGTTTGCGCCGTTGCCGGTGCCGTTGATGTCCGCGGAGCCGGTCAGCGTCAGGTTCTCGACGCCGATCGGCAGGCTGAAGCTGACGCTCGACTGCACGCTGTCGATGCCGGTGCCGTTCGAGCCGCCCGCGAAGAGGTTGCGGGTGACGAAAATATCCGAATCGTGGTTCGTGTCGCCGGCCACAAGCGACTCGTCCCAGTTTTCGAACGCGACCCGGGTGCCGTCGGCGGAGATCGACGGGCGGTAGCTCGGCGAATGGAGCCCGTCGCCGTCCTGCGCGTTGGAGACGCGGATGATGCCGCCGTTGTTGAGGTTCTTGACGAACACGTTCTGCGTGGACGAGTCCGGGCCCTGGCCGAAGCGGTTGAAGCTCAGGAAGGTGACGTACTGGCCGTCGGCCGAGATGTCGGGCGCCGAGCTGTAGCCGGGTCCTTGCCCGCCCTGCTGTCCCTGGGACACCCGGACCGTCTCGCCGGTCATCATGTCCTTGCGGAAGATGTCCTGCTGCGCGTTGCTGTCCCCGATGACGAGATTGCTGGCGTAGCTCGCGAACGTGACGTAGCGGCCGTCCGCCGAGATCGCGGCGTCGGAGCTTTGGCCGTTGGCGAGCAGCCCGCCGGTGTTGGTGGAGACCAGGAGGAGCTCGCCGGTCTGCAGGTCCTTGCGGAAGATATCGGCCGAGAAATTGGTGTCGCCGAGAGCCAGGTTGTCCGCCCAACTTTCGAAGACTACGTAACGGCCGTTCCCCGAAATCGCGGCGTTGGTGCTCGCGCTGTTGGCCTGCGTCCCTGAGAGGCCAACCCTGGATGCGAGGGTGACAGCGCCGCCATCCAGGTCCTTGACGAAGATGTCGCCGCTGGAGTTGTTGTCGCCGGTTACGAGGTTGGTGGCATAGGACTCGAATACGACGTAGCGGCCGTCGTCGGAAATGACGTTGGTCGTACCGCTCCACCACCAGTTGTTGGTCATGCTGGCGGCGTTGCCGACTTCGCCGGCGGCATTGGCGGAGACGAGCACGGTGGCGCCGGTCTGCAGGTTCTTGACGTAGACGTCGGGGTTGAAGTTGTTGTCGACGCCGGCCCCGACCAGGTTGTCGGCCCAGCTCTGGAAGGCGACGTGCAGGCCGCCGGCGGAGATCGACGCGCCGGTGCTCATGTTGTTGCCGATCGCGGCGCCGCCGCTCGATGAAGAAACGAGCGTGAGCGCCCCCGTCTGCGTGTTCTTGACGAAGATGTCGCCGAAGCCGTTCGTGTCGCCGGCCACGAGATCGCTCGCCAGGCTCTCGAAGGCGACGGTGAACCCGTCACTCGAGAGCGAAGGCGCGTGGCTCGGCCCGGTGGCGGCGATCGGGTCGCCGTTCAGGTCAAGGCCGGCGTTCGACGCCCAAGTGTTGCCGGCACGCTCCCAGACCACGTCGGAGGAGGAGTCGACGATGTAGGTGTCGTCGCCCTGGCCGCCGGCGAGCGTGTCGTTGCCCGCGCCGCCGTTCAGGGTGTCGTTGCCGTTGCCACCGATGAATTTGTCGTCGCCCGAGCCGCCCACCACGCTGTCGTTGCCGGCCCCGACGTTGAAGTTCCAGCCTTGGCTGTCGCTGACGGTAATGGTGTCGTTGCCGCCGAAGACGATGAAGTCGAGGTCGAGGAAGTTGTGGTTGATGTCCCACGTGTCCATGCTCGCCAGCTCGAGCCCGGTAATGTCGAGGCCGGTGAAGGAGACCAGCGTTTGCTCGCCTATGGGGGTGATAGAGAAGGCATCGACATAGTCGATCTGCGTGACCGTCAGCGTGTTGACCGAGCCGCTGCCGGTGAGGCTCGGGTTGCCGAGGTCGTCGATGCTGCCGGTAAGCGAGATGTTGCCGACGATGCTGACCTTCCAGGCATGTGCGTCCTGCCGCACGAACCCCTCGAGGCTGGTCGCCGTGCCGGAGGTGATCGTCGTGACGAAGCTGGTGTTGTCGAACGACAGGTCGATGCTGCCGGCGAAGCGAAGGTAAGCGCCGAGAAATTCGCTGCCGACTTCGATGTTGGTGAGCCCGAAATGCTCGGTGTTGGTGTCGAATCCGGACAGGTCCCCCGCGAAGGAGAACACCTGCTGGCCGGTCGCCGACTGAACGATGACCGAGCTGATGGCGCTATCGACCGTCAGCGCCCCGTCGGTGAGGCCGTCGCCGTCGGCGTCGCCGCCGCCGGGTTGGAAATTGCTGCCGTTGAGTATCAGGGTGCCTTGCTGGACACCGAAGCCGTCGAAGATGCTGAGCGTGTACTGGGTGGTGGTAAGGCCGAGCTCATCCAAAGTCCCCAAGGGATCCGACAGCGCATCGAGCGGCAGGGAGATCGGGTCGCCGACGTTGGTCTGGAACTCGAGCGAATCGACGTAAAGGCTGAGGCTGTCGAGCAACGAGCGTTGCGCAGCGTCGACGGTAATCGTACCGATGGCCATTTGAATCCCCCCTAAGGACAGAAACAGTCAAAGCATTCTGACGCCAAACAGCGACAAGTCAAAGCGGTTTCACGCCGGATGAGCGGGTTGTAATTCTTACGCGCCTCCTCTTGACAAATTCTTATCTTTTCGGCTGCGGAGCAGCGCCCGGCGCGCGGCGCTAACATGCGTGCCCCGCAATAAGAACCACGGACCCGTGCGTACGTTGCTGCTCGCCGTTGCGCTCGCCACCTGCGCGCTGCCGCTCTCGGCCGGCGCGGGCGCCGACTGCCGCGAGGCGGCTGTTTCAGCGGACGAAGCTGACCGCAACCTGACGGAAGCGCGTTGCTGGCTGCGGCAGGGCCGCTATGCCGCGGCGCTGCTCGCCGCCGAACGCGTTCTCGCGCTGCGTCCGGGCGATGCGGAGGGAGAGGCCGTTCGCGAGCAGGCGCTGCGCCATATGCAGGCGGTGCCGCTTGTCGAGCAGGCCGACGGCCCCGTGGCCCAGGGATGGATCGCGTTGCAGGCCGGCTACGACACCAACGCGAACCTCGGCACCGAGGCCGAAGAGGTGCGCATCCCGCTTCGGCTGCGCCTGCCGGCGATCGAAACGGAGGATCTGCACCAGCGCTCGAGCCGGCTGCTCGGGCTGCACGGCGGATTCGACGCGGCGTTTTCCTTGTCGCAACGCAATCGCCTGCGCCTCGTAGGCCTCGCCGGCGCCCGCGCGAACCTGGACGCCTACCTCACCAGGAACTACGCGCTCGAGGCCCATGCCGAGCATCGCGGCGATTTCCTGCGCCCCGGCTTCTGGCTGGCGCTCGAAGAGCAGTGGTACAACAAGTACGGCGTGCTCAAGGCGCGGACCCTGGGCGGGCGCCTCGCCGCGCCGCTGGCCGGGGACCATGAGCTCGAGCTCTTCCACGCCGTGACGCCAAAGAAATTCCCGTTCTTCGAGCTCTCGACGATCGAGAGGACCTCCGGCGTCGCGCTGCGGCAGACCGCGTGGCGCATGCGCTTTGCGCTCTTCGGCGGCACGGAGCGCGCAAAAGGCGGGCCGAGCTTTCTCGATCGCGACTTCGTCGGCGTGGCGACCCAGGCATCGGCCGCGGCCGGGCCCGGGCGGCTGTACCTTGGCGTGCAGCACGTGCGCAGCGATTTCCTGGTTTTCAGCCGGCCGTTCCTCGTGCACCGGCACGACGAATTCAGCGAGCTGCACGCCGCCTACGACTACGCGCTCGGGCGCAACTGGCGGCTGGTTCCCCGGGTAGTGCTGCAGGAGAACCGGTCGAACATCGTCGTCACGGCGTACGAGCGCGTGCAGTGGCTGCTCGAGCTGCGGCGGCAGTTCTAGCCCTGCTTGCGCGGCCAAAGCGCCGACGCCATGATGCGGCCATGCGCCGCGTTGCCGCCGCCCTTGCCGCCGCCGTGCTCGTCTGTGCGGCTGAGGCCGCGGCGGACCCGGCGACGGTTGTTTTCCAACGCGGGGACATCGGCCGCACCCCGGATGGCGAGGTGCGCGTTCGCTCGGGTCTCCTGCAGCTCGAGCTCGCTCCGGGCGTGGTGCTGTCGGCTTCCGCCGGAGCCGCCTTCCGCATGGCCGGAACCGATGAAATCACCGTGCTCGACGGGGCGGTGCGGGTGCTCCACGTGCCGAGCGACACTGTTGGCGAGCTGCGTCCCGGGCGTTATCGGCTCGAGCTTGCGGACCGCCTCGCCGTGCTCGCCCTGCCGGAAACGCTCGGGGCCTTCGCGCTCATCCGGGATCATGGACCGGGTGTTCACCTCGCCGACGGGGTGATGCTGCGACAGGACCAGGCGCTGTGGATCCCCACCGCCGACTTGGTGCGCGCGATCTTCGGGTTCTTCAGGGGCGCGGGACGCTGACCTCGGCGGGTGCGGCGAGCTCCTGGACGAGCGCGACGTGCGCCGGCAGGCAGCGCGTCCTGAGGTCGTAGCCCGCGACCACGTCGGCGCGCGCCCTCGCTCGCACCTCGTCCCATTTTCGCGGCTCGGCTAAGGCCTCTTCCACCCTCGCCGCGATTTCTACCGGCGAAAAGAAGTCGACAAGAAGACCGTTCTCCCCGTCTCGGATGACTTCCTGCACCGGCGCGGTGCGCGACGCGATCACGAGGCACCCGGCCGCCATCGCTTCCAGCATCGACCAGGAGAGCACGAACGGATAAGTGAGATAGACGTGCGCGCTGGAGACCTGGAGCAGGGCGAGATAACGCTCGTACGGCAGGCCGGGCGAGATATGCACGCGGGTCCAGTCGATGCGTGCGCCCACTTCATTTATCGCGCGCTGGCGGTAAGTCTGCCCCGGCGGCAGCTTGGCGGAATAGCTGATCTGGTCGTTGCCGACGAGCACGATGTGCGCTTCGGGGCAGCGCTTCTGGATCTCCGGAATCGCGCGCATGAAGATATGGATGCCGCGGTAAGGCTCGAAATTGCGCGCCATGTAGGTGACTACCGGGTCCTTGCGCGTGAGGATGATCTCGGTGCCCGGGATCTGGAAGCGCGCCTCGGGATCGGGCGCCACCCGCCCGGTGTCGATGCCGTCGTGGGCGACGCTGATGCGGCCGCGGTAGCCGGCGGGAAACTGCTGCCATTGCCAGCGCGTCGGCGCGATGCCGCGGTCGCTTGCCTCCAGGGCGAGGAGCAAGGGCGCGTTCATGACGCGCAGCTTCATGCGGCCGTCCGGGCGCGGCGGGAACTCGGGATCGAAGCCGTAGTCGCTGCCTTGGTTGCCGTAGAAGTACTCGCAGAAGAGCAACTGCCTCGCGTTGGGGAAGACGTCCTTGAGGAAAATGCCCTCTCCCCACCCGATGTGCGAGCAGATAACGTCCGGAACAAACCCGCGCTCGCGTATCTCCGCGGCCGCTTTCGCCACAACGCGTGCGCGGCGCAGCGCGGCGTTGAGGGGCTGAAGAACGGGATCCGGCGGAGCGGAATTGTCCGGCACCGGCATGCGGTAGCCGAGAAGCCGCACGCCGGGCGTGAGACCCATCTGCCGGCGGACGTTCGGCTCTTCGCCCAGACCGACGACCTGGTGGCCTGCGGCCGCCAGGCTCGGCGCAAGATGCCGGTACTGCCCTGGAAAATTCTGGTGGACGAAAAGGACTCTCAAGGCGCCGGTGGATGATAGCCCAGAGGGCGCCCGCGGCCGCGCGCAGGTGATAATAGGTCATGGACCAGGCCGGCCGCCGTGCGGTCCGGTACCATGCCAAAGGGGAAAGGGGAGAAATTCTTGCGCGCTTTGACCGTCCGCCTTCTGCCGGTCTTCGCCTACGTCGCGGTATTCAGCTTCGGCGTCAACCTGCTGCTGCTGATTCCGCCGCTGTACATGCTGCAGGTTTTCGATCGGGCGCTCACCAGCCGGCACATGGAAACTCTCGCGCTTCTCACGGCGGCGGCGCTGGGCGCGCTGTTGATCATGGCGATGCTCGACGTGCTGCGCGCCCGGCTGGTGGCGGGCTCGGCCATCATACTCGACCGCATGCTCGGCCCGCAGGTGATCGAGCGCCTGGTGGTCTCGGCGGCGCGCGGCGGCAGCGCTGAGCTGGCCCAGGGCTTGCGCGATGTCAGCGTGCTGCGCGCGTTCCTCACCGGGCAGGGAATCGTCGCCGCGTTCGATGCGCCCTGGCTTCCGCTGTTCCTCATCCTGATCGCGCTGTTCCATCCTCTCCTCGGCGTCGTGGCGCTCGCCGGCGCGCTGCTGCTGGTCGCGCTCGGCATCTTCAACGAGCGCGCCACGCGAGGGTCGCTGGAGGAAATGCACCGCGGCGGGCGACACGCGAGCCGCTTCATCGACGGCTCGCTGCGCAACGCCGAGGCGATCCATGCGATGGGCATGGTGAAGGACGTGACCGCGCGATGGCAGCGGATGAACGATGCTGCGCTTGCCGGCCTTGCGCGCGCGACGCAGCTGGGTGGCTCGGTCACCGGAATGACGAAATTCGCGCGCCAGGGGATCCAGATCGGCATGCTCGCGGCGGGCGCATACCTGGTGCTCGAGCAGCACGTGACTTCCGGCGTCATGATGGCGGCCACGATCATCCTCGGACGTGCGCTTGCGCCGGTAGAGTCCCTCATCGCCGGATGGCGCGGCCTCGTCGATGCAAAGCAGGCGTACAGGCGCCTGGGCGAGCTGCTCGACAAGGAGCGCGAGCCGGAAGCGCAGACCGAGCTGCCGCAGCCGCGCGGGGCGCTCGCGGTAGAGGCGGTGAGCTTCCGCTTTTCCGGACGCGAATCGCCGGTGCTGCGCAATGTCACCTTCGCCCTCGGTGCCGGCGAGGCACTCGGGCTCATCGGCCCGAGCGCGAGCGGCAAGTCGACGCTGGCGCGCATCATCGTCGGCATCTGGCGGCCGCTCACCGGGGCTGCGCGGCTGGACGGCGCCGACCTGGCAAGCTGGCCGCGCGCGCAGCTCGGCCGCTTCATCGGCTACCTGCCGCAGGACGTGGAGCTGTTTGCCGGCACGATCGCCGAAAACATCGCGCGCCTCGGCGAAGTCGATTCGGCGGCGGTCGTGCGCGCCGCGCAGCGTGCACGCTGCCACGAGATGATTCTGCGGCTGCCGCTTGGCTACGACACGGTGCTCGGCGAGGGCGGGCTGGGCATTTCGCCTGGCCAGCGCCAGCGCGTCGCCTTGGCGCGTGCCCTCTTTGCCGATCCGCGACTCGTGGTGCTCGACGAGCCTAACGCCAATCTGGACGGCGAGGGTGAGGAAGCGCTGCTTGCCGCCATGCGAGAGCTCAAATCCGCCGGAGTGACGCTCATCCTGATCGCGCATCGTCCCTCGCTACTGAGCTCCGTGGACAAGCTTCTTTTGCTGCGCGACGGTGCTGTCGAGATGTTCGGGCCTTGCCAGGAAGTCATGGCGCGCGTCACGCGCGGGCCAAGGCCGCTGCGCGCTCAAGCGGACGCCTGAGCATGCGACTGCTAAAGGCACTGCTGCTTCCGCCAGTCGACCCGGCGTCGGGCATCGACCTGCGCCGCGCCGCGCGCGCAGGCCTGTTGATCGTCGCCGTGTTCCTGATCGGGGGCGGAGCGTGGCTCGCAACGGCGCCGCTTTCCGGCGCCGTGATTGCACCTGGATTCGTCAAGATCGACCTGAACCGCAAGGTCGTGCAGCACCAGGAAGGCGGCATCGTCAAGCAGGTCCTGGTTCGGGACGGCGAGCGCGTGAGCCAGGGGCAGGCGCTTGTGGTCCTGGGCGACGTCCGGGTCGACGCGCAACTCGACCTTCTCAGGACGCAGCTGGATCTCGAGCGCGTCCGTGCGGCGCGGCTCGAGGCGGAACGAGCCTACCCGGCGGCTTTGACGGTGCCGCGCGACCTGGCGGCGCGCGCCAGCGAGCCGACACTGAGCGAGGTCCTCGAGCGCGAGCAGGCGTTGTATCGCGCGCGGCGCAAGCTGGTGCAGGAGCAGATTGCGCTGCTCGAGCGGCAGACGAAGGAGACCGAGGAGCAGGCCGGCGCGTTGCAGGCGCAGGTCGCTGCCGAGGACCGGGCCCTCGCCCTGCAGAAAGAGGAGCTCGCGGTCAATCAGGACCTGCTCAAGCAGGGCTTTATCCAGAAAACAAGGCTGATGGCGCTCGAGCGCGCGGTCGCGGAGTACGAGTCCCGCCGCGAGGAGCAGCGCGCAGCGCTCGCCCAGGCGCGGCAGCGCGTGACGGAGCTGCTGCTGCGGGCGAGCACCATCACCAGCAACTTCCGCCAGCAGGCGGCCGACGAGCTCAAAGATACGACCGCGCGCCTTTTCGACCTGCAGGAGCGCCTGCGGCCGAGCCAGGATGCCGCGCGCCGGCAGGTCATCACTGCCCCGGCGGACGGCGAAGTGGTCAATCTCCAGGTGTTCTCGGCCGGGTCCGTCATCGGGCCCCGCGACGTGCTGGCCGAGATCGTGCCTGCCGACCAGCGCCTGATCATCGAGGCGCGCATCCGGCCGGAGGACATCAATTACGTGCGCACCGGAGTCCTGGCCGATGTCCGGCTGACGGCTTACAAGCAGCGCACCACGCCCTTGGTCCAGGGCTCGGTCACCTACGTCTCGGCCGACCGCATGGTCGAGCCGCGCTCGGGACTCGGCTACTACGTCGCGCACATCGAAGTGAGCGCCGGCCCGCTCGCGGCCGAGGGCGTGAACAAGCTTCACGCCGGCATGCCGGCAGAGGTCTATATCCGTACGGACGAGCGCACTGCGCTCGACTACCTGCTCGCCCCGGTCACCGACTACGTGCGCAAGGCAATGCGCGAGCCGCTTTAGCGCTGCACTACACCGCGGGCTCGAAGCTCGGCAAGAATGCGCTCTGCCGCCTGCTCGGCCGTGAGCGCCGCGGTATCAAGGCAGATTTCTGCGTTCTCGGGTGTTTCGTACGGCGAGTCGATGCCGGTGAAGTTCTTGATCTCGCCGCGTCGCGCCTTGAGGTAGAGGCCCTTGGGGTCGCGCTTCTCGGCCACATCGAGCGGCGTATCGACGAACACCTCGATGAATTCGCCGGCCTCCATGAGGTTGCGCGCCATGCGTCGTTCTGCGCGGAACGGGGAGATGAAGGCCGTCAGAACGATCAGGCCGGCATCGACCATGAGTTTCGCCACCTCGGCAATACGCCGGATGTTCTCGACCCTGTCAGCAGCGGTGAAGCCAAGGTCTTTGGTCAGTCCGTGGCGGACGTTGTCGCCGTCCAGGATATACGTGTGGCAGCCCATGGCGTGAAGCTTCTTTTCGAGGACGTTTGCGGTCGTGGACTTGCCTGAACCGGAAAGCCCGGTCAGCCACAGTACGCACGGCTTCTGGTGTTTCAAAGCCGAGCGCGCAGCCTTGTTTACCTCAATGTGCTGCAGATGAATGTTATGCGACCGGCGCAGCGCAAAGTGCAACATCCCTGCTGCGACCGTTCGGTTCGCCAGCCTGTCAATCAGGATAAAGCCGCCGGTATCGCGGTTTTCGGTGTAGGGATCGAACGCGATGTTGCGGTCAAGCTCGAGCTCGCATACGCCGATCTCGTTCAGCTCGAGCTTCTCCGCCGCCAGATGCTCCAGCGTATTCACGCTCAGCTGGTACTTCACGGGCGCGATCGTCGCGGTGACCGTCTTCGCCCCGATCTTCATGAGGTAGCTGCGGCCCCGCAGCATGGGCTGTTCGTCCATCCAGACGATGGTCGCCTCGAACTGGTCCGCCACCTGTGCCGGGGAATTCGCGGCACAAAGCAGGTCACCACGCGAGACGTCGATGTCATCGCTAAGCGCGAGAGTTACCGACTGCCCGGCCACCGCCTGCTCCGAGTCGCCGCTCTGCGTGACGATGCGCGACACGGTGGTCTCCCTGCCGGAAGGCTGCACGCGCACGCGGTCTCCCGGCCTGACGGTGCCGCTCGCAACCGTTCCGGAGAAGCCACGGAAATCCATGCTAGGCCTGTTGACCCACTGCACGGGGAATCGGAATGCAAGCTTGTGCAGCCGCGCTTCATCCACTTCCACCGTTTCCAGCCAGCCCATCAAAGTTGCGCCGCGGTGCCACGGCATGCGCGCGCTCGGGCCAAGAATATTGTCACCGCGCAGCGCGGACATCGGGATGCACGTCACATTCGACAGCCCGAGGCCGGCAGCGAAATCCCGGTATTGCCCTTCGATCTCGCGGCAGCGTGCTTCGGAGTAGTCGACGAGATCCATCTTGTTGACTGCAAGCGCGACGTTTCGGATGCCGATCAACGAGACCAGGTAGCTGTGACGCCGCGTCTGCGTCAGTATGCCGTTGCGGGCATCGACGAGAATGACCGCGGCATCCGCCGTCGACGCTCCGGTCACCATGTTGCGCGTGTATTGCTCGTGTCCCGGGGTATCGGCCACGATGAATTTGCGGTGCTCCGTGGAGAAGTACCGGTACGCCACGTCGATCGTAATGCCCTGCTCGCGTTCCGCGGCGAGGCCATCGACGAGGAGCGCAAAGTCGAGTTCGTCGCCTTGGGTGCCGAATTTCTTGGAGTCGCCCGCCAAAGCCGCGAGCTGATCGTCGAACAGCATCTTCGACTCGTAGAGGAGCCGGCCGATGAGGGTGCTCTTGCCGTCGTCCACGCTCCCGCACGTGATGAAGCGCAGGAGGCCTTTGTGCTCGTGTGCCTTGAGATAGCTTTCGATATCAGCGGCGATCAAGTCCGAAATATGCGACATCAGAAATAGCCTTCCTGTTTCTTTTTCTCCATGGAGCCTGCCGAATCATGGTCGATGACGCGACCCTGGCGTTCGGAGGTCCTTGCAAGCAGCATCTCCTGAATGATGGCGGGTAGCGTGTCCGCCTCGGAAGGAATGGCGCCGGTCAGCGGATAGCATCCTAGCGTGCGAAATCGGACCTTGCGCAGGAGCGGCACTTCGCGCTCGCGCAAAGGCATGCGTTCGTCGTCGATCAGGATCAGCGTCCCGTCGCGCTCCACCACCGGACGCTCCTTGGCGAAGTACAGCGGCACTACCGGGATGTTTTCCAGGTAGATGTACTGCCATACGTCGAGCTCCGTCCAGTTGGAAAGCGGGAAGATGCGCATCGACTCGCCTTTGTGGATGCGCATGTTGTAGAGGCTCCAGAGCTCGGGCCGCTGGTTCTTGGGATCCCAGCGATGCTGCGCCGAACGGAACGAGCAGATGCGTTCCTTGGCGCGGGATTTTTCCTCGTCCCGCCGGGCGCCGCCGAACGCGGCATCGAAACCATACTTCTCGAGCGCCTGCTTGAGCGCCTGCGTTTTCATGATGTCAGTGTGGATCGCCGAGCCGTGGACGAACGGGTTGATGCCCATGGCAAGGCCCTCCTGATTCACGTTCGCGATAAGCTGCATCCCCGATTCGGCCACCATGCGCTCGCGAAACGCGTACATGTCGCGGAACTTCCAGGTGGTGTCCACGTGCATGAGCGGGAAGGGCGGCTTCCCGGGATAGAAGGCCTTGCGGGCAAGATGCAGCATGACCGAGCTGTCCTTGCCGATGGAGTAGAGCATCACCGGGTTGGCGGCTTCGGCGACCACCTCGCGCAGGATGTGGATGCTCTCGGCCTCGAGCCGCTGCAGGTGGGTGAGCGAAGCGAGCTTCGCATGGCCGGCGCCGGGGAGCGCCCGGATCGGGTCTCTGTCTTCGCGCAGCATTTCGACGCCTTTCTTGATGCCTCGTCCACGCGGCCCGACCGGCACTGCGGCCCACCCGCCCTGCTGGTAGGCCTTGAGCGCGCGCACGACGGTGAGCTCGCTCAGGCCGGTGCGTGCGGCGGTGTCGGATGCGGAAACGCCGGCGAGCCGCAGCTTCACTGCGCGCAGCCGGCGCTCGTTGAGTTCCTCGACCTTGATATTGCGGCCGTCGGTGGCTTGCACCATTTAAAATGTTTTATTAAATGTAGAGCCGTGACTCTATTCCGTCCCTTTCATGGCGTCAAGTACTTGAAAAAGTTACCGATCTAAATGTGTGCGCGAGGACCATTCAGCGCTTCAGGCAGCCGGCCGCGAGCGGATGCTGCGCGCGGCGAGCCAGACCATATAGACCGTAAGCGCGGTGAACCAGCCGAGCGCCCACTCGGCGATCGAAAGCCCGAGGAAGGTCCAGTCCACCTTCGCGCACTCGCCGGTGCCGGTGACGAGAACCCTCTGAATCACGCTCGAGAGCGGGAAGTTATCCAGCATGAAGTAGAGATCCGGCCCGCACGCCGGCACCTTGTCGGGCGGCAGATGCTGGAGCCACACCTGCCGCGCCGCCGCCAGGCCGCCGCCGATGGCGAAAAACCCGGCGAGCCTCGCGTAGGCGACCGTGCCTTTTGTTCCCGGGCCGTGCAGGGCGGCAACGACGCACACTCCGATCACCGCGTAGAAAAAGCCGCGCTGCACGAGGCACAGCGGGCAGGGCTGCAGCCCCTGCACGTACTGCAGGAAATAGCCGAAGGCGAGCAGCGCCGCCGGTACGGCGGCAGCGAGCGCGAAAGCCCACCGGGTGTGCATGGGGAAAAGTGCCATTGGAAAACCCCGGTATTATCGCCGAGCCGGGCCCTAGGCGGCGCGATCGCGAAAGTAGCGGATCGTCTTCTTCAGACCTTCGTCGAGCGCGATGCGGGGCTCCCAGCCGAGCTTGCGCACGGCAAGCGAAATGTCCGGCTTGCGCTGCATCGGGTCGTCGTCCTGGGGCAGCGGCTTGAAAGCGAGCTGCGACTTCGATCCGGTGAGCGAGATCACCTTCTTCGCGAGCTCGAGCATGCTGAACTCGCCCGGGTTGCCGAGGTTCACCGGGCCGGTAAACTCGTCTTCCGTGGCCATCAGCCGCACCAGCGCGTCGACCAGATCGTCGACGTAGCAGAACGAGCGGGTCTGCTTTCCCTCCCCGTAGACCGTGAGCGGCTCGCCCTTGAGCGCCCTGCACCGTACACCTCGCTCGTGGAGGCCTGGAGAATCTTCGCCTTCACACGCTTGGCAAGGCCCAGCATGTTGATCGCGCCGTGCACGCTCGTTTTGGTCGTCTGCACGGGGTCGAACTGGTAATGGACCGGCGCCGCCGGGCGGGCGAGGTTATAGATTTCATCCACTTCGACGTACAGCGGGAACGTCACGTCGTGTCGCATCAGCTCGAAATGCGGGTTGCCGAGGAGGTGCGCGATGTTGTCCTTCACGCTGGTGAAGAAGTTGTCCACGCACAGCACGTCGTGACCCTGGGCGAGCAAGCGCTCGCGCAGGTGCGAGCCGATGAACCCGGCGCCGCCGCAGGCGCAATCCGCCCCGCCGCCTCTCCGAAACCGATGCTGCGGTACCCCTCGCGCGCGCAGCGGCCGCGCTCGATCACCTCGTCGCCGTCCTCCAGGAACGCGCGGCTTTCGCCGCTCGGCAGCTCGAGCGGGTTCTTGCCCGCAGCCGTGAGCTCCATCATCGAGCCGACCGACTCCGGCGTAGCGCCCGAGAGGGTGCCCGAACCGAGGAGGTCGCCCGGCTGCAGGTTGCAGCCGTTCGACGTCTGGTGGGCGACGATCTGCGCAGCCGTCCAGTACGAGTCGCGGAAGCTGCCGCGCGAAAGGCGCACCGGCGCGATCTTCTCCTGCCGCATCTTGGCGCTGCGAAGGTGCATCTCGACTTCGATGGCGAAGCCGCCCGCGCGCTGATCGGCTTCGTCGAAGAGGTGGGGCAGGGGCTTCGGATCGCCATCGGCGCGCTGGAACGCCGGGCACCGGAAAGGCGCGAGCGCTTCCAGCGTCACGATCCACGGCGAGATCGTCGAGGCGAAGCTCTTCGCGAGGAACGGTCCGAGCGGCTGGTATTCCCAGGCCTGGATGTCGCGCGCTGACCAGTCATTGAGGAGCACCACGCCGAAGACGTGCTCGAGCGCGTCCTTCACCGGCACCGGCCTTCCGAGACGGTTTCCGGGCCCGACGACGAAGCCGAGCTCGGCCTCGTAGTCGAGGCGCCTGCTCGGCCCGAAAGAGGGTTGTAGCTGTTCCACTGATTTGGTCTGTCCCCTCGGGCGCACGATGGCGGCGCCCGAAGCCACGATCGAAGAAGCGCGCCCGTGGTAGCCGATCGGCACCCACTTGTAATTCGGCAGCAGCGGATTGTCGGGCCGCAGCATGCTTCCGATGTTCGCGGCGTGGTGGATGCCGGTGTAGAAGTCGCTGTAGTCCCCGACCGAGACGGGAAGCAGCATCTCGGCCTCCTTCATCGGCACCAGGAATCTCGCCAGTTTCTTGTAACCCGTGTTTTTCGTCGAAAGCAGCTTCGAGAGCTCGCGGCGCATGCCGCGCCGCACCGGCCGGCCCTGCGCGGCGAGCGCGTTCAGCGTCGGGCCGGTCCTGATGCCGAGCGCGGCAAGGTCGAGGATCTGGTCGCCGATCGCCACGCCGCCGCGCGGCGCGCTCCTTTCGCCTTTTTTCCTGAAGATGCCGAATGGCAGGTTCTGGATCGGAAAATCGGCGCCTTCGGCGTTCGCCGATTTCACCCAGCTCTCAAGGCCGGGGTCGTGCGTTTCGTCGATCTTCATGGGAACTCACCAGGCTTCCATGACCTCGTCGAGCGGAAACTCGATTCCGGTGGTCCTCCAGACGTCGCGCACGCGCAAGACCACCGGCTCGGCCTTCTTCATCCACTCGGGGTGGCGGCTCCGGCTGTCGAAGACCTGGAACGCCTCGGGCCGCTGCATGCTGCGGAAGCGCGCGTGCAATTCCTGCGCCAAGCCCTCGAAGCGCTCCCTGCCGTAGGTCGCGAGCGTCCAGCTCGCGTTGCGCCGCAGGCCGGTGAGCACCAAGTTGTAGTGGTAGTGCTCCCAGTAGCGCAGGAAAAGCTCGAAGTAGTCCTGGTCGAAGACGGCATTTTCGCGCACGCCGGTGTAGACGTTGTCGCGGCGCACCCATTCCTCGATGTTGCCGCGCACGGCGAAGCGCCCGGACGGCGGCAGGCCGGTGGATTTCTCGTAGGTGGAGATGCACGCCGGCACCGGATGGCGCAACGTGACGATGTATTCGGCCTCGGGCCCGAGCGCGCGCTCGAAGAAGGCGCCGTGGTAGGCGGCCTTGGTGGCCTTCTTCGGCACCACCACGCGGTTGCGGAACAGCCGCGAGTCGGCGAAGTACTCCTCGACCATCGCCAGGTACTCGGCCATGTTCTGCATCATGTTGGTGTAGGCGTTGTAGCCCTGCGCGAAGTCGAACGGCGAGGCGTCCGGAAAGCCGTCGTGGGCGATCACGTTCGGCACGGTCCGATAGTCGATGCCCAGCGCCCTGAAGAGCTCCTTGGTCAGGTACGAGCCGCCGTGGCGCGGCACGCCGACCACGCAGATGAACTTGTAGCGCTCGTGGAAGTTGCGCAGCTCCTCCGGCGCTCCGGTGAGAAACGCGCTGAGCAGCTGGTAGCTGCGATAGATGATGCGCTGGCCGTCGCGGTGCGCGAGCACCTCGGCGACGTGCGCGTTCGCGCTTTCGCGCGCCTGCGGTCCGCCGCCGGCGAGCTCCTCGCTCAGCTGGTCATGCCAGGTGGTGTCGAACGCGTGGCCGTTGAGGTGACGGTAGAGGAAGTCGATGAATACCGCCGACACGGGGAATTCCCGGTCGGTGAACCTGATCTCCACGCCCATGCGCGCATCTTAGCGCACGGCGCATTCGAGATCGTTGGCTCTCCCGATGCCAGCGCCGGCGGCGACCACCTGGCCGAGCGCGAGCGCCGGCGCCTGTACCCTGAAACCCTGCTCGGGTGGAATGTGCACGGGCAGCACGTTGATGTTCGCGACATAGCCGAATTCGCCGATGCGGAATTCCTGCGATCCGGCGTTCGTGCTGATGATGATCGCGCCGTCGGAGACGTCGACGTGCAGGCCGTTCTCCAGCGGTCGCCCGCTCGGGGTCTGCAGGCCGGCGCAGTCGTCGTTGCAGAACTGCGTGCCGAACAGCGTGCCGCGGATCCCGACGGTGGCGGTGGGCGTCGCCAGGCGGTACTTGTTCGGATTGCGCTTCGCGAGCAGGCCGGTCACCGTGCGCAGGCCGCCCTTGATCAGGCTGAAGATCACGTTGTCGCGCTCGGGCGCGGCTTCCTCGTACTTGTAGGCGTCGATGCGGATCTGGGAGTTCGGGCGCATCACGAGGTCGGTGCCGTCGGGAAAGCGCACGCGCGCGAAGCTGTTGTCCGCCGTGGCGAGGATGTCGCCTTCGTCCACCGTCGAGCGCACGGTGAGGATGCGCGTCTGCCCGTCGGCGCGCCGCGCCAGCACCGCGCCCGAAAGATGGGTGACTTCGCCGGAGAGCGCAAGCGCCTCGGCCGGCCACTGCGCGGCGAGCAGCACGATCGCGAGCCAGAGAACAAGGCGGCTCAGCGGCATGACTGCAACCTGCGCCTGCCGTCGGTGCCGCCCTCGCCCGACGCTTCGCCCTCTTCCGGCACGAAGATCGTCGAGAGCACGCTCTCGACGGTGGCGGTGAGCTGCGCCGCGACCACCGCTTCCGGCGGCATCACGAGCGGCTCCTCGATCAACTCCCCGGCAGGCGCGGGCGGCAGCGGGGGCGGCACCAGAGCCGGTCCGGTCCGGATGGTGGCCACGCCCAGCACCGCGTCGGTGGTGAAGGCCTGCGTGCCGCCGCCGGTATAAGTGATCGTGATCGGGCTTGAGGCATCGGCCTGCACCGGAGCGGCGAGCGACCCGGTGATGTTGAGCGAGCCGCCGAGCGTCATGTTGATCGGACCGAGCGCGGCGATGGTCGCGGTCGCCACGCCGCTTCCCGTCTGCGTGCCGCCGGTGAGGCTGACGTCGCCGCCGGCCGTCACGTCGAGCTGCCCGGGGTCGATGATGGCGCTCGCAGAGGCGAGCCCGGTGCCGCTCGTCGCCGCGCTGCCGCCCATGAGCGACAGGTTCCCCGAAACGCCGATCGTCTTCACTCCGCCCGCGAGAATACCGGCGTCGGCCGCGGCGGTCGCGTTGCCGGCGCCCGAGCCGTCGGCGCTCGCCGAGCCGCCGGTAATCGTGAGGTCGCCGCCCGTGACGTTGACGCCCACGTTGCCGCCGGCGGCGGGTGCCCCACTCAGCGCCGCGGTGGCGGCGGCCTCGAAGCTCGTGGTGCCGGCGGCGATGAGGCCTGCCGGCGCGGCCGCGAGCGCGACATTCGCGCCCGAGCCGCCGGCGTCCGCGGCGGCGGCTCCGCCCTGGATGCTCAGGCTCGAGCCGGTGACGCTGATCGCGCCGCCCGCGAGGATTCCGGCGGTGCTGAGAGCAAACGCGTTGTTCGCCCCGGCGCCGGTGGCGTTGGCGGTATTGCCGTAAGTCGCGGCCTGCAGGTGGATCGCGCCGCCTGCGTTGACGCTCGCATTCCCGGTCGCCGCGAGGCCGACGACGCTGCTTGCACTCGCCGAGTTCTGCCCCGGACCGCTCGCGTAGGCGTAGCCGGTGCCGGCATACAGGTTCAGGTTGGCGCTGGTTACGCCGATTTCGGTGCCGGAGAGAACCAGGGTCGTCGCGGCGGCGGCGCTGGTCGCGCCCGAGAAGCTGTTGCCGGCGGCGAGATCGGTGCGCGCGTTGGCGTAGCCGCTCGTGCCGTAGAAATCCACGTTGCCGGCGGACACCGCGAGCGTTCCGGAGGTATCGAAGCGCACGATCGCTTCGGCGCTCGCCGAGTCGTTGCCGTTCAGGCCTGCGCCGGTGCCCGATGCGGACTTGTACGCACTCGCGTAGGCGCTGCTTCCGTTCACGAGCATCGCGCCCGAGCCCAGGCTCACCGTCAATCCGCTCGCACCGCTGAATTCGACTATCGAGCTCGCGGTCGCGCCGTGCGTTCCGCTCAGGCTGTCGGCGTTGCTGGCCGTCTTGTGCGCCGAGGCTTCGGCGCTGCTGCCGTAGATGTAAAGGCCTCCCGCCGTAATGTTGAGCGCGCCCGGCGTCGCGAAGCGTACGAGGCTCGCCGCGGTCGCGGTCTCGTCGCCCGAGAGGGTGTTGCCGCCGCTGCCGGAGGCGGACTTGTAGGCCTCGGCGGAGCCGCTGCTGCCGTACACCATCATGCTGCCGGCGACGTTGACCGCGAGCCCCGAGCTGCCGTCGAAGGTCACTTTCGCTTCGGCGCTCGCGCTGTTCGCGCCGCTCAGGGTGTTGCCGGCGCCGTAAACATTCTTGTAGGCCTCGGCGGAGGCGCTGCTGCCGCTCACGTACAGCGTGCCCGCCTGGATGGTCAACATGCCGCCCGCGGTGAAGTCGAGGTTGCTCTTCGCCGAGGCGCTGTTGCTGCCGCTGAGGACGTTGTTGTCTGCGTTGTAGACGTTCTGGTTGGCGCTCGCCGAAGCGGAGCTGCCATAGATGTTCATGCTGCCGCTCGCGCGCAGCGCGAGGTTGCCACCGGCCGAGAACGTGATCGAGGTGTCGGCCGCTGCGGTGTTCGTGCCGCTCAGCGCGTTGCCGCTACCGTAGTAGACGTTGTGGGACGCCGACGCCCCGGCCGAGCCGCCCGAGAGGTAGAGGTTGCCCGAGACCGCCTCGAGCGTGAGGTCGCGTCCCGCGGTGAAGATCGTCCTCGCGTTCGAGACCGCGCTGTGGTTGCCGCCGACGGTGTTGTTGTTGCCCGAAGAAACGGTGTGGTAGGCCTGCGGGCTCGCTTCGCTCGCGCCGGAGATGTCGAGGCTGCCGGCGCGGATGGAGAGATCGCGGCCCGCGGTGAGCCGGATGTCGGTCGTGCCGCTCGCCGTGTTATCGCCGGCGACTGTACTGTTATTCGCGTTGCTCAGGTACTTGCTGGCGCTGACCGAGTAGGCGTAGCCGCCGCTGAAGCTCGCGCTCGCGCCGCCCGCGGTGGCGTCGATCGTGAGGTCGTTGCCGGCGCTGAAGCTGATCACCTGCACGCCGGTCGCCATGTTGCTGGTGCTCACCTGGTGCGACGCGCCGGTCACGTAATGCGAGGCGTTGGCCCCGGCCGAGGAGCCGTCGACGCTCAGTCCGCCCGAGCCGACCGTGAGGGTGAGGTCCGCCGGCGTGCTGAAGGCGATGTTGGCGGTGGCCGAGGCGCTGTTCGCGCCGCCTGCGGTGTTGGCCGTGCCGAAGACCGACACGTAGGCGCTCGCTTCCGCGCTGCTCGCGCTGATGCTGACGTAGCCCGCGCTGATGCTCAACGGACCAGAGCTCGCGGTGAAGCTGATGTTGCTCGTGGCGCTGGCGCTGTCGTTGCCCGTGGCCGAGTTGCCGCTGCCCTTCAGGTACTTGCTCGCCGAGGCGGATGCGCTGCTGCCGTTCACGTCCAGGCTGCCCGAGCCGAGGCTGATGGTGAGGCCGGTGCCGCCCGTAAAGGCGATGTTCGAGCTCGCCGCCGCCGTGTTGTTGCCGGTGACGCTGTTCTCCGCGCCGCTGACGTAGGTCGACGCCGAGGCGGAGGCCTCGCTGCCGCTCACGTAGAGGCTCGCGCCCTGGATCGAGAGCAGGCCGCCGGCCGCAACCGTCACGTTGTTGGTCGCGGTCGCGTTGTTCGACGCGCCGAGGACATGCCCGCTGCCCTCCGCATAATGCGAAGCGCTCGCGTCGCTGTAGCCGCTGTAGACCGTGATGCCGCCCGTCGCGCTGAGCGCGATGTTGCCGCCCGCGGACAGCGTCATCGAGCCGTCCGCCACCGCGGTGCTCGCGCCGCTCAGCTGATTGCCAGCGCCGACGAACGTATTCTGCGAGGCGTCCGCCTGCGCGTCGTCGGCGTTGATCGTGAGGCTGCCGGCGTTAATCGCCAGGTTGCCGGCTCCACCGGTCAGCGTCACGCGTGTGTCGGCGTCGGCGAAATTGGTGCCGGCGAGCTGATTGTTGCCGCCGCCGTCGGCGCTCTTGTAGGCATCCGCGCTCGCGTCGCCGCCATAGAGCGAAACCGCGCCGGCGGCGTTGATCGAGAGCCCGGTCGCGCCGCTCAGCGAGAGCCCTGCGTTCGCCGCCGCAGTGTTGGTGCCGCTCGTCGTCAGCCCGCTGGTGGCGTTAGCGCGCTCGTACGCTTCGGCGCGCGCCGACTGCGCGTCCGCGGTGACGCTGTCCGCGGTGATGCTCAGCGCTCCGCCCGCGGCCGTCATGGCCGCGGAGGCGGTCGCGGCGGCCGTCTGGTTGCCGCTCAGGGCGGTCGCGGTCCCCCAGCCCTCCTTGTACGCCTGGGCGAGCGTGCCCGCGCCGCTTTTCACCTCGACGCTGCCGGCGCCCGTCACCGTGAGATCGGTGGCGGCCGAAATCAGCGCGTTCGCATTCAGCGTGGCGCTGTTGTCGCCCGAGAGCGCGCCCGAGCTGCCGGTGAGGCTCGCCCTGGCTTTCCCGTAGTCGCCGCCGTGCACCGCGAGCACGCCGCCCGGCACCGACAGCGTGACCGCGCCGCCGGTCGAGCGCAGCGTGGCGTTGGCGTTCACCGTCGCGCTGTTCGCGCCGGCGCCGGAGGCGCTCGCATGTTGATAGTCGCCGCCCGCGACCGTGAGGCTTCCGGCGCTGATGTTGATCGCGCCGCCCGCGGAGACGAGCGCGTTCGCATTGAGCGTAGCGGTGGTGTTGCCGCCGTTGGCGACGGCATAGCCCGACTCCGAGCTGCCGTTTCCGCCGCGCACGGTGACGGCGCCGCCGGCTGTGATGTCGAGCGTGGTCGTCGCCGACAGCGTGGCGTCCGCCGTCGCGCTCGCGGTATTGGTTCCCGCACCCGAAGCGAAGGCGTTAAGGCCGTCGCCGCCCGCGACAGTGACGTTCCCGGTTGTATTGATGCTGATGGCATTCGCCTGGACGGTTGCCGATGCGGCGAGCGCCTGCAGACTGAAGTCGACGCCCGAGATGTTCATATTGCCGAGCGTGCTCACCGTCGCCGAGGTTACGGCCACGTTGCCGAGGCCGGTGTTGGTCGCGTCGAGCGAGACGGCGTTCGCCGCGAGGCTCAGCGTCCTGGCGCCGAGATAGATATCCGAGTTGACGTTGACGTCGTTGCCGGCGTTGAGCGACAGGTCGTGCTCGAAGCGCTGGCTCGCCGTGCCGATCGGCGCGCTGATAAGAACGTCGTTGCCGGCGCTGAGGTTCAAAGCTCCGCCGGCGACCCCGTTGTTCACGTCCGCGTTGCCGATCGGCGACAGGACCGACAGGTCATTGAGCGCGGCCAGCGACACGCTGGACCATGCGCCGTTCAGCGCGGAAGGCGCGATGTCGAGGGTCGAGGTCGGGCTTTCCCCCGCCGGTACGACGCCGTCGCCTCCGGTGTCGTGGGACGCGAGGCTGATCGCCGAGACCGTGGTGGAGACCTGGAAGTTCGCCACGTAGGCGCGGCTGCCGTCGGGCGCGATCGCCACACCGATTGGATTCACTCCGACAGGCACCGTGCCCGATACCGTGTTGCTCGCCGTGTCGATGACCGACACGTTGCTTGTCACGTTGTTGGTGACGTACGCGCGCGCCCCGTCGGGCGTGAACGCGATGCCGTGCGGCCCCGTGCCAAGCCCGCCCGAGATCGTCGTGGTGATGTTTCCCGTACCGGTATCGATGACGGAAACCGTGCTGTTGAACTGGTTGGCGACGTAAAGCTTGCTGCCGTCGGGCGTTACCGCGAGCTCGACCGGCCCCGGGTTCGACCCAGTAATGGCGATGGTGCTCGCGACGCTGTCGGTCGCCGTGGAGATGACCGACACGGTGTTGGAAGCCCGGTTCGCGACATACACCTTCGTCCCGCTCGGATCGACGGCGACGCCGTGGGGACTAATTCCGACGCCGACCGTGGCGACGCCATGGGTCGCCGTGTCGACGACCGAGACCGTTCCCGAATTGAAATTCGCCACGTACAGCTTGGACCCGTCGGGTGTAACGGCCACGCCTATGGGCGCGTCGCCGACCGGAATCGTCGCCACGACCGCATTGGTGGCCGTGTCGATGATGGATACGCTGTCGGAGCCTTCGTTCGCGACGTACACGAGCGTTCCGTCCGGCCGGACAGCAACTCCCTTAGGATTCGCTCCGACCGGGATCGTCGCTACGGTCGTGTTGGTCGCCACGTCGATCACGGACACCGAGTTGGATGCGTGGTTGGTCACGTAGGCTCGCGATCCATCGGGCGTGATCGCGACGTCGAACGGATTGGACCCCACGCCCACCGTCGCAAGCACGGTGTTGTCCGCCACCACGTTGATGTTGAGCGGATCGATCAGCAGGGTTCCGTGCTTGTATCCCGCCTTCAGGGCGCGCCCGGTGTACTCGCCGTTGAGCGCGATCTTCTGCTTGCCGGAAAGCTCGAGGAATCCGCCGTTGCCGCCGTCGATGCCGCCGTCGACGCGCACCGCCGAGCCCGCCTGCATGTCGAGCGTGTCGTCGGCGACGATGCGGATCTCGCCGCCGTCGTGCGCGCCGCCCGGCGCGCCGGAGGCGGAGGTGACGCTGCCCTCGGCGAGGGTGATGTTCTTCGAGGCGCGGAACACGATCTGGCCCTTTTCGCCCACCGCCACGGTGTCCGCGCGCACGATGCCGCGCTGGTCGATAAGCCCGGCGTAGATGCCGGAGCGGCCGCCGTCGGTGACGATCTGGCCGACGTTGAGCGCCGAGCCGCCCGCGGCGAGCTCGACGCGCAGCTGCGGCACGTCGGCCTCGACCAGGCTCACCGAATGGCCCGCGGCGAGAATCACCTCGCCGCGCGGACTGGTGATCAAGCCGTGGTTCTGCACGTCGGGTGCGACGAGGTAGACGAAGCCGCCCGCGGGCGTGCTGAGCGTGCCTTGGTTGACGACGCTGCCCGCCACCGCGCCCGCCTCGAAGTTGAGGCGGCCGGCGAGGAAGTCCTGGTCGGTGAGATTCAGCGTCGAGGCTACGAGCCCGGCGACGTCGACGCGCGCGCCGGCGCCGAAGACGATGCCCGACGGGTTGATGAGGAACACGCGCCCGTTGGAGGCGAGCGTGCCGAGAATCGCCGAAGGATCGCGCCAGACCACGCGGTTCAGCACCGCGCTCGCCGCGCTCTGCTGCAGGAAGCGCGTGGTCTCGCTCGCGGCGACGGAGAAGCCCTGCCAGTTGATGACTGCGCCGGGCGAGTTGGTGATGCTGAGGGTGGAGCCCGCCTGGCTGAACGAAGCGCTGCCGTGAACGACCGCGGGACCGACCGGGTTGGCGTAGGCGCGAGCGCCGACGAATGCCGCCGCGACGCATACCGCGATGGCTTTGCGCATCGGCAAAGCCGGCGACCGACCGCTACCCCCCCGGGTTTTCATGTAGGCGGCTCTCGAAGCGCTTTATCCCACGATCCGGTCGCGGGGCGCAAGGCACGAAGTGTGGAAAAAGTCACGGATCAGAAGACCCATAACACGGAAAAGCCGAGCCGGTTGTCGCCTTCGCGGCGGCTGCCGCCCGGCTCGAGCACGTGCGCGACGTCGGCGCGCAGCGAAAGGTGCTTCTTCAGCCCCATGCGCACGCCGAAGCCGGCGCTCGAGATGCGCTCGCGCGCGACGTCGCCGGGCGCCGGATCGATGCGCGTAACCTGCGCCAGGTCGTAGAAGGCGAGCAGCCGCACGTTCCAGTCCGGCAGGCGCACTTCCTCGCCGAGGTCGGGCGTGTAGAGCTCGAAGCTCGCCGAGTAGCCGCGGTCGCTGGAGACTTCGCGCTCGTAGAAGCCGCGCACCGAGTTCTGCCCGCCGGCGCCGAACTGCTCCGGCGGAACGAGGGGCGTCTGCGTGTACTGGCCGAGCGCGACGATGCGCGTCTGCCAGTCGTTGCGGAACGCGTGCGCATGGCTGCCGCCCACGCGCAGCACGGTGAAGTCCGCGTCGGTGCCGGGCCGCGCCGCGGTGAGCCGCGCGGCGCTGCCGCTCGAGCCCATCGGCGCGTTGCGCGCGAGCGTGGCGAAGAAGCCCACCTGGCCGCGCTCGAGCGTGCGCGAGCCGTGGTAGCCGGCGCTCAGCGGCGTGACCGAGAACGTCGCGCCCGCGGTGCCGCAGCCCGCCTCGCCGAACTCGCCGAACGAGCAGGTGTTGCGGTAGGCGCGCCGGTCGACCCCGAGCACCAGCTTGTGCTCATAGCCCGGAATGCGCGGCAGCTGCCTGTTGTAGCGCGCGAGCAGGATGCTGCCGCGGCCGGAGAACTGCAGCGGCCCGGCCGGCGTCGCGGTGGTGCCGACGTCGACGTCCGAGTAGCCGGCGACGAAATCCATCGACGCGCCGTGCGCGTAGAGCGGCACGTGATAGCCCGCGCTGTAGATCGCGACCCGCTCCGGCTTGTTGGAGGTCACCGCCTGCAGGGTGAGCGCGCGGTCGCGGTTCGCGATGTTGGCGTTCTGGTAGCCGAGGCCGATGCGGTAGTAGCCGGTCGCGCCGGTGCCGGTGTTGTCGAGCGTGGCGAACCACTTGGTCGGATCCTCGTCGGCGACGTCGATCAGCGCGTTGACGTCGCCCTCCTTGTCGCCCGCGCGCAGGAGGACGGTGGTCTGCTTCGCCGGATTCTCGTTGACGATGCGCAGGTTCGCCGCGATCGTGTCGGCGTTGGGCGCCTCGCCCTCCTTCAGCGAAGGCAGGCTCGCGCGCACGTTTTCCGTATCGAAGAACTTGTTTTGTCGCACCTCGATCGAGCGCAGCCGCGCCTCGACGACGCGCAGGCGCACCACGCCCTTCTCGAGCGCCTGCTCCGGCAGGTAGATCTGCACCGCGCTGTAGCCGCGCTCGGTGTAGGCGCGCTCGAGCGCCTCGAGTGCGCGCTGCACGTCGCCAAAGTCGCGCCGCGCGCCGGTGAAGAGCGCGGTGGCCGCCGAGATCTCCTCGGGCGCGAGCAGCGTCGCGCCTTCGACCTGGAAGCGCTCGATGTCGAAGCGCAGCTCGATAGGCGGCGGGACGGTCTGAACCTGGGCGTGGAGCGAGGGCGGGAGCGCGGCAAGCAATGCGGCGCACGCGGCGACGAAGCAGCGCGCAGCTTCCCCGAAGCGAGCAACCCGTCCCCAGCGGGCTGACATCTTCCCCCCGAATGTGCGCCGCCATTCTATTCCAACAAAATAGGGACGGACCCCATTTCCGGCGAAAGCGCGTAGAGTGGTCGGCCCAGGCTGGCTTTCTGCGGGGGAGGGGAGCCATGGAATCGCGTCTTTTTGCGACGGTCGCCGAGGCGCCCTACAAGGCGTTCTCGCCGCTGCCGCGCGCCTGGGGCACCAACCTGCGCGGCGATCTCCGGGCGGTGTGCTCGCCGCGCTCGTCACGATCCCGATGTCGATCGGCTTCGGCATGCTCGCCTTCGCGCCGCTCGGCGAGGCGTTCCTGCCGACCGGGATCGTCGCGGGCCTTTTCGGCGCCGCGTTCCTCAACCTGATCGCGGTGGCGGCCGGCGCCAAGGGCGCGGCGGTGTACGCGCCGAGGAGCCTCATCGCCTTCATGATCGGCTCGGTGGCGCTGCACAGCTTCGCCACCTCGGACTCGCTCATCGTGCGGCAGAACGACACGGTGTTCATCGCCGCGGCGATGTTCGCGACGCTCTCGGCTGCGGGGCTGGTGCAGCTCGCCTTCGGCGCGGTGCGCCTGGGGCGCCTGGTGCGCTTCATCCCGACGCCGGTGATGGCGGGCTTCCAGAACGCCGCGGCGCTGGTGATCCTTTATTCGCAGCTCCACGTGGCGCTCGGCCTGCCGGCGCGCCTCGAGCTCGAGCGGCTCGCCGAAGCGCTCGATGCCTGGAAGCCGCTCAACCTCGCGCTTTTCGCCGTCACGGTGGCGCTGATCCGCTACGGCGGCCGGGTGACCGCGAAGATCCCGGCGGCGCTCCTCGGGCTCCTCGCCGGCAGCGCGCTCTACTATCTGCTCGCCGCCCTCGGATTCTCGGAAGCGCTCGGGCCCACCGTCGGCAAGATCCCGATGGGGCTGCCCGACGGCTCGACCTTCGGCGCGATGGTGGCGCTCGCCGCGCACCCGCAGTTCCTCGAGCTCGTGCCGACCATGCTCGCCGCGGCGCTCTCGCTCGCGGTGGTCGCCTCGCTCGATGTCCTCATCTGCGCGAAGATCGTCGAGGGCGTCTCCGGGCAGCGCGTGCCCGGCAACCTGCATCTCCTGCGCTCGGGCGCGGCGAACTTCGTCGTGCCGCTGCTCGGCGGGCTCTCGGGCGCGATCAACATCGCGGGCTCCACCGCCAATTCGCGCGCCGGCGGGCGCACCTCGCTCTCGCTCGTCGTGCAGTCGGCGGTCGTGGTGGCAATCCTCGGGCTCGTCGCGCCACTGCTTGCGCTGCTGCCGCTCGTGGTGATCACTTCCGTGCTCACCGTCACCGCGCTGCACCTCGTCGACAAGTGGACCGTGCAGCTCGCGCGCAAGGTGCTCACGCGCCAGGCGGTGAACTGGCGCGCGATCGCGCTCGATCTCGTGGTGATCGGCGCGGTGGCGCTCATCGCGCTCACCGGCAGCATCGTGTCCGCGGTGCTGGTAGGCATCGGCGTCGCGGTGCTGCTCTTCGTGCTGCGCATGAGCCGCTCGGTGATCCGCGCCGAGCACACCGTCGACGTGCGCCACTCGCACCGCACGCGCAGCGCCGCGGAGTGGGCGATCCTCGCCGCCGACGGCAGGCGCATCCTGCTGCTCGAGCTCGAAGGCCCGATCTTCTTCGGCTCCGCCGAACACCTCGCGCACCGCATCGACGTCGCCTCGCGCGAGGGCGTGCGCTACGTGGTCCTCGACCTGCGCCGCGTAAACGACATTGACAGCACCGGCGCGCGCATCATCGTGCAGTCGAACGACCGCCTGCGCGAGCGCGGCGCAATGATTCTTCTCGGCGCCGCCGGCGGCGCTTCACAAGTTTCGAGCGTGCTGCGCGACATGGGCGTGATGGCGGCCCTGGGCAGCGAGCATGTGTTCGACGACGCCGACCTCGCATTGGAGTGGGCCGAGGCGCGCGTGATCGCGCTGGCGCGGGCGCATCCGGAGCAGCCGGGCGACGAGATGTTCGTCATCGCGCGCGGCTCGGCGAGCGTGAAGCTGGAGCTTCCCGGCGAAGGCAGGGCGCGCCGCCTGATCACGTTCGCCGCCGGCACCGTGTTCGGCGAAATGGCGCTGCTCGACCGCGAGACGCGCTCGGCCAGCGTCACCGCCGACGACGATCTCGTGTGCTACGTGCTCACGCGCACGGCCTACGAGGCGATCGAGCGCGAAGACCAGGCGACCGCGATCCGCCTGTTGGGCAACCTCGGCCGGGAGATCTCCGGCCGCCTGCGGCGCGCCAACCGCGCGCTCTACCAGCTCGAATGCTGAGAAATAGGGACAGACCCCATTTCAGTCTGAAATGGGGTCTGTCCCTATTTGTAGAGCTTCCTAAACGCGCTCCAGACCTGATCGTAGTCCTTCTGCAGCTCGGGCGCCGTCATCGCGAACCTGGTCGGCCGGAACACGTAGCGCGACTCCCACATGAACGCGAGCGTGTTCTCGATCTTCTGGGGCTTGAGCTCCGCGGCGCTGGCTTTCTCGAAGGTCGCCAGGTCCGGCCCGTGTGCCGACATGCAGTTATGGAGCGACACGCCGCCCGGGAGGAAGCCCTCGGCTTTCGCGTCGTATACGCCGTGCACCAGCCCCATCAGCTCGCTCATGACATTGCGGTGGAACCACGGCGGCCGGAACGTGTCCTCGGCGACCTGCCAGCGCGGCGGGAAGATGACGAAGTCGCAGTTCGCGACGCCCGGCTGCCCCGAGGGCGAGGTGAGCACGGTGAAGATCGACGGATCCGCATGGTCGAAGCTCACCGTGTTGATCACCATAAAGCGCGCGAGATCGTACTTGTACGGCACGTAGTCGCCGTGCCAGGCGACGACGTCGAGCGGCGAATGATCGAGCTCGGTCGCCCACAGCCCGCCCATGAACTTCCCGACCACTTCACATTTTCCATCGCGCTCTTCGAACGCCGCGACCGGTGTGAGGAAGTCGCGCTTCTGCGCCAATCCCTGCGAGCCGATCGGCCCGAGCTCGGGCAGCCGGAACATCGCGCCGTAGTTCTCGCACAGATAGCCGCGCGCCTGCTTCTCGAGCAGCTCGACCTTGAAGCGCATGCCGCGCGGCACGACGGCGATCTCGCCTGGCTTGATTCGCAAACGACCCAACTCGGTGAAGATTTCGAGAGAGCCTGTTTGCGGCACGAACATCAGCTCGCCGTCCGCGTTCCAGAAATGCCTCTCGCTCATCGAGCGATTCGCGCGATAGATGTGCACCGCGATTCCCGCCTGCGTTGAGGGATCGCCGGAACCAGCGAGGGTTGCCAATCCGTCGATGAAGTCGGTTGCTTTCGCCGGAATCGAAAACGGATCCCAGCGCAACCGATTGAGCGGCACTTCGACTTCGTTGAACGGCCCCGAGCGTACGAGGCCATCCGAACTGCGCTTATAAGCGCCATGCCCTGCGGAAGGGCGCATGCGATAGAGCCAGGTGCTGCGGTTTTCCGCGCGCGGCGCGGTAAATGCCGTACCCGAGAGTACCTCCGGGTACAACCCTTTCGGTAGCCGCTGCGGCGCGTTCTTGCCCTGGGGAAGGGCCCCGGCCACAGCCTCCGAGACGAATGAGTTCCCGAAGCCGCTCAGGTACTGGCTCATCCGGAAATTGTCCCGCAAACGACGGGCACCGGTCCCTCACGAAAATTTGCACACCCCCTATCACCACCGGGTTCTAGCGTCATCCGCGCAAGCCCTTGATTGCTTTGGCCTGGATTTTTGAACTTGCCTGCAATTCCAAGTCAACCCAGTTGACGCTGGAGGGTTCGACAAGCAGACTCGCGCTTGGTGGTCCGGGGGGATCGCCGAAAGCAAAACGGGGGAAGGGGGTGTCGTCTCGGGGAGCGTCGACCGGGGGGGCGGCGAACAAGGCCGTGTTCGCCGTGCTGCTGTTTTTGTTCTTATTGCCGGCGTGGGTCTCGTCTGCGCGCGCCGCGGATCCGGATCTGGCGACAGCGGCAGCGCTGCTCAAAGCCGGGCGGGCGGCCGAAGCGTTCGCCTATCTCGAGCCCTTCGAGGACGCGCAGGCCGGAAATCCGGACTTCGACTACGTGTTCGGGCTTGCCGCGCTCGATGCCGGCAACCCGGGGCGCGCGACGCTCGCGCTCGAGCGCGTGCTCGCGGTGAACCCGAACTTCGCCGGCGCGCGCATCGACATGGCGCGCGCCTACTTCGCGCTCGGCGACTTCGCGCGCGCCAAGGACGAGTTCCGGGCGGTGCTCGGGCAGAACCCGCCGCCCGCGGCGCGCGCGGTGATCGAGCGCTACCTCGCGGCAATCGAGGAGCGCGAGACGGCGAAGCGCACGGTGCTCACGGGCTTCCTCGAGCTCACGCTCGGGCGCGACAGCAACGTCAACAACTCGACTTCGCAGACCGAGGTGGCGGTGCCGGCGCTCGGCAACCTGGTCTTCACGCTCGATCCGACCAACGTCAAGCGCTCCGACGGCTACTCGACGCTCTCCGGCGGCGCCGAGATCAGCCACCAGGTGACGCCCGGCTTCGGGCTCTTCGCCGGCGCGGGCGGGAGCTACCGCGCCAACTCCACCGAGGACCGCTTCGACACGAAGAGCATCGAGGGCCGCGTGGGCGTCGCGTTCCCCGGCGAGCGCACGCTCTTCCGGGCGATGGTGCAGGGCGAGCGCTTCTACCTCGACCACGAGGCGAACCGCACGACGCGCGGCATCGCCGCCGACGCGCGCTACAGCCTCAACCCGGCCACCTTCCTCACCGGCTTCGCGGCGAAGACCGCCTACCGCTTCGAAGCGCCCGGCCTCGACGTGAACGACTTCGACCAGGTGCTCGCCGGCGTCGGCATGATCCGCCTGTTCCACGAAGGCCGCAGCGCGCTCGCCGGGACGCTCCTCGGCGGCAAGGAAAACGACATCCACGGCCGCGCCGACGGCGACAAGGACATCCTGGGCCTGCGCTTCGGGGGCAATCTCAACGTGCTCGAGTCGCTCGATGTCTTCGCCTCCGTGGGCGGGCAGCGCGGCGACTACGCGCGCGAGAACCTCGCGTTCCAGGTGACGCGCGAGGACGAGCAGATCGACGCGGTGGTGGGGCTCGTGTGGCGCCTGTCGCGCAACTGGAGCCTGCGCCCGCAAGTGCTCTACGTGCGCAACGACTCGAACATCCAGATCTACTCGTACAAGAGAACCGACGCCTCGCTCACGCTGCGCTACGACTTCAAGTAGGGGTTTGCCATGACGGCTGCTCGCTCGATTCGCGCTTTCCTTGTTTTCGGTCTGCTCGCCTGCCTGGCGGGGCCGGCGCTCGCCGTCATCGGCACGGTGCAGTTCGTCGCCGGCCAGGTGCAGCTCCGAGACGTCGCCGGCAGCCTCAGGGCGCTCAGGAAGGGCGACCGGCTCAACGAGGGCGAGACCATCGTCACCGGCGCGGGCGGCTCGACGCAGGTGAAGATGATCGACGGCGGCATCCTCGCGGTGCGGCCCGACAGCGAGCTCAAGCTCGACAACTACCGCTACCAGGGGCGCGAGGACGGTTCCGAAAGCGCGCTGATGTCGCTCGTGAAAGGCGGCTTTCGCACCATCACCGGCTTCATCGGCCGGGTCAACAAGTCGCGCTACACGATCCACACGCCGACCGCCACCGTCGGCATCGGCGGCACCGACCACGAGCCGTTCTTCATCCCGCCCGGCTCGACCCGCGCAGGGGCCGCGCCGGGAACCTACGACAAAGTGAACGACGGCGTCGCTTTCATCGCGAGCGCCGGGGCCGAGCAGAACATCGGCAAGAACCAGATGGGCTACGCGGCGCCGGAGCAGCGGCCGGTGCTGCTGCCGGTGAACCCGGAGCTTTTCAAGGCGACGCCGCCGGTGCAGAAGCCGGCGGCGCCGAAGCCCGCGGCGCAGGCCGAGGAAAAGGCCGGCGAGAAGACAGCGGAGAAGCCCGCCGCCGAGAAGGCCGCCGAAGGCACGCCGCCCGCGGCCGAGGGCGAGCCGGCGCCGGAAACCACCACGGTCGAAGCGCCGCCGCCCCCCCCGCCGCCGCCGCCCGCCGCCACCACCACCACCACCACGACCACGACCGGCGAGATCAACCAGCCGATCGCCGGATCGGGCACGTGCATCGACGCCGCTGGCCAGGCGATCGCGTGCGACGTGAGCTTTACCGAGCAGACGGCGACCGCCGGCGGCGTCATCGTGCCGATCACCACGGCGCTGCCCGTGCAGCAGGTGCCGAACGCCTTCGGGCACGGCATCATAGCGCCGGTCGGCGCGGGCGCGAGCGGCACGTTCGTGGAGTTTTCCAGCACGCCGCAGCCCTCGACGAACTACGTCACCGACGCCGACGGCAACGTCGGCTCGTTCACCAACAGCGACACCGGCACGACCGTCCAGTTCTCCAGCACCCCGATGGACTCGTTTGTCTCGAGCGACGTGCGCCTGGGCCGCTGGCAGGGCGGCAGCTACACCGTCACCGCCCCGGACAGCACGCAGACCGTGCCGCTCGGCGCGGCGAGCGCGCACTGGATCTTCGGCATCGTGCCGCCGCCGGGGCTCGCGCAGCGCTTCTCCGGCAGCGTCAGCTTCACCCCCATCGCCCAAACTTCGCCCACCGACGCGCTCGGCAACGCCGGCACGCTCGGCGGCGCCAGCCTCAGCGCGAACTTCACGGCGCAGACGGTCGACGCCTCGGTGGACGTCAACATCGGCGGCCGCTTGCTCGGGGCTTCCGTGTTCGGCATGCCGATCGCCGGCAACCTCTACCTCGGCTCGAGCACGCTTGCCGGGTGCAGCGGTACGGGCTGCGACAGCTCCTACGTCGCCGCCATGGGCGGCGCCTTCGCCGGCGCCGCGGCGGGCAAGGCGACGCTCGTCTACGAGATCGCCGGCGCCACGAGCGACGTGGTGCAGGGCGTGGTGGCGTTCCAGGCCGGATCGACGCCGACCGTCGCGGCGGCCAATTCGGCGATCCTCGCGGCCCAGGACGCGGCGCTTGCCGCGAACGAGATCGCGGCGACGCTGACCGCGCTCGGCAACACCGCGCAGGCCACGCAGGCGCAGAGCGCAGCCGGCCAGGCGAACGCGGCCGCCTCGGCCGTCAGCAGCGCGGTATCAAGCCTCTTCGCGGCGACGAGCACGAGCGGCGCGCAAGCCGCGCTCGACAGCCTCGACGCGGCGGTCGCCAACGCCATCACCGTCGCCTCGCAGACCCTTGCGCTCGCCAACGAGCTGCTCGCCCTCGCCGGGCCGGCGCCGCTCGCGCAGCTCGCGGCCGACCAGGCGCAGCTCTCCGCCGATGCGGCGTTTGCGGCCTTCAGCGCGGCGCAGGGCTTCGAGACCGACACCAACAACACCCTCGCCGCGCTCAATTCCATCACGAGCGTGGACAGCTCGAGCGCCCAGACCGCGGTCGACGCGGCGGCGTCCGACATCTCCGCCGCCACCAGCGCGGTGAGCGCCGCCGCGGCGCTCACGCCGGTGGACCTCGCGCCGGTCACCTCGGCGATCGACTCCGCGACGAGCGCGCTCGGCAGCGCGCAGACCGGCTTCGACGCGCTCGGCGCGCCGGTCGACACCACCGCCGCGAGCGCGGCCGTGAGCAGCGCGACCAGCGCGTTCAACACCACGCAGGGGCTGCTCGACTCGCTCAACGCCACGAGCGCCGTGAGCCTCGCCAGCGCGACCAGCGCCCGCGACAGTGCCTCGACGGCGATCACGAGCGCGCAGAGCGCGGTGGACAGCGTCAATGCGCTCGCCGCGCCCGATGTGGCGCTCGCGACCTCGAATTCCACGGCCGCGACCGCCTTGCACACCGACGTGGAGGCGAAGGTCACGCAGGCGCAGGCCGCCTACAGTGCCAACGGCACGTTCGCCGACCCCGTTTACGCGGCTCCGGCCATGACCACAACGCTGAGCGCGGGCACGATCGTGCACAACGCCGACCTCGCCGCCCAGACGGCGGCGACCGACGCCGCAACCTTCGACGCGGCGTACAGCGCCGCGAAGTCGGCGGCGAACACGGCGATCACGAGCGCCAACACGGCGCTCACCGCGGCCGACGCCGCGCTCGCGACTGCGAGCAGCGAGAACACCAACTACACGAACGCGAAGACGCTCGCCAACAGCACGCAGAGCACGGCGAGCGGCAGCCTCTCCGCCGCGACGAGCGCGCTCAGCACGGCGAGCTCGGCAAACAGCGCGTTTACCGGCGACAAAACCGCGGCGCAGTCCTTGCTCACGTCCGCATCCACCAGCCTCTCGGCGGCGAACACCGGCCTTGCCGAGGCGCAGGCGGCGAATGCCGCCATGAGCGCCGCCATCGCGGCGGCGCAGACGGCGCTGAACGACGCGAACGCGGCGCTCGCCACGGCGAACGGCCAGCTCACGGCGATCAGCACCAACAACGCGACGATCGCCAACGCCAAGTCCACGGCGGCGCCGCTTTCGACCCAGGCGGCCGATGCGGTAGGGGCTGCTTTGATCTCCTCCGACCTCGCGCAAGCGGCGGCCACCGCCGCCCAGGCGGCGGCGACGCAGGCCGCGGCGCTGCAGGCCGCGGGCGACCTCGCCGGCGCGCAGGCGCAGCTCGTCATCGCCCAGAACCAGCTCGCGACTGCGCAGAGCGAGCTTTCGCTCGCCGTCGCCGCCCAGGGGCAGGCGCAGCTCGCCGCGAACACCGCCAACGACAAGCTGGTGCTCGCGCAGTTCGCCGCGACGGCGGCGACGAACGCCGTGAGCGCGGCCATCGCCGCGGCCGGCGACGCGCAGTCGCTCGCCGCCAG
>Ga0156283_1053_pt3 | contig 36035 bp, 31 predicted proteins | sample RifCSPlowO2_12_FD_107932 | JGI IMG/M metagenome (GOLD analysis project Ga0156283, IMG submission 107932) | Betaproteobacteria bacterium RIFCSPLOWO2_12_FULL_65_14 | reverse complement strand
CGGAGATCCGCAAGGCCGCAATGGACAAGCTGGTGGGCGAGAACCCTGCGGTCGACGTCAACGTGGTGAAGGAAACGTTCTTCAACCTCGAGTCGAAAATCGTGCGCGGCCAGATCCTCGACGGCGAGCCGCGCATCGACGGCCGCGACACCCGCACGGTGCGGCCCATCAGTGTCCGCGTGGGCGTTCTCCCGCGCACGCACGGCTCGGCGCTCTTCACCCGCGGCGAGACCCAGGCGCTGGTGACCGTCACCCTGGGTACCGGCCGAGACGAGCAGATCATCGACGCGCTGACCGGCGAATACCGCGAGCGCTTCATGCTCCACTACAACATGCCGCCGTACGCGACCGGCGAGACCGGCCGCGTCGGCCCGCCCAAGCGCCGCGAGATCGGCCACGGCAAGCTCGCCAAGCGCGCGCTCGTCGGCCTGCTGCCGACGCAGGAGGAGTTCGGCTACTCGATCCGCGTCGTTTCCGAGATCACGGAGTCGAACGGCTCGTCGTCGATGGCTTCGGTGTGCGGCGGTAGCCTCGCGCTGATGGACGCGGGCGTGCCGGTGAAGGCGCACGTCGCCGGCATCGCGATGGGGCTCATCAAGGAAGGCAACCGCTTCGCCGTGCTGTCCGACATTCTCGGCGACGAAGATCACCTCGGCGACATGGACTTCAAGGTGGCCGGCACCGACAAGGGCGTCACCGCGCTGCAGATGGACCTGAAGATCGAGTCGATCAACAAGGGCATCATGAAAGTGGCGCTCGACCAGGCGCGCGAGGCGCGCCTCAAGATCCTCGAGATCATGAAGCAGGCGATCGAAGGCTCGCGCACCGAGCTTTCGACCTTCGCGCCGCGCATCATCAAGATGAAGATCAACCCGGACAAGATCCGCGACGTCATCGGCAAGGGCGGCGTGGTGATCCGCGGCATCCAGGAGGAGACCGGCACCACCATCGAGATCGAGGACGACGGCACCATCTCGATCGCCTGCGTTGCGGCGGAAGGCGGCGAGGCGGCCAAGAAGCGCATCACGGACCTCACCGCGGATGTCGAGGTGGGCAAGATCTACGAGGGGCCGGTGCTGCGCCTGCTCGATTTCGGCGCCATCGTGCAGCTGCTGCCCGGCCGCGACGGCCTGCTGCACATCTCCCAGATCAGCAATGAGCGCGTCAACGCCGTGTCCGACTACCTCAAGGAAGGGCAGATCGTTAAGGTCAAGGTCCTCGAGGCCGACGACAAGGGCCGCGTGCGGCTATCCATGAAAGCCGTCAGCGCCCAGGAACAGGCGGCGAAGCAGAACGCTTAGGACGACCCCCTGACAAGGGGGTCGCGAGGTTTACGAGCGGGGGGTTGCAGTGGTTACTTCGCCACCTGCCTCTCCCTGAGCTCGTCGAGCGTCTTGCAGTCGATGCACAGGGTAGCGGTGGGGCGCGCCTCGAGGCGCTTGAGGCCGATCTCCACGCCGCAGCTCTCGCAGTAGCCGTACTCGTTGGCGTCGATGCGGGCGATCGTCTCGTCGATCTTCTTGATGAGCTTGCGCTCGCGGTCGCGGTTGCGCAGCTCGAGCGCCATGTCGGACTCCTGGCTGGCGCGGTCGTTCGGGTCGGCGAACACCGTGGCCTCGTCCTGCATGGTGTGCACGGTGCGATCGATCTCCTCCGAGAGCTCGGCCTTGAGGGTCTCGAGGATCTTGCGGAAATGCGAACGCTGCTTCGCGTTCATGTACTCCTCGCCCTTCTTCGCGACGTAGGGCGTGAAGCTTTTTCTGGTCAGTTCTACGGCCATCCGTTCAGCCGATCCCCGGCAAATGAAAAGGCAGCTTTGTATCAGAAAACAGCCCCTTGCAGCAAGCAAATAAATTGCCCACTTAATATGCCAAGGGTATCATTTGACCCCTTTTTCGGGGTGTGGCGCAGCCTGGTAGCGCGCTTGCTTTGGGAGCAAGATGTCGGAGGTTCAAATCCTCTCACCCCGACCAGGATGGAGCGTTCCGTGCCATTGTGGGACGCAGGGCTGCCCGGCTGCCCGTAGCTCAACCGGATAGAGCACCAGCCTTCTAAGCTGGGGGTTGCGCGTTCGAGTCGCGCCGGGCAGGCCAGAAGAGGATTTGCAGCGGCTACGGTGACCGTAGCTCAAAGGTAGAGTCCCGGATTGTGATTCCGGTTGTTGTGGGTTCGAGTCCCATCGGTCACCCCAATTTCTCCCGTGCACATCGAGCGGGAACTCAAGTTCCGACTCACGAGCGGGGCGTTCCTCCGGCTGAAGGCGCTCGCGCGCGAGCGGCGCAGCGTCGCAAGCGTCTACTACGACACGCCCGGGCAACGCCTTCGCCGCGCCGGCGTTGCGCTACGGCTGCGCCGTGACGGCAAGGCCTGGCTGCAGACCCTCAAGAGCGAATCGCCCCGGCACGCCGGTCTGACGGCGCGCGCCGAATGGGAAACGGCGGCCGGCGGAACGAGGCTCGATGTCCGCGCGCTGCCCGGTGACGAGATCAAGGCCGCGACCGGATTGGATGTGGCGGCGCTCGCGCACCGGCTGCGGCCGGTATTCGCCACGCGCTTCGTGCGGCATTCAGGCGAGGTGAAGCTGCCGCGAGGCGGCCGCGCCGAGCTCTGTATCGACCGCGGCGCGATTGTTTCCGGCCGACGGCGCGAGGCGATCGCGGAGGCGGAGCTGGAGCTCAAATCGGGGTCGCCGCGCGAGCTCTTGCGGTTCGCCGAGCGGCTTTCGCTGCCGCTCGCCTACGAGAGCAAGGCCGAGCGCGGCTACCGGCTCGGCGCCAGGGTCGGGCGCGCGCCCCGGGCCTGGCGCATGCCTGCGCTCGAGCCCGGCAGCTTGCCGGGCGGGGCGTTCGGCGCGATCTTCTCGGCAGCGCTCGCGCAGGCCGGCGCCAATGCCCAAGGCATGCTCGACTCGGCCGATCCGGAATACCTGCACCAGACTCGCGTCGGGCTGCGGCGGCTGCGCTGCGCTTTGCGCGCGTTCGCGCCGCTTCCGAGGAACTCCAAAGCGCTCAAGCGCCGCCTGCGCCGGATCATGAAAGCGCTCGGGCCGGCACGCGACTGGGACGTGCTCGTGCATCGCCTGGAGGAGGCGAGGGCCGGGCGCCGGCTGGTTGCGCGCGCGCGCGCGCGCCGCAATGCGGAAGCGCGCGCGGCGCGAGCCGTGGCGGGATCGAAGGAGTTCCAGGTTTTCGTCCTGCGCGCGCTACGCTGGATCGATGCCGAGCCCTGTCGTCCGGGCGCAGAGTCGCTGCAGCGCTTCGGCGCGCGTTCGCTCGAGCGGCTGCGGCACAAGATGCGGCCCGCCGATTGGAAGAGCGCAGAGCACCGTCATGAGCTGCGAATACGCGTGAAGCGGCTGCGCTACGCCTGTGAATTCTTCGCGCCCTGCTTCCCCGCCCGCGCAGTCGAGCGCTACCTCAGGCGGCTGCGGGTGCTGCAGGAGCTGCTGGGCGAGCTGAACGATATCGCGGTCGGGCGCAAGCTGCTCGCCGGGATCGGCGAACGCAACCCGGCCGTCCTCGACGCCCGCGAAGCGCGCCTTATCCGCGGGCTGAGCCGCGCCTGGAGCGCATTCGAGAACCAGCCGCCATACTGGCGCGCTCTGCAATGAAGACCTCGTCCTGCGGCCACAGGAACGGCATGCCGGGGAAGGCGCGCTCGACGGCCCTTCTTCCGTCCCCCACCTCGCACACCAGCAACCCTCCCGGGGAAAGATGCGCCGGCGCGCCGGCAAGGATGCGCCTTACCAGCTCCAACCCGTCCCTGCCGGCGGCAAGCGCCATTCCCGGCTCGTAGCGATACTCGGCAGGCAGCCGCCGCATGGCGGCCGAAGTGACGTACGGCGGGTTGCTGAGAATGAGGTCGTAGCGCTTTTCCGGCAGCCTGGCGAACAGGTCCGAACGGATCAGGCGGACCTTTTCCTCCAGGTCATAGCGCTCGACGTTCCTGCGAGCCACGGCGAGCGCGGCCGCGGAGATATCGCTTGCATCCACCGCCGCGCGCGGGAAAGCGCGGGCGGCAAGGATCGCCAGGCAGCCCGAGCCGGTGCAAAGGTCGAGCACCCGCCTCGGGGAGCGCCGCAGCCAGGGCTTCGGGTGCTCGCGGAGAAGCTCGGCGATGTGCGAGCGGGGCACGATCACGCGCCGGTCGACGTAAAACGGCAGCCCGGCGAGCCAGGCCTCGTGCAGCAGATAAGCCGCCGGGATGCGCTTTGCGATCCGCGTGGCAATCAGGGCTTCGACTTTCGCAGGATCCGCGGCGCGGCCGAGATCGGCGTCGAACGGCAACCCCAGGCCGCGCAAGACGAGAAAAGCCGCCTCGTCGCGCGGGTTGTCAGTGCCGTGGCCGTAGTGCAGGCGCGCTGCCTGGAGCCGGCGCTCGGTCCGCCGGATCAGCTCGCCAAGCCTCAAGGAAGCAGCGCGCGCAGCGTATCGAGGTAGATCGCCGACAGCGTCTCGAGCTCGCCCAGCTCGATATGCTCGTTCAACTTGTGGATGCTGGCATTCACCGGCCCGCATTCCACCACCTCGGGGCAGATCTCGGCGATGAAGCGCGCGTCCGAGGTGCCCCCGGTGGTCGACAACTCGGCGTCGCGCCCGGTGTGCTTGCGGATCGCGGCGCTCACGACCTGGACGAGCTTCGCGGGCCGCGTCAGGAACGGCTTCCCGCCGAGCGTCCACTCGAGCGAGTAGTCCAGGCGATGCTTCTCGAGCACCTCGTCCACGCGCGCCCTGAGGGACTCGTCGCTGCTCTCGGTGGAAAAGCGGAAGTTGAAATCGAGCTCGAGCGATCCGGGAATGATGTTGGCGGCGCCGGTGCCGGCATGGAGGTTCGAGACCTGCCAGCTCGTGGGCGGGAAGAACTCGTTGCCGCGGTCCCATTCGATTGCGGCAAGCTCGGCGAGCGCGGGCGCGAGCTCGTGGATCGGGTTGCGCCCGAGGTGCGGATACGCGATGTGCGCCTGCACGCCGCGCACCGTCAGCCGCCCCGACAGCGATCCGCGCCGGCCGTTCTTGATCATGTCGCCGAGCGCGCTCGCCGAGGTGGGCTCCCCGACGATGCAATAGTCGATGCTCTCGCCGCTGCGCTTCATGCGCTCGACCACCCGCACAGTGCCGTCCACCGACGGTCCTTCCTCGTCCGAGGTGAGGAGCAGGGCGATCGATCCCGCGTGGCGCGGGCGCTCGGCGGCGAACGCTTCCGCCGCGACCACGAAAGCCGCGATCGAGGACTTCATGTCCGCGGCGCCGCGGCCGTAGAGGCGGCCGTCGCGAATCGTCGGCACGAACGGATCCGAGCGCCACTGCGATAACGGGCCGGGCGGCACGACGTCGGTGTGACCGGCAAAGCACACGAGCGGCCGGCCGGCGCCGCGCCGCGCCCAGAGGTTGGTCACCTCGCCGCACACCAGGCTCTCGCAGTCGAAGCCGGCGGCGCTCAGGCGCCTGGCAACCAGCGCCTGGCAGCCGCCGTCCTGCGGGGTAACCGAGCTGCGGGCTATGAGCTCCTTGGCGAGTTCGAGGACACCCGCCTCAGGCATTCATGTCGATCTTGAAGTTGTGGAACGAAGTGTCCCCGGCCGAGAGCAGGCCCTTCTTGTCTTCCTCGACCGCGGCCTCGTGCGCCGCTTTCGCCGCGGCGGGCGCGCCGCCGCCCGACATGCTGAGCTCGCCGGCGGTCGCCTGGTTGATGAGCCACAGCATGTTCGTGGCCGAATCGGCGTTGGAGAGCGCCTCTTCCTGCGTGATCTTGCCTTCCATGAACAGCTTGAACAGCGACTGCTCGAAGGTCTGCGAGCCGGGCGACATGCTCTTCTCCAGCGCGTCCTTGATCTCGCTGATCTCGCCCTTCTCGATGAGCTCGGCGATATGGCGGGTGTTGAGCAGCACCTCGACGGCCGGGATGCGCGTGCCGCTCTTGGTGCGCACCAGGCGCTGAGACAGCACCGCCTGCAGCGTCGCCGCCAGGTCGAGCAGCAGGCTCGGCCGATTCTCGAGCGGGTAGAAGTTGATGATCCGGTTCATCGCGTGATAGCTGTTGTTCGCGTGCAGCGTGGCGAGGCACAGGTGCCCGGATTGCGCATAGGCGAGGGCCATCGCCATCGTCGGCTTGTCGCGGATCTCGCCGATCAGGATGCAGTCCGGCGCCTGCCGCAGCGCGTTCCTGAGCCCGACCTCGAACGCCTTGGTATCGGTGCCGATCTCGCGCTGGTTCACGATGGACTTCTTGTTCTGAAAGATGAATTCGACCGGGTCCTCGAGCGTAAGGATGTGCCCCGACTTGCGTTCGTTGCGGAAGTCGAGCATGGAGGCCAGCGTGGTCGATTTGCCCGAGCCGGTCGCGCCCACCATCAGGATCAGGCCGCGCTTCTGCATGACCACATCCTTCATCACGTCCGGCAGCCCGAGCGTGTCGATCGCCGGGACCGCGCCGGGGATATAGCGCACCACGACGGCGGGCGAGCCTTTTTGCCGGAAAGCGCTGATGCGGAAGCTGCCGACGCCTTCGAGGGCGAGCGAGGTATTGAGCTCCATGTCCTCCTCGTATTCCTTGATCTGGCGCTCGGTGAGGATTTCGTACAGCAACTGCTTCACCGTGTCGGCCGTCATGATCGCCTGGTTGACCGGCACGGCGACGCCGTTGATCTTGATGTTGATCGGCGCGCCGACGGAAAGGAAGATGTCGGACGCCTTCTTGTCGGCCATCACCTGGAACAGCCGCTTCATTGCAGACATGGTTGCCCCCTATTTCCGATTCTGATTCTGCCTCAGTTTAGTCGCCGCGGAGCAGCTCGTTGAGGCTGGTTTTTGCCCGCGTCCGGGCATCGACCTTTTTTACGATCACCGCACAGTACAGCCCGTAGCTGCCGTCGGGCGAGGGCAAATTGCCCGAAACCACGACCGAGCCGGCCGGCACCCGGCCGTAGAGCGTCTCGCCCGTGGCGCGGTCGTAGATGCGGGTGCTCTGGCCGAGGAACACGCCCATCGAGATGACGCTGTTCTCCTCCACGATGACGCCTTCGACCACTTCCGAGCGCGCGCCGATGAAGCAGTTGTCCTCGATGATGACCGGATTCGCCTGCAGCGGCTCGAGCACGCCGCCTATGCCCACGCCCCCGGAGAGGTGGACGTTCTTGCCGATCTGGGCGCAGGACCCCACGGTCGCCCAGGTGTCGACCATGGTGCCCTCGTCGACGTAGGCGCCGATGTTCACGTACGAAGGCATCAGCACGACGTTCTTCGCGATGAATGCCCCGCGGCGCGCCATGGCGGGGGGTACGACGCGGAACCCGCCCGCGGCGAAATCGAAGGCGCTGAACTTCGACGGCACCTTGTCGTAGTAGCGGGTAGCTCCCCCCTCCATCACGCGGTTGTCGTCGAGCCGGAAGGAGAGCAGCACGGCCATCTTGATCCACTGGTGGGTGACCCAGCCGCCGCCCGTCTTTTCCGCAACGCGCAAGCGGCCGGCGTCGAGGCCGGCGATCACCTCGTCCACTGCCTCGCGCAGCGCCCGGGGCGCGTTTCCCGGGTTCAGGGCGCCGCGGTTCTGCCACGCTTCTTCGATGATCTGTCTCATAGTCGGGTAGCGAATTGCACGATGCGGCGCATGGCCTCGACGCAGTCATCGAGCGAGGCGACGAGCGCGATGCGGACATGGTTCTTTCCGGGATTGCCGCCCTGGGCTTCCCTGGCAAGGTAGCTGCCCGGCAGCGCAAGCACATTATATTCAGCGTGCAGGCGGCGCACGAACTCGGCATCGTCGATCGGCGTGCGCATCCAGAGGTAGAAGCCGCCTTGCGGCATGCCCGCGTGCAGCGGCGGCTGGATCATCGGCAGCGCCGCGCGGAATTTTTCCGCGTAGAGCCGCCGGTTCTCCTCGACGTGCCGCTCGTCGTTCCACGCCGCTATCGACGCCTGCTGCACGGCGAGGCTCATCGCCGACCCGTGATAGGTGCGGTAGAGGAGGAATTTCTTGAGCAAGCCCGCGTCCCCGGCGGCGAAGCCGGAGCGCATGCCGGGGCAGTTCGAGCGCTTCGAGAGGCTGGAGAACACCACCAGCCGCCTGTAGCCGCTTCTGCCGAGGCGGTGGGCGGCTTCCAGCGCGCCGAGGGGCGGCCGGTCGAAGTAGATCTCGGAGTAGCACTCGTCGGACGCAATGGCGAAATCGTGGCGCTCGGAGAGCGCGAAGAGCCTTTCCCACTGCTCCAGGCTCAGCACTTCGCCGCTCGGGTTCGAGGGCGAGCAAGCGTACAGGAGCTGCACGCCGTCCCATGTGCGGGGCTCGCCGTACACCGGCGTCGCGCCCGCGAGGATCGCTGCGCCTTCATAGATCTGGTAGAAGGGATTCGGGCAGACGACCCGCGCGCCCGGCGCGAGCACGGTTTGCGCGAAGGCAAAAAGCGCCTCGCGGCTGCCGTTCACCGGCAGCACCTGCGTTTCAGGGTCGGGCGCCGGGATGCCGTAGCGGCGCGCCAGCCACGCGGCGATGGCTTCTCTGAGCTGAGGAAGGCCGGCCGTCAGCGGATAGACCGCGAGCCCGTCGAGCGCGCCCGCCAGCGCTGCCTTCACAAGCGCGGGCGTCGGGTGCTTGGGTTCGCCGATCGAAAGGTTGATCGGCGCGAGCCCCGGATTGGGAGTGACGCCGGCGAGCAGCGCGCGCAGCTTCTCGAAGGGATAGGGTTGCAGCTTTTCAAGCAGCGGGTTCACCGCGCCAGCCCTTCTTGCGGTGCTCCGCAATCACGCTCGTGTAGATGCCGCCGCGCACGTTGAACTTCGCCTCGAGGCGCATGTAGCGCGGCCTGGTGGCGCGCACGAGGTCGTCGAGGATGCGGTTGGTCACCGCTTCGTGGAACGCGCCCTGGCCGCGGAACGACCAGATATAGAGCTTGAGCGATTTCAGCTCGACGCAGCGGCGATCGGCAATATAGTCGAGCACCAGCGTGGCGAAATCGGGCTGCCCGGTCATCGGGCACACGCAGGTGAACTCCGGGATCTCCATGTGGATCCGGTAGTCGCGCTCAGGCGCAGGATTCGGAAACGTGTCCAGCGTTTTGCTGGGACGCGAGGGCATGACGGACCCGAAAAAAAGCCGAGCGATGGTATCATTTTTTGCGTGCGCCTCACTCAAATAAAACTCTCCGGATTCAAGTCGTTCGTCGATCCCACCGCGATTCACGTGCCGGGCCAGCTGGTCGGCGTCGTGGGCCCCAACGGCTGCGGCAAGTCCAACGTCATCGACGCGGTGCGCTGGGTGCTCGGCGAGAGCAGAGCCGCCGCGCTGCGCGGCGACTCCATGCAGGACGTGATCTTCAACGGCTCGGCGAACCGCAAGCCGCTGGCGCGCGCCTCCGTGGAGCTGATTTTCGACAACTCTCAGGGACGGGCCGCCGGCCAATGGTCGCAGTACGCCGAGATCTCGGTGCGCCGCGTCCTGCAGCGCGACGGCGAGTCGAGCTACTTCATCAACGGCACGCACGTGCGCCGGCGCGACATCACCGACATATTCCTCGGCACCGGCCTCGGGCCGCGCGCCTACGCGATCATCGAGCAGGGCATGATTTCGCGCGTGATCGAGGCCAAGCCCGAGGAGCTGCGCGTGTTCCTCGAAGAGGCCGCCGGCATCTCGAAGTACAAGGAGCGGCGCCGCGAGACGGAGAACCGGCTCGCCGACACGCGCGAGAACCTGTCGCGCATCACCGACATCCGGATGGAGCTCGGTGCGCAGCTGGAAAAGCTCGAGGCCCAGGCGAAGGTCGCCACGCGCTATAACGAGCTGCAGTCCGAGCTGCAGCTGAAGCAGCACCTGCTGTGGTATCTGCGCCGGCGCGACGCAGGCAACGAGCGCGAGCGGCAGGCGCAGGAAATCGGCAGGGTCACGAACGAGCTCGAGGCCGAAAACGCCGAGCTGCGCGGCATCGAGTCGCGCGTCGAGACCGCGCGCGCCGCGCATTACCTCGCCGGCGACGGCCTCAACGCGGCGCAGGCGGCGCTCTACGCCGCCAATGCCGGTGTCGCCACTCACGAGTCCGAGCTGCGGCACGTGGAAGAGACGCGGCAGCGCCTGGAGAGCCAGCACACCGAGCGGCGCGCGCAGCTCGCCTCGTGGCGGGAGCAGCGCTCGCAGCTCACGCAAGCGCTGCACATGTGGGCGGCGCGCGCGGGGACCGCAAAGCAGCGCGTCGGTGAGACGAAACGCAGGCTCGAGGACGAGAACAATGCGCTGCCGCAGGCCGAGCAGGCGTTCCGCGGCGCGCAAGAGCGCCTGAACGAGGCGCGCAGCCAGCTGATGCGCGCGGAAAGCCGGCTGCAGCTCGAGCAGGCGAACCTCGCGCACCTCGAGCGCGGCAGGCAGGCGCTCGAGCAGCGCCGCGAGCGCCTGGAAGGCGAGCTGCGGACGCTCGTGGAGCCCGACGCCGGTGCGGTGAGCGGGCTGGAAGCGCGAATCGCCGAGCTTCAGGCGCAAGTGCGCGCCGCCGAGCAAGCGAGCGAAGCCCGGCAGAGCGAGGTTTCGAGCCTCGATGCGGAAAAAGCGGCCGCAGGCGAGGCGCTCAACGCAGCGCAGCGCGAACATGCGGCGGTGCAGGCGCAAATCGCCACGCTGCGCCAGATCCAGGCAGCGGCCGAGGACAACGCGCCGCTGCGCGAGTGGTTCGACCGCCATGGCCTCGGCGGGTTGTCGCCCCTGTGGCAAAAGCTGCGCATCGATCATGGCTGGGAAACCGCCGTGGAATCCGTCCTGCGCGAGCGGCTGCATGCGCTCGAGCTCACCGCCCCGGACGCGCTTGCTGCGGTCCTCGCCGACCGGCCGCCGTCCAAGGCGAGCGTTTTCGAGCGCGCCGCCGGCGAGGGCGTCGTCAGCGCGCAATTCGAGACCCTCGCCGCGAAGATCCACGCCGCCGACCCGGCGGTCGCGGGCGCGCTCGCCGACTGGCTCGCGGGGGTGTTCATCGCCGAGCAGGCGCCTTCGGCGGAGTGGCGCGCGGCGCTGCCGCCGGCCGGCATATTCGTCACCCGCGAAGGGCACCAATTCACCCGCCACACGGTGAGCCTCCACGCGCCCGACGCTGCCGACACCGGGCTGCTCGCGCGGCAGGCGGAAATCGAAGAGCTCGAAAAGCGCCTGGAGGAAATGCAGGCAGTCCTCGCGGCCGCCCAGAAGGACCTGGACGAGCGCGATGCGCAGCTGGTCGAGCGCAACGCCGCCCTCGAGGGGGCGAGGCTGGAGATCTCCGCGCGCCAGAAGGCGCAGCACGACGCGCAGATCGAGCACCTGAAGCTGATGCAGGCGCAGGACCGGTATCGCGAGCGCAGCGCGCAGGTAGGGGCGGAGCTCGAGCAGGTCGGCGCCGAGATGGAAAGCGGCGACGCCGCGCTCGCCGACTCGCGCGCCGCTCAGGAGCGGGTGATCGCGGACATCGCCGTAGCGCGCGAGCGCCTCGAGGCAGCGCGCGCCGCCCATGTTGCGGCCGAGACCACGCTCGCGGACCAGCGCCGCGCCGCGCAGCAGGCGGAGAGAGAAGTCCAGGACGCGCTGTTCGGCGAGCGCGAATGCAGCTCCAAGATCAGCGAGATCGACAACTCGGTGAAGGTGATCGACCAGCAGATCGAGCGCGCCGACCTGGAAGTGGCGAAGCTCAACGAGGAGCTCGCGAACGACCCGATCCCGGCGGTGCGCGAGGCGCTCGACGCTGCGGTCGAGGCGCGCATCTCGTGCGAAAAGACCCTCGGTGAGGCGCGCAACGCGGTGGAAGCCGCCGCCGCGGCGCTGCGCGAGCTGGAGGAGACGCGGCTCCAGGTCGAGTCGCGCGTCGCGCCCCTGCGCGAGCGCGTGGGCGAGCTGCGGCTCAAGGAGCAGGCTGCGCTGCTGAGCTTCGAGCAGTTCGACGCCCAGCTGCGCGAGGCGGGGGCCGATGAGGCGCTGCTCGTCGCCGAGGCCGAGCGCGCGCCGCGCCCGTCTTCGCTGCAGGGCGAGATTACCCGCATCACCCAGGCGATCGGCGAGCTCGGCGCGGTCAACCTCGCCGCGCTCGAGGAGCTCACGACGAACCAGGAGCGCAAGGGCTATCTCGACTCGCAGTCGGCCGACCTCGACGAGGCGGTGCACACCCTGGAGGACGCCATCCGGCGCATCGACCGCGAGACGCGCGAGCTGCTGCGCGAAACCTTCGACAGCGTGAACCGCCACTTCGGCTCGCTGTTCCCCACGCTCTTCGGCGGCGGCGAGGCGAAGCTCAACATGACCGGCGAGGAGATCCTCGATGCAGGCGTGCAGGTCATGGCGCACCCGCCCGGCAAGCGCAACACCAGCATTCAGCTGCTTTCCGGCGGCGAGAAAGCGCTGACGGCGATCGCGCTGGTATTCTCGCTGTTCCAGCTCAATCCGGCGCCGTTCTGCCTGCTCGACGAGGTCGACGCGCCGCTCGACGACACCAACACCCAGCGGTTTTGCGACCTCGTGAGGCGCATGTCTGCGCATACGCAGTTCCTGTTCATCAGCCACAACAAGATCTCGATGGAGATGGCCGAGCAGCTGGTCGGCGTGACCATGCCCGAATCGGGCGTCTCGCGCGTGGTGGCGGTGGACATCGAGGAGGCGCTCCGCATCCGGGAGGAGCTGGCGGCCTAGGAGCAATGACCGACCTCCAGCTCGGTCTGTTGATCATCGGCGCCGTCGCGGTCGCCGGGGTGCTCGTATACAACCGCGTGCAGGAGCGCGCAACGCGCCGCGACGCCCAGCGCGCCTTCGGCTCGCAGCACGCCGACGTCCTTCTCGACGAAGCAAGCGAGCGGCGCGAGCCCACGATCGAGGCCCTGGTGCAAAGGCGGCTCGAGCCCGGGCTGGACTACGTGATCGAGCTCGAAGGCGCGAGCGCCGAGCGCCTGGGCACCGACTGGGCCGCGCTCGAGCGCCGGTTCGCGCCGCGCGCGATGCTTGCCGATTCGTCTGCGGGCAGGGTGCAGGCGTCGCTGCAGATGGTGAGCCGCGCCGGCGTGGTCAGCGAGGCCGAGCTGCTGGAGTTCCGCGCGCTGGTGGAGTCGATGGCTGCCGCCCACGGCGCCTCGGTGTCGGCGCCCGAAATGCGCCAGGTCCTCCAGGCCGCGCAGGAGTTCGACCGGGAATGCGTGGAAGTGGACATCCAGATCGCGCTGCATGTGCTCGGCGTGCCGCAGGGCGACTTGCCGCAAGGCGCGCCTTTCCAGGCGGCCCGACGCGCCGACGGCGTTACGCTCCTGCTCGACGTGCCGCGCACCCGGGAAGTCGAGAAGAGCTACGAGGCGATGGTGCGCACGGCGCGGGAGCTGGCTGCGGCGCATGGCGGGCGGCTGGTCGACGACAATGGCAAGGCGCTCGACGAGCGCGCGCTTGCCACCATCCGCGCGGAACTGGAGGCCGTCCGCGGGCGATTGGCCGAGCTCGGCATCGAGCCCGGCAGCCCGCTCGCGCTGCGCGTCTTTTCATGACGGCGCCGAAGGAGCCGCGCGCGCGCGCCGAGGCGCTGCGCGTCGAGCTCGAGCGCCACAACCGGCTGTACTACGTCGAGGACGCGCCGGAAATCACGGACGCCGAGTACGACCGCCTTTTCCGCGAATTGCAGGATCTCGAAGCGAAGTACCCCGAGCTGCAAACCCCGGATTCGCCCACGCAGCGCGTCGGCGGAGCGCCGCGCGAAGAGCTGGCGCCCGTGCGCCACGAGGTGCCGATGCTCTCGATCCGCACCGAGACCGACACGGAAGCCACCGGCGCCGCGAAGTTCGACGCGCGCATCCGCCGGGAGCTTGGCCTGTCGGCGGACGATCCCCCGGTCGAATATGCCGCCGAACTCAAGCTCGACGGGCTCGCGATCAACCTGCGCTACGAGCACGGCGAGCTCGTTCTCGCGGCAACGCGCGGCGACGGCGAGACCGGCGAGGACGTGACCGCGAACGTGCGCACGATCCGCAGCGTTCCGCTGCGCCTGCGCGGGAAGGCACCCGCGGTGCTGGACGTGCGCGGAGAAATCTACATGAACCGCGCGGGTTTCGAGCGCATGAACGAGCACCAGCGCGCGGCCGGGGAAAAGACCTTTGTCAATCCGCGCAACGCGGCCGCCGGGGCGGTGCGCCAACTCGACCCGAAGATGACCGCGCGCCGCCCGCTTACCTTCTCGGCGCACGGCTTCGGCAGGGTGGATGGATGGGACCGACTGGCAACGCACGCCGAGCGGCTGGCGGCGGTGGAAAAGCTCGGGTTGCCGGTGCACGGAGAGCCGACGGTGGTCCGGGGAGCCGAAGGCCTGATCGAATACCACCGCAGGATCGCCGCCCGCCGCGACCAGCTGCGCTTCGACATCGACGGCGTGGTGTACAAGGTGAACAGCCTGGAGCTGCAGCGCACGCTGGGAAACGTGGCGCGCGAGCCGCGCTGGGCCATCGCCCATAAGTATCCGGCGCAGGAAGAAACCACCGAGGTGCTCGGCATCGGCGTGCAGGTGGGCCGCACAGGGACGCTCACCCCGGTGGCGCGCCTGAAGCCGGTGTTCGTGGGGGGGGTCACCGTCACCAACGCCACGCTGCACAACGAGGACGAGCTGCGGCGCAAGGACGTGTGGATCGGCGACTCGGTCATCGTACGGCGCGCCGGCGACGTCATTCCGGAAGTCGTGGGCGTGCGCACCAAGGGACCGAGGCGGCGGGAAGACCGGTTCGAGATGCCGCAGCATTGTCCGGAATGCGGCTCGCCCGTGGTGCGGGTCCCCGGCGAAGCAGCGACCCGCTGCACCGGCGGGCTCTATTGCAAGGCACAGCGCAGGCAGACGCTGCTCCATTTCGCGGCGCGCCGGGCGATGGATATCGAAGGACTCGGCGAGAAGATCGTGGAGCAGCTGGTGGAGCGCAACCTGGTCGCGAACCCGGCCGACCTGTATCAGCTCGACGAAGCGACGCTTGCGCAGCTCGAGCGCATGGGCGAGAAGTCGGCGCGCAACCTCGTCGCGCAGATCGAGAAGTCGCGCGACGCCGAGCTGCACCGCTTCATTTTCGCCCTCGGAATTCCCGGGGTGGGGGAAGAGGTGGCGAGAATCCTCGCCCGCGAATTCGGCTCGCTCGCGGCCCTGGCGCAGGCCGATTGGCCTAAGCTCGCGGCTGACAAGGAATCGATCCGAAAGCAGAATGCGCAACGCAAGAAGCGCGGCGAGCCCGCGCTCGAGGTGCCGCTCGAGGGCATCGGCCCGGAACTCATGGACAGCATCGCGAAATTCCTCCACGAGCCGCACAACCGCAAGGTGATCGAGCGGCTGACCGCGCCGCGCGCCGGCGTGCGCCTGCGGCAGACGGCGCCGCGCCCGGCGGCCGAGGCGAAGACCTTCGTCCTGACGGGCACGCTCGCCGCGATGACGCGCGAGCAGGCGCAGGCCGAGCTCGAGGCGCGCGGGCACAAGGTGACGGGCTCCGTATCGAAGAAGACCGACTTCGTCGTGGCCGGCGCCGAAGCGGGCAGCAAGCTCGACAAGGCGCGCAGCCTCGGCGTCACGGTGCTCGACGAGCGCGAATTCCTCGAATTCCTGGAAAAGGCGTCCCCCACGTGAAACTCAGAAAAGCGGTTTTCCCGGTCGCCGGGCTCGGCAGCCGGTTCTTGCCGGTGACCAAGGCGAGCCCGAAGGAAATGCTGCCGATCGTCGACAAGCCGCTGATCCAGTATGCGGTGGAGGAGGCGGCCGCGGCGGGCATCACCGAGATGATCTTCGTCACCGGCCGCAACAAGCGCGCGATCGAGGACCACTTCGACAAGGCCTACGAGCTGGAAACCGAGCTCGAGCGCAAGAACAAGGACGAGCTGCTGAACATGGTGCGCTCGGTGCTGCCCGAAGGGGTGCGTTGCATCTACACGCGCCAGGCCGAGCCGCTGGGACTCGGCCACGCCGTGCTGTGCGCGCAGAATGTCGTGGGAAACGAGCCGTTCGCCGTCCTCCTGGCCGACGACCTGATGGACTCCGAGCCGCCCGCGATGGCGCGCATGGCCGAGATCTTCGCGCGCGAGCAATGCTCGCTTCTCGGCGTCGAGGAGGTGCCGCGCGACCAGACGCAGAGCTACGGCATCGTCACCATCGACAAGATGCAGGGCGACACTGCGCGCATCCACAGCATCGTGGAGAAGCCGAAGCCCGCCAACGCGCCGTCGAACCTCGCCGTGATCGGCCGCTACGTGCTCACGCCCGGCATCTTCGAGCGGCTCGCCGAAGTCGCGCCCGGCGCGGGCGGAGAGATCCAGTTGACGGACGGCATCTCAAGGATTCTCGCCGACGAGCGCGTGCTCGCGGTGCGCCTGCCCGGGCGGCGCTTCGACTGCGGGTCGAAGCTCGGGTATGTGCAGGCGACCGTCGAGTACGGGCTGCGTCACCCCGAGATCGGGGAGGAGTTCACCCGCTACCTGAAGTCCCGTTAGACTTCAGCAATGCCCGACCCCAAGCAGGCCTGGGCGTTTCTCGAGGAATCGGAGCTCGTCGCGGGCGCGGACGAGGTCCAGGCAGCGGTGCGCCGCCTCGCCTCCGAAATCGAGCAGCGCCTCGCCGCCACCTATCCGATGGTGCTCGCCGTGATGGGCGGGGCGGTGGTATTCGCGGGGCAGCTCCTGCCGCAGCTGCGCTTCCCGCTCGACTTCGATTACATCCACGCCTCGCGCTACGGGGCCGCCACCCGCGGCGCGGGCGTCGACTGGAAAGTGTCGCCGCCGGGGCTCGTCAAAGGCCGCGCAGTGCTCGTCCTCGACGATATCCTCGACCACGGCGAGACAATGAGCGTCATTCGCGACCGCCTATTCGAGCTCGGCGCGGCCGAGTTCTACTGCGCGGTGCTCGTCGAAAAAACGCTCGGCATCAAGAAGCCCATCAGCGCCGACTTCGTCGGCTTGCGCATTCCCGACCGCTTCGTCTTCGGCTGCGGCATGGACGCGAAGGGTTTCTGGCGCAACCTGCCGGAGATCCGGGCAATGAAGGAATGAAGATGCCCCTGCTGGCGATCATCGGGGGCAGCGGCCTCTCGAAGCTCGGCATCATGGAAGTGACGCAGCGCAGGGTGGCGCGCACGCCCTACGGCGAGCCCTCCGGCGCGCTGACCCTCGGGCGCATCCGGGGACGCGACGTCGTGTTCCTGGCGCGCCATGGCTACGGCCACACCATCGCGCCGCACGAAGTCAACTATCGCGCGAACCTCTGGGCGCTGAAGGATGCCGGCGCCGGCTCCGTGGTCTCGGTCGCCTCGGTGGGCGGCATCCGCAACGACACCTGGCCCGGCCAGCTTCTTCTGCCGCACCAGGTGATCGACTACACCTGGGGACGCTCGTCCACTTACTTCGAAGGCGTGGGCGTGCCGGTGGACCACATCGACTTCACCGAGCCCTATTCGCGCGAGCTGCGCCGCCAGCTCCTCGCCGCGGCCCAAGCCTGCGGCGAAGCGCTCGTCGACGGGGCGGTGTACGCGGCGACGCAGGGGCCGCGCCTCGAGACGGCCGCCGAGATCGAGCGGCTCGAGCGCGACGGCGCCGACGTGGTGGGCATGACCGGCATGCCGGAGGCGTCGCTCGCCCGCGAGGTCAGCCTGGAATACGCCACCATCGCGGTGGTGGCCAATTACGCGGCAGGCCGCGGCGACAGCCAGCGCGCGGTGCCGCTCGACAAGATCGGCGACGTGCTCGACGAGGCCATGGGGCGGGTGCGGCGCATCATCGAGAAGCTCTGCGAAGGATGATCCGCGAAGTCCTGCGCATGGGCGACCCTCGGCTTTGGCAGAAGTCGTTCCCCGTGACGCGGTTCGGCAGTCCTGAACTGCATCAGCTGCTCCAGGACATGCGCGACACGATGGCGCACCTCAGCGGCGCCGGGCTGGCCGCGCCGCAGATCGGCGTGCAGCTTCGCGTGGTGATCTTCGGCGTGACGTCGAACCCGCGCTATCCGGACGTGGAAGAGGTGCCCGACACCGTGCTCATCAACCCGGAGCTCACGCCGCTGTCCGACGAGATGGAGGAGGGCTGGGAAGGCTGCCTGTCGGTGCCCGGCATGCGCGGCTGGGTGCCGCGGTTTCGGCGCCTGCGTTACAAGGGCTTCGATGAAAACGGCAAGCCGTTCAAGCGCGAAGTGGAAGGCTTCCACGCGCGGGTGGTGCAGCACGAAGTCGACCACCTCGACGGCGTGCTTTACCCGATGCGCATCCGCGACTTCACGCGCTTCGGCTTCAATGAAGCGCTGTTTCCGGGACAGGCGCTGCCGGCCGAGGAGTGAGGCTCAGCTCCTTGAGCAGGTCCTGCTCGAGCTGCAGCACGGTCTTGGGATTGGCGAGCGCCTCGCCGGACACGAGAAACACGTCCTCGGCCCGGTCGCCCAGGGTGTTGATGCGCGCGGTCTGAAGATTGACGTGGTAGCGCGCGAGGATGCGCGCCACGCCGTAGAGCAGGCCCGGCCGGTCGCTCGCCACGATCTGCAGCGCATGGAACGCGCCGCGCTCGTCGGGCCGGATGTCCACCGCCGGCGAGATCGGGAAGTGCCGCACGCGGCGCGATAGCCGGCCGCCGCGCGGCGGCGCGAGCGGCGCCTGCGACTGCACCTCGTCGGCAAGCTCGGTCTCGATCATGCTGATCATGTCGCGGTAGTGCGCCTCGCGCCCCTGGCCCATCACCACGAAGGTGTCGAGCGCGTAGCCGTTTCGCGTGGTGTGCACTTTCGCTTCGACGATGTTGAACCCGGCGCGCTCGAAGTAGCCGCAGATGCGCGCGAACAGCGCTTCGCGGTCGGGCGTGTAGATCATGACCTGGAGCCCTTCGCCGAACGGCGCGAGGCGCGCCTTGACGACCGGCGAGGCGGTGTCCACGCGGTAATGCAGGTTGCGCGTCTGCCAGGCGATTTCCTGCGGATCGTGCCGCAGGAAGTACGCCGTATCGAGCTGCTTCCATAGCCGGTCCTTCACCGTGTCCGAAAGCGCATAGAGGCGCAGCAGCCGGGTCGCTTCGGCCTGCTTCTCGGCGAGCGCGGCGTCGCGCTCCAGCGGCTCGCCGGTAAGCGCGCGGCGCGCGGCGCGGAAAAGGTCCTCCAGCAGCTTCGCTTTCCACGCGTTCCAGACCTTAGGGCTGGTGCCGCGCACGTCGGCCACCGTCAGCAGATACAGCGCGACCAGGCGCCGCTCGCTGCCCACCCGCTCGGCGAAGGCGCGCACCACTTCAGGGTCGTACACATCCTGCTTCTGCGCCACATGCGACATCGCGAGATGCTTCTCGACCAGGAACTCGACCAGCGCGCGGTCTTCGTCCGAAAGCCCGTGCCTTCTTGCAAAAGCGCCGACGTCGGCGGCCCCGAGATCCGAGTGGTCGCCGCCGCGGCCCTTGGCGATGTCGTGGTAGAGCGCGGCGATGTACAGCAGCCAGTGGCGCTCGAACCCGCTCATCAGCTCGCTGCACAGCGGAAACTCGTGCGCGAACTCCACCATCGTGAAGCGCCGCAGGTTGCGCACCACCATGAGGATGTGCTGATCGACGGTGTACACGTGGAACAGATCGTGCTGCATCTGCCCGACGATGCGGCCGAACTCCGGCAGGTAGCGGCCCAGAATGCCGTACATGTTCATGCGCCGGAACTCGTGCACGATGCCGCGCGGCTGCTGCAGCATGTGGAGGAAGAGAAGCCGCGCCAGGGAGTCTCTTCTGAACTTGGCATTCACCAGCAAGCGAGCGCGCCATAAGGCGCGCAAGGTGGGCGCCGTCATGCCGCGCAGCTCGTGGTGCTGCATCATGAGCAGGAAGCTCTCCAGGATGGCGTGCGGCTCCCGCTCGAAGAGCTTCTCGTCCGCCGCCTCGAGGAACTCCCCGCGGATGCGGAAGCGCTCGTTCAGCATGCGCGGCGCCTCGTCGGGCTGGGGAAGCAGGCGCGCGCCGATGTTCTGCAGCACGATGGTGTTCAGCTGCGTCACGGTCTTCGCCGCGCGGTAGTAACGCTGCATCATCGCTTCGCTCGCGCGCCGGTCCGGCGTATCCACATCGCCGTACTGCTGGGCGAGCGCGTTCTGAAAATCGAACACGATACGGTCCTCGCGCCTGCGGGCGAGGTAGTGGAGGCGAATCCTCAGGTCCTGAAACGCGGCCTCGTGGCGCGCGAGCTGACGTGCTTCGTGGCGCTCGAGAAGCCCCTTCGCCACCAGATCGCTCCAGCGTCGGCCGATGCCGCTTGCGCGCGCGATCCACTGGATCGTGTGCAGGTCGCGTAGTCCGCCGGGCGCTTCCTTGAGATTCGGCTCGAGGGCGTAGGGCGTGTCCTGGTGCTTGGCGTGCCGCTGCTCCTGCTCGAGCTTCTTCGACTTGAAGAAGGCGACCGGATCGGCGCTCGCCTGCATGCGCTCCGTCAGCTCGCGGAACAGGTTGCGGCTGCCGGCGAGAAACCGCGCCTCCATGAGCGTCGTCCGGATCGTGATGTCTTCGGCGGCCGCGTCGACGCAACCTTGCACGGTCCGCACGCTGTGCCCGATCTCGAGGCCGATGTCCCAGAACGTGCCGATGAGGCGCTCGATCCGCTCGCGGCCGGCCTCGGGCAGCTCGCCAGGAAGGAGTACCAGGAGATCGACGTCGGAGCAGGGATAGAGCTCCTGCCGGCCGTAGCCGCCGGTGGCGACCAGCGCAGCGCCTTGCAGGCCGGTTTCCAGCCAGACTGCCTTGACCGCTCGGTCGATGAGCTGCGTATGCCTGCGCAGCAGCGAGCGCGGATTCGGATGCCGCAGGTACTCCTCGCGCAGCGCCTGCCGTCCCTCGGCCACCTGCTTGCGCAGCATCGGTTAACCGATCGTGTCGGGTTCGCCCATCGAGGCGGCGGATTGCGTGAGGACCTCGTAGCGGCTCTCGGTGACGGCCACGGTGTGCTCCCATTGTGCGGAGAGGCTATGGTCCTTCGTGACGATGGTCCAGCCGTCGGCGAGCTCGCGGATCCCGGCCTTGCCCGCGTTGATCATCGGCTCGATGGTGAAGGTCATGCCGGGCTCGAGAGGCATTCCGGTGCCGGCGCGGCCGTAGTGCAGGACCTGCGGCTCCTCGTGGAACTTGCGGCCGATCCCGTGGCCGCAGAACTCGCGCACCACCGCGTAACCGTGCTTCTCGGCATGGGCTTGAATCGCGGAGCCCACGTCGCCGAGGCGGGCGCCCGGGCGCACCTGGCGGATGCCGAGCCACATGCACTCGAAGGTCACCTCCACGAGGCGCCGCGCCTGGATGCTCGGCTCGCCGACGAAGTACATGCGGCTGGAATCGCCGTGGTACCCGTCCTTGATGACGGTGATGTCGATGTTGAGGGTATCGCCCGGCTTCAGCACCCGGTCGCCGGGAACGCCGTGGCACACCTGGTGGTTCACCGAGGTGCAGATCGACTTCGGAAAGGGCTTGTAACCAGGCGGGGCGTAGTTGAGCGGCGCCGGAACCGTGCGCTGCACCCGCACCATGTAGTCGTGACAGAGGTCGTTCAGCTTGCCGGTCGTCACGCCGGGCTTCACGTAAGGGGCGATGAAATCCAGCACCTCGGCGGCGAGGCGACCGGCGATGCGCATCCGCTCGATCTCCTCGGCGGTCTTCAGAACAACAGCCATTGATGCCTGATTATGCTAGAATTTTGGGCTGACTTGCGAGGTGCAGGTCAAATTTCCCGTGTCTTCGTTTAGGGTGCCCCGCAAGGGGTGACAGGAAGGCACGGCAGACCAAACCCTAAGGAGAAGCGAGTGTCGGTAACGATGCGTCAAATGCTGGAAGCCGGGGTCCATTTCGGACACCAGACCCGGTACTGGAACCCGAAGATGGCGCCGTATATCTTCGGCCACCGCAACAAGATCCACATTATCAACCTCGAAAAGACCCTGGCGATGTACCAGGAGGCGCTCAAGTTCGCACGCCAGCTGACCGCCAACCGCGGCCAGCTGCTGTTCGTCGGGACCAAGCGCCAGGCGCGCGACATCGTGCGCGAGGAAGCGCAGCGCTGCCAGATGCCCTACGTCGACTATCGCTGGCTCGGCGGCATGCTCACGAACTTCAAGACCGTCAAGCAGTCCATCAAGCGGCTGAAGGAAATGGAAGCCATGGCGCAGGACGGCACCTTCGAGCGCATGGCGAAGAAGGAAGCGCTCGGCCTGCAGCGCGAGATGGACAAGCTCAACCGCTCGCTCGGCGGCATCAAGGAGCTTTCGAGCCTGCCCGATGCGCTGTTCATCATCGACGTCGGCTACCAAAAGGGCGCCGTGGCCGAGGCGAACAAGCTCGGCGTGCCGGTGATCGGCGTGGTCGACACCAACCACACCCCGGCGGGCATCGACTACGTGGTTCCGGGCAACGACGACTCGAGCCGCGCGATCCGGCTCTACGCGCGCGGCATGGCCGACGCGGTGCTGGAAGGCCGCACCCAGTCGCTGGAGGAAGTGGTTTCGGCGTCGCGCGACGAGTTCGTCGAGGTGGAAGAGGATGAGGCGTCCCGCTAGCCTCTCGAGGCATGCCGAACAAAAGGGGCCTAGCGCCCCTTTTTTTCAACCGTAAGTGAGGAGTTTGCAAGGATGAGCGAAATCAGCGCAGGCCTGGTCAAGGAGCTTCGCCAGATGACCGGGCTGGGAATGATGGAGTGCAAGAAGGCGTTGACCGAATCGGGCGGCGATCTGCGCAAGGCCGAGGAGCTGCTGCGCATCAAGAGCGGCGCCAAGGCGAGCAAGGCTGCGAGCCGTATCGCGGCCGAAGGCGTGATCGGCGCCTGGCTCGCGGCCGACGGCAAGGTCGGAGCGCTGGTGGAGCTCAACTCGGAGACCGATTTCGTGGCGCGCAACGACGATTTCATCGCCTTCGCCAAGTCGCTCGCCGAGATCGTGGCGACGCGCGATCCCGCCGGCACGGAAGAGTTGTCGTCTCTGGACCTGCTGGGCACGAAGGTCGAAGCACGGCGTCAGGCCCTGGTGCAGAAAATCGGCGAGAACATGACGATCCGCCGCTTTAAACGCCTGCAGGCCAAAGGCAAGCTCGCGCTCTACCTGCACGGCACCAAGATCGGCGTGCTCGTGGACTACGAGGGGCCGGAGGAAGTCGGAACGGATGTGGCCATGCACATCTCCTTCTATAAACCTCAATATCTTTTGAAAAACGAGGTGCCGGCCGACATCGTCGCGCGCGAACGCGAAATCCAGCTCGCGCGCGCCAAGGAGTCCGGCAAGCCGGCGGAGATCGCCGCCAAGATGGTGGAGGGCTCGCTCAACAAGTTCCTGGGCGAGATCACGCTCATGGGCCAGCCGTTCGTGAAGGACGACAAGCGGACCGTCGAGAAGATGCTTGCCGCGAAGAAGGCCAGGGTCAACGGCTACGCCTTCTTCGTCGTTGGAGAAGGCATCGAGAAGCGATCGAACGACTTCGCGGCCGAGGTGATGGCGCAGGCGGGAAAAGCCCATTGAACGGAAGACCGCGTTGACGCCGCTCAGTGACTCCTAAATACAAGCGCATCCTGCTCAAGCTGTCGGGCGAAGCCCTGATGGGGGACGATGCATTCGGCATCAACCGCCAGAGCATCGAGGGCATCGTCGCCGAGGTGGCGCAGGTCGCCCGGCTCGGCGTGGAAATCGGCGCGGTGATCGGCGGGGGCAACATCTTTCGCGGCCTTGCCCCCGGTGCGGCCGGCATGGACCGGGCGACCGCCGATTACATGGGCATGCTCGCCACGGTGATGAACGCCCTCGCGCTTTCCGACGCGATGCGACAGGCGGGCATTTCGAGCCGGGTGCAGTCCGCGCTCAACATCGAGCAGGTCGTCGAGCCCTATATCCGCGGCAAGGCGATCCGCTACCTGGAGGAGGGCAAGGTGGTGATCTTCGCCGCCGGCACCGGCAATCCGTTCTTCACGACGGACACCGCGGCGGCGCTGCGCGGCAGCGAGATGGGCGCCGAGATCGTCATCAAGGCCACCAAGGTCGACGGCGTCTACACCGCGGACCCGAAGCGCGACCCGGCAGCGCAGCGCTACGTGAAGATAAGCTTCGACGAGGCGATCGCGCGCAACCTCAAGGTGATGGACGCCACGGCCCTGACGCTGTGCCGGGACCAGAAGCTTCCCATCAACGTGTTCAGCATCTTCAAGAAAGGGGCCCTGCGCCGCGTGGTCCTGGGCGAGGATGAGGGCACGCTAGTTCACGTATGATGAGGCACAACAGGGTATAAGAGGCCCTCTTATGGTGATTGCCGATTTAAAGAAGACGACCGATCAAAAGATGGACAAGAGCGTCCAGGCATTCAAGGCGGATCTGGCCAAGGTGCGCACCGGGCGCGCCCATACGGGCATCCTCGACCATGTGATGGTCGACTATTACGGCACCCCCACACCGATCAACCAGGTCGCGAAGGTCACGCTGCTCGACTCGCGCACCATCGGTGTCACGCCCTTCGAGAAGAAGATGGCGCAGGCGGTCGAGCGGGCTATTCGCGACTCCGACCTGGGCCTGAACCCGGCCTCGCAGGGCGAGACCGTGCGGGTGCCGATGCCGGCGCTCACCGAAGAGCGGCGCAAGGAGCTCATCAAGGTCGTGCGCCACGAGGCCGAAAACGCGCGCATCGCGGTGCGCAACCTGCGGCGCGACGCGATCCATCACCTCAAGGACGCGCTCAAGAAGCACGAGGTATCGGAAAACGACGAGCGCCGCGCACAGGACGAGGTACAGAAGATGACCGACCGTCACATCGCCGATATCGACAAGCTTCTGCAGGAGAAGGAAAAGGAGCTCATGGCCGTATGACGCACCCGAGTTCCACGCGGGAGGTCCCCGGGCACGGCGATGTGCCGTGCCACGTGGCGATCATCATGGACGGCAACGGCCGCTGGGCGAAGCGCCAGCACCTGCCGCGCATCGCCGGCCACCGGCGCGGCGTCGAGGCAGTGCGCGCGACGGTGCGCGCTTGCGCCGAGCGCGGCATCGAGTACCTGACGCTGTTCGCCTTCAGCTCCGAGAACTGGCGGCGTCCCGCTGAGGAAGTCGCGCTACTGATGCAGCTCTTCCAGAGGGCGCTCACCAGCGAGGTCGGCAAGCTGCATCGCAACGGCGTGCGCCTCAAGGTCGTGGGCGACACGCGGCGCTTCGATCCGAATATCCGCCGTGCCATAGAGCAGGGCGAGCGGCTCACCGCGGACAACAAGTCCCTGACGCTCACCATCGCGGCCAATTACGGCGGCCGCTGGGACATCCTGCAGGCCCTTTCCAGGCTCGCGCGCGACCGCAAAGGCGCGCTCGACGACGTCGACGAGCAGGCCCTCGCGCCGTACCTGGCGATGAGCTACGCCCCGGAGCCGGATCTGTTCGTCCGCACCGGCGGCGAGCAGCGCGTCAGCAACTTCCTGCTGTGGCAGCTGGCGTATAGCGAGTTCTACTTCACCGAGACGCTGTGGCCGGATTTCGACGCTGCGGCGCTCGACATGGCGATCGCCTCCTACCGCAGCCGCGAACGGCGCTTCGGCCGCACCAGCGAGCAGATCCAAGCAGCGAAGCGCGCCGAGGTCGCCTGAAAGGCCAGCTCGCCGCGCGCCTGGGCACGGCAGCGGTGCTCATTGCCGCGCTGCTCGCCGCGCTGTTTGTCTTGCCGCGCGCCGCGCTGGCGCCGGTGCTCGCCGCGGTGCTCTTTGCCGCAGCGTTGGAATGGGCTGGACTGTGCCGGCTTGGCCGGCGCAGCGCATGGGCGTACGCGGCGACGCTCGCTGCGGTTTTCTTGATCTCGGAGGCGATCGGCTTGCGGCCCGCGCTGTTGGCGGCCGCGGCGCTCTTCTGGATGGCGGTCGCGCCGCTGTGGATGTGGCGCGGCGTGCGCGCTGGCCAAGTCACATGGCTCGGCGCTTCCGGCTTTGCGGTTCTCCTGCCCGCGGGCCTCGCCGTGCTGGCGCTCGATCCCGTCGAGGTGCTGCTCGTCTTGGTTCTCATCTGGGTCGCCGACAGCGCGGCGTACTTCGTCGGCCGGACCTGGGGCCGGCACAAGCTCGCCCCCGCCATCAGCCCGGGGAAAAGCTGGGAAGGCGTCGCCGGCGGCCTCGGCGGCGCGCTGGCCTACGCTATCATTCTGGGATTCTTCACCCGGGGTGTCGCGTGGGTACCCTTTCTCGCGGCCGCCGCAGTGCTCTTCATGATCAGCATCGTCGGGGACCTGTTCGAATCGGCGGTAAAACGCCAAGCCGGCGTCAAGGACAGCGGCACGCTACTGCCCGGCCACGGCGGGGTGCTCGACCGTATCGACAGCACCACGGCCACGCTGCCGCTCGCGGCGCTGCTGTGGCCGATGCTCAAGGCGGGCGCGTGAATCTCGCGATCCTCGGCGCGACCGGCTCCATCGGCGCCAGCACGCTCGACGTGGCGGCCGCCCATCGCGGCCGTTTTCGGGTGTTTGCGCTCACCGCGCACGCTTCGGCCGACGCGTTGCTGGAGCTATGCCGCACGCACCGGCCGCGCTACGCCGTGCTTTCCGGCGTTGCGGAAAACGCCTCGCTGGAGAGGAAGTTCAAGGAGGCGGGAAGCGAGCTGCTGTTCGGCCGCGCCGCACTGGAGCGAGTCGTGAGCGATTCGGCTTGCGACGCCGTAATGGCCGGCATCGTGGGCGCCGCCGGGCTCGCATCGACGCTGGCGGCGGCGAGGGCCGGCAAGCGGGTGCTGCTTGCGAACAAGGAGGCCCTGGTCATGGCCGGCGCGCTGGTCATGGGGCTGGCGCGCGAGTCGGGCGCCGAGCTGCTGCCCGTGGACAGCGAGCACAACGCCGTGTTCCAGTGCTTTTCCGACCGGCGAACGGTGCTGAAGATCATCCTCACGGCATCGGGCGGGCCGTTTCGCTCCCTGCCGCCCGAGGAGCTCGGCGCAGTCACGCCGGACCAGGCGTGCGCGCATCCGAACTGGGTCATGGGTCGCAAAATCTCGGTCGATTCGGCCACCATGATGAACAAGGGCCTCGAAGTCATCGAGGCGCGCTGGCTGTTCGACCTTGCGCCGGAGCGCATCGAGGTCCTGATCCATCCCCAGAGCATCGTGCATTCCCTGGTGGAGTACGTCGACGGCTCGGTCATCGCGCAGCTCTCCAACCCCGACATGCGCGTGCCTATCGCGCATGCGCTCGCCTACCCGGATCGCATCGCGTCGGGCGCGCGGCCGCTCGACCTCGCCGCGATGAAGAATCTTTCCTTCGAGCGCCCCGATCATGAGCGCTTTCCCTGCCTCGATCTCGCCTTCAGCGCGCTGCGCGCCGGAGGCAGCGCGCCGACGGTGCTCAATGCGGCCAACGAGATCGCCGTCGAGGCGTTCCTCGCCGGGCGCCTGCCGTTCACGTCGATCGCGCGGGTGATCGACGAGACACTCGCGAGCATTCCGGTCTCCGACGGGAGCAGCCTGGAGGCGGTGATGCACGCGGATGCCGCGGCGCGGCGCAAGGCAGGCGAGCGGGTCCTTCTCGGGCAGGCGGCATGAGCTTCCTGCAGACCCTCATTGCCTTCATCGTTGCGCTCGGCGTGCTCATTGTCGTGCACGAGTACGGCCACTATCTCGTGGCGCGCCTGTGCGGCGTGAAGGTGCTGCGCTTCTCCGTGGGCTTCGGTCGTCCGCTCGCCGTCTGGCGGCGCGGCGCCGACCGCACAGAATGGGTGATCGCCGCCGTACCGTTCGGCGGCTACGTCAAGATGCTCGACGAGCGCGAAGGCCCGGTCGCGCCGGAAGAAGCGGGCCGGGCGTTCAACCGGCAGAGCGTGGGGCGCCGCTTCCTGATCGTGGTGGCGGGGCCGCTGTTCAATTTCCTCTTCGCGATCGCGGTCTATGCCGGCCTCTACATGTACGGATTGCCGGAGGCGCGGCCGGTGCTCGCCGAGCCGCCCGCGGGCACTCCCGCCGCGGCGGCAGGACTGCACGCGCGCGACACGGTGCGCGCCATCGATGGCGCTCCGATCGCGACCTGGCAGGAGCTGCGCTGGCGGGTCCTGCAGGCGGCGCTGCAGCGCCAGACGCTGCGTATCGAGACCCTGAGCGAGCGCGGCCATCTGGGCGAAGCGACGCTCGATCTTCGAGGTTACCCGGCCGACGAGGTGGAAAGCGATGCGCTGGAGCGCGTCGGGCTGCGGCTTTACCGGCCGCCGCTCGAGCCGGTTCTGGGTCAAGTAATCGCGGGCGGGCCGGCCGAGCGCGCCGGACTCGCGGCGGGCGATCGCGTCGTGCGCGCCGACGGCAAGCCGTTGGACACCTGGGAAGCGCTCGTCAGCGCGGTGCGCGCGGCGCCCGGCAAGCCGCTCGCGCTCGTAGTGGAGCGCGAAGGAGGCACGCGCACGGTGGAGGTCGTGCCCGACGCGGTGACGGCGGGGGAGGCCCGTATCGGGCGCATCGGGGCGGCGCCGCATATTCCCGCCTCGCATGCCGAGGCCATGCTGGTGCGCGTCCAGCACGGGCCGATCGAGAGCCTCGGCCGGGCGGTCGCGAAGACCTGGGACATCTCGGTGTTCAGCCTGAAGATGCTCGGCAAGATGCTTCTCGGCGAGGTCTCATGGAAGCATCTGTCGGGGCCGGTGACGATCGCCGACTTCGCCGGGCAATCGGCGCAGATGGGCTGGGTCTCGTACATCACGTTTCTCGCGCTGATCAGCATCAGCCTCGGCGTGCTGAACCTGCTGCCCATTCCGCTGCTCGACGGCGGACACCTGATGTACTATGCGATCGAGATAATAAAAGGCAGCCCCGTCTCGGAGCGAGCGATGGAGCTCGGGCAGCGCGTAGGCTTGGCGCTGCTGCTGGTCATGATGGCGTTTGCCTTCTACAACGACCTGAATCGTCTGCTTACCGGCTAGATGCTGCGCCATGGTCTGATCGCCGCGGTCCTCGCCGCATGCCTCGCCCTGGCGGCCGCGGGAGCAGCAGCGCAGGCCTTCCGGCCTTTCGTGGTGAAGGACATCCGCGTCGAAGGCCTGCAGCGCACCGAGGCCGGCACGATCTTCAGCTATTTGCCGGTCAAGGTGGGCGAGACCATGAACGAGGAGAAGGCGCAGGCCGCCCTGCGCGCGCTGTATGCCACCGGGTTCTTCGCCGACGTGCGCCTCGAAGTCGAGAACGACGTGCTGGTGGTGTTCGTGCAGGAGCGCCCGTCGGTCGCCCAGATCGACTTCTCCGGCATGAAGGAGTTCGAGCCCGACGCGGTGCGCAAGGTTCTGCGTGAGCAGGGGCTCGCCGAAGGCCGCATTTTCGACCGCTCGGTGCTCGACAACGCCGAGCAGGAGCTGAAGCGCCAATACCTCTCGCGCGGGCTTTATGCCGCCGAGGTGCAAACGACCGTCACCCCGCTCGAGCGCAACCGCGTCGGCGTCAACATCGCCGTCACCGAAGGCGAGGTGGCGAAGATCCGCGGCATCAACATCGTCGGGGCCGAGGCGTTCAAGGAGAGCGAGCTCCTCGACCTCTTCGTGCTGCGCACGCCCGGCTGGCTCACCTGGTACACCAAGCACGACCGCTACGCGCGCGAAAAGCTCGCCGCCGACCTCGAATCGCTGCGCTCGCACTATCAGAACCGCGGCTATCTGGACTTCGCCATCGAGTCGACGCAGGTTTCGATCACGCCGGACCGGCGCGACATCTACATCACCGTGAACATCAAGGAGGGCGAGCGCTACACGGTGTCGGACGTCCAGCTCTCCGGCCAGATGCTGGTGCCGGGCGAAGAGCTGGAGAAGCTGATCCAGCTCAAGCCGGGCGACGTTTTTTCGCGCGAGAAGCTCGCCGTGAGCACCAAAGCCATCGCCGACCGCCTTGGAAACGAGGGCTACGCTTTCGCCAACGCCAATGCGATTCCGACTCTCGACAAGGAAAAGCGCACCGTCGCCTTCAACGTGCTGATCGACCCGGGCCGCCGGGTGTACGTGCGCCGCGTCGAGGTCGCCGGCAACACCAAGACGCGCGACGAGGTGGTGCGGCGCGAGATGCGGCAGCTCGAGGGCGCCTATTACGACGCTTCCAAGATCCAGCTCTCGCGCCGGCGCATCGACCGCACGGGATTCTTCGGCGAGGTCTCGGTGGAGACCCAGCCGATCGAGGGCAGCCCCGACCAGGTCGACGTGCTCTACACGGTGAAGGAGCGCCCCACCGGGGCGCTGCTCCTCGGCGTCGGCTTCTCCAGCGTCGAGCGCTTTGCCGTGTCGGCCTCGATCCGCCAGGCGAACGCCTTCGGCACCGGGAAGTTCGTGTCGGCGAACGTCAACAGCGGCAGGGTGAACACCGTTTACGCGCTGTCCTACTTCGATCCCTACTACACCATCGACGGCGTGAGCCAGGGATTCGACGTGTACAAGCGCGAAACCGACGCCTCGAACCTCGCCGTCGGTCCGTACGCGACCGACGCGCTCGGCGGCGGGGTGAAGTTCGGCTACCCGGTATCGGAAGTGACCTCGGTCGATCTCGGCCTCAACCTGGAGTCGGTGAAGCTCACGACCTTCGCCACCAGCCCGCAGGGCTACCTCGATTTCGCGCGCAGCTTCGGCAACGAGTACCGCTACGGCGCCCTGACCGCCGGCTGGCAGCGCGACACGCGCGACAGCGTCATCGTCACCAACTCGGGCACGTTCATGCGTGCGAGCAGCGAGTTCGCCGGCGGCGACCTGCAGTATTACCGCCTGGGCTACCAGCACCAGTGGTTCTACCCGTTGACGCGCATCTATACCCTGATGCTGAAAGGCGACCTCGGGTATGCCGGCGGCCTCGGCGGCCGGCCGCTGCCGTTCTTCAAAGCCTACTTCGCAGGCGGTCCGGAGTCGGTGCGCGGCTATCGCGCCTTCTCGATCGGGCCGCGCGATCTGATCGGCAACGCGGTCGGCGGCAACCGCAAGGTGGTGGGCAGCGCCGAGTTCCAGTTCCCGATGCCCGGCGCCACGCAAGAGCAGTCGCTGCGCCTCGCGGCGTTCGTTGACGGCGGCCAGGTCTACGCGCAGGGCCAGAAGGTGGAGCTGGGCGAGCTGCGCTACTCGACGGGCCTCGCGCTGTCCTGGTTCTCGCCCTTCGGCCCGCTGCGGCTGTCGATCGCCTTTCCGCTCAACAAGAAAGACGGGGATCAGCTACAGAGGCTACAATTCACGTTCGGCACAGGGTTCTGAACCTTCCGCACATGAGAAAAATTCTCCTTGCCCTCGCGCTTGCCGCAGCCGCCCCGCTGGCGCTCGCCCAGGCGAGCGGAAAATTCGGCTTCGTGAACACCGAGCGCATCCTGCGCGATGCGGTGCCCGCGCAGCGGGCGCAGAAGAAGATCGAGAGCGAGTTCCAGAAGCGCGACCAGGAGCTCGCGCGCATCGCCGACCAGCTCAAGCGCATGCAGGACGACCTCGACAAGAACTCGGTCACGATGAGCGACACGCAGCGCCGCAACAAGGAGCGCGAGTTCGCCGACCTCAACCGCGACTTCCAGCGCAAGCAGCGCGAGTTCCGCGAGGACCTCAACCAGCGGCGCAACGAGGAGCTCGCGCAGGTGGTCGAGCAGGCCAACCGCGTCATCCGGCAGATCGCTGAGCAGGAGAAGTTCGACATCATCTTCCAGGACGCCGTCTTCGCGAGCCCGCGCATCGACATCACCGACAAGGTGATCAAGGCGCTGGAAGGCAAGCCGCCCGCGAAGTGACGCGATGCCGGGGCCGCTGACGCTCGGGCAGATCGCCGCGCGCCTCGGCGGCCGCGTCGTCGGCGACCCGAACACCACCGTGCGCCAGGTCGGCTCGCTGGAGCAGGCGGGCGCGGGCGAGATCACCTTTCTTTCCAACGCGAAGCACAAGGCGAAGCTCGCCGAGACGCGCGCCTCGGCGGTGGTGCTCGCGCCCGAAAGCGAAGGTCTTACCGCGCTGCCGCGCATCGTGAGCGACGCGCCCTACCTGTACTTCGCGCGGCTATCGCAGCTCTTCAACCCGCTCACCGTGCAGCCCGAAGGCGTGCACCCATCCGCGGTGGTCTCGCCGACGGCGCGGCTCGGCGCGCGCGTGTCGATCGGCGCGGGCTGCGTCATCGGCGACGAGGTGTCCATCGGCGACGACAGCTGCCTCTATCCCCGCGTGGTCGTCTACCCGAGATGCTCGCTGGGGAGGCGGGCGATCGTGCACTCCGGCGCCGTCATCGGCGCCGACGGCTTCGGGCTGGCGCAGGACGAGGCCGGCCGCTGGGTGAAGATTCCTCAGATCGGCGCGGTGCGCATCGGCGACGATGTCGAGATCGGCGCGAACACCACCATCGACCGCGGCGCCATCGACGATACGGTGATCGAGGAAGGCGTGAAGCTGGACAACCAGATCCAGATCGGCCACAACGTGCGCGTCGGCGCGCACACCGCCATGGCCGGGTTCGCCGGGGTCGCGGGAAGCGCGGATATCGGCCGGCACTGCACGATCGGCGCGGCTTCGGTGATTCTCGGCCATCTCAGCATCGCCGATCACGTTCACGTTTCGGCCGCCACGGTGATTTCGCGCTCCATTCGCAAGCCGGGGACCTACACCGGCATGTTTCCGTTCGACGACCATGAATCCTGGACTCGCAACACCGCCCTGATTCGCCGGCTCGCCGACCTGGCGGAACGGCTGCGCGCGCTCGAGCGCAAGGAGAAGAAGAATGGCTGACATGGACATCCAGGAAGTGTTCAAGCACATCCCGCAGCGCTACCCGATGCTGATGATCGACCGGGTGAAGGAATGCGAGCCGGGCAAGCGGGTGGTCGCGCTGAAGAACGTATCGGCCAACGAGCCGTATTTCCAGGGCCACTTTCCCGGCCGGCCGATCATGCCCGGCGTGCTGATCCTCGAGGCGATGGCGCAGGCCGCCGGCGTGCTTGTGCTCAGCGCCACGGGGCTCAAGCCGGGCTCGGTGTACTACTACGTCGGCATCGACAAGGCGCGCTTCAAGAAGCCGGTAGTGCCCGGCGACCAGCTCGAGATCGAGGTCACGCTCGAGCGGGCGCTGAAGGGCATCGGCAAGTTCTCCTGCGTGGCGCGCGTGGCCGGGATGGCGGTCGCCGAAGCGGTGATCCTCTGCTCGGTGCGACCGGACGGCGCATGAGCGGCAAGATTCACGCGACCGCGTTGGTGCACGCGAGAGCGCGTCTCGCGGCCGACGTCGAAGTGGGGCCGTACACGATCATCGGCGAGCACATCGAGGTGGGCGAGGGCACCTGGATCGGCGCCCACGTCGTCCTGGACGGGCGCGTGCGCATCGGAAAGCGCAACCAGATCTGGCATTTCTGCTCGATCGGCGCGCCGCCGCAGGACAAGAAGTACGCCGGCGAGCCGACGGCGGTCGAGATCGGCGACGACAACACGATCCGGGAATACGTCACCATCAACCGCGGCACGACGCACGACGCCGGCGTGACGCGCGTAGGCAACGAGAACTGGGTCATGGCCTACGTGCACTTCGCGCACGACTGCCAGATCGGCAACAAGACGATTTTCGCCAACGCCTGCCAGCTCGCCGGCCATGTGGCCGTCGGAGACTGGGCCATCCTCGGCGCGACCACCCTCGTGCACCAGTTCGTGCACATCGGCGCGCATTCCTTCACCGGAATGGGGACCTATCTGCCGCAGGACTTGCCGCCGTACGTCACTGCGGCAGGCAATATGGCGAAGCCCTACGGCATCAACAGCGAGGGGCTGAAGCGCCGCGGCTTCACGCCGGACACGATCCAGGGACTGAAGCGCGCGTATCGCACGCTTTACCGCAGCGGGCTCGGGCTCGCCGAGGCGCGCGGCGAGATGGAAAAGCAGGTCGCGGGCTGTCCGCCGGTACGCGCGCTGCTCGATTTTCTCGATAACAGCAAGCGCGGCATCATCCACTAGTGGCCGACCTCCTGCGCGTCGGCATGGTGGCCGGCGAAGCTTCGGGCGACATGCTGGGCGCGCACTTGATGGCAGCGCTGAAGGCGCGGCGCCGTTCGGTAATGTTCGCCGGCATCGGCGGCCCGCGCATGATCGCCGAAGGCTTCGAGTCGCATTACCCCATGGAGAAGCTCTCGGTACGCGGCTACGCCGAGGCGCTGCGCAACTACACGGAGATCATGGGCGTTCGGCGGCGGCTCATCAAGGCGATGCTCGAGGAACGCCCGGATCTCTTCATCGGCGTGGATTCCGGCGACTTCAACCTCGGCCTCGAGCGCCGGCTCAAGGAGGCGGGGATCCCGACCATCCACTACGTCAGCCCGTCGGTATGGGCGTGGCGCGGCTGGCGGGTGCGCAAGATCGCGCGCGCGGTGACGCGTATCCTGGTGATGTTTCCCTTCGAGGCGCCGCTCTACGAGAAGGCCGGCGTACCGGTGACCTACGTCGGCCACCCGCTCGCCGACGTGATCCCGCAGGAGCCGAAGAAAGCCGAAGCGCGCGCGCAGCTTCGCCTTCCCCAGAACAAGCTCATCGTCGCGCTGCTTCCGGGAAGCCGCCGTTCCGAGCTGCATTACATGGCGAGCACCTTCGTCCTGGCCGCGCATCGTTTCCGGCAGGAGATGCACGACGTGCATTTCGTGTGCCCCACCGTCACGCGCGCCACGCGCGACATGTTCGAGCGCGCGGTGCACGAGCAGCAGCGCACGGATCTGCCCCTCACCCTGCTTTTCGGCCATTCGCACGAGGCGCTCGCGGCCGCGGACATGGCGCTGGTGGCGAGCGGCACCGCGACACTGGAAACGGCGCTCTTCAAGACGCCCATGGTGATCGCCTACCGCCAGTCCGCGCTAACCTGGGCGCTGATGCGCTCGATGCTTTACCTTCCATACGTCGGCATGCCCAACATCCTCGCCGGCGAGCGGCTGGTGCCGGAGCTGCTGCAGGACGAGGCGAACCCCGGCGCGCTCGCCGCGGCGCTGCTCGCGCTCTGGCGCGACGAGGCGGCGAGGAAGCGCCAGATCGAGCGCTTCCATGAATTCCATCGTCTGCTGCGGCAGAATACGGCACAGAAGGCGGCCGACGCGGTATTGGAAGTCCTTGAAAACAGCCAGCGATAGCCTGCTGCTATGCGGGGTCGATGAAGCTGGCCGGGGACCGCTCGCCGGGCCGGTGCACGCGGCTGCGGTGATCCTGGACGGGAAGCGCAGGATCAACGGCCTCGCCGATTCCAAGGTATTGACGCCCGAGCGCCGGGAAGTGCTTGCCGGGCGCATCAAGGAGCGCGCGGTCGCCTGGGCGGTCGCCTCGGCGAGCGTCGAGGAAATCGACCGCCTCAACATCTTCCATGCCTCCATGCTCGCCATGCGGCGCGCGGTCGAGCAACTCGACGTGCGTCCCGAGGAAGCGTGGATCGACGGCAACCACTGCCCCGACCTCGGCTGCACGGCCAAGGCCATCGTGGACGGCGACGCGTTGCATCCGGTGATCTCGGCCGCCTCGATCCTCGCCAAGACCACCCGCGACGCCGAGATGCGTGCGCTGCACGAGCGCTACCCGCAGTACGGCTTCGCCCGCCATAAGGGCTACGCCACGGCCGAGCACCTCGACGCGCTCGGGCGCCTCGGTCCGTGCGAGATCCACCGCCGCAGCTTCTACGCGGTGGGCGTGTTCTTCCAGGGAGACCTGTTCGGCGACACGTGGGGCGCGATGGCGGAATCGCTGCGCGTGCGGAGCTACCGCCTTTATTGCGAGGCGAAGAAGCTTTCGGACGCGGCCGGCCTCGGCCTCGCCGAGTTCGACAAGCTGCACCGCAGCCTGAAGCGCCGGTACGCGGACGTTCTGGCCGCCGAGGAGGCGGCGCCGCACGTCGAAATCGTGACTTCGGTGCTGCGCAACGCGCGGCGCCAGCTGCGCTCGGATTAAAGGGTGTTGAACGACGACATTCGGCGGCACTACGCGCAAGGCCGCGTGGCCGATGCGATCCTCGCGGCCCTCGAGAAGGCGGGAAAGGACACCCGCCGCCTCAACGCGGAGGACCTGGCGCCGGTCGACGAGTTCCACATCCGCGGGCGCACCGCGACGCTGGAGCTCGCCCGCGCCGCCGGCATCGACTCGAGCAAGCACGTCCTCGATGTCGGCAGCGGCATCGGCGGCCCCTCGCGCTGCCTCGCCCAGCAATTCGGCTGCCGGG
>Ga0156283_1136_pt1 | contig 36660 bp, 49 predicted proteins | sample RifCSPlowO2_12_FD_107932 | JGI IMG/M metagenome (GOLD analysis project Ga0156283, IMG submission 107932) | Betaproteobacteria bacterium RIFCSPLOWO2_12_FULL_65_14 | reverse complement strand
ATCGATGCCGGGCACCGGGATGTGCGCGCCGATGCGGAACACCACCAGCGCGCCCAGCATGAACAGCAGCCGGCGCTTCAGGTCGCCGTACTTGCCGGTTTTCCCTAGGGCATTCACACCGTGTCTTCGCTATCCGGTTATCCAGGCCGAGCCATCAGGACCCGGCACGGTTTACGAGCGAGGCGCCTCTGCGCCGTGGCCCATCGACTGCTCCATGACCTGCTCGGTCAGCCGCTCCATGAGCGCGACGCGCCGCGCGATGAGGTCATGCACGAGCATCATTTTCTCGGCCGAGACCTCCTGGGTGCCGCCGCCCATCATGGCGCGCATCTGAGGACTGAGCGAGCGGTCGAGCTCGCGCACTTCCTTCATGACTTGGCGCAGAGCACGCGCGTGGCGGCCGAGCAGGCGGCTGCGCTCGGCGGCATCGCTCACCGCGCCCACCTGCTTCATCTGCGCTTCGAGGGCGTCGAGCTCCGCTTCGAGGTGCGTCATCCGCGCATCGACGTAGGAGGGAGCCCGCGGTTCAGCAGGATGCAGGGCTCGTGCCTGCTCGTCCTGGGCCGCTGCCGCAAGCGCGAAAGCGGCAACCGCGGCCGCAACGAGCGCCCTCTTGAGAGTTTTCATGTGCAGCATCTTGGTTTCCTTCTCAGAACCATATCCTCATTCCAAGGAACACGCGGGTCTCGCGCGTATCTTCGCCGGCGCGCCGCAGAAGATCGGCGGTATCACCGTAACTGCGCTTCCACGACACGCCGACGTACGGCGCGAGCTCGCGGCGGATCTCGTAGCGCAGCCGCACGCCAAGCTCGGCGTCGTTCAAGCCTTTGGCCACGCGGAAGCCGGAGCGTTCCACCTCGCTGAAGGCGGCGTTCGCGTCGAGGCGCGGCTGCAGGATGAGGCGCTGCGTGAGGAGCAGATCCGTCGAGCCGCTGAATTTCGCCGAGGCGTCGCCGTCCTGGCTGAGGTAGAGGGTCGGCGCGACCTCGAAGCGGTAGGGCGCAAGCCCCAGCACGCCGATGGCCAGCGAAGTCCGGTCGGGGCTCGCGTCCCGCTCCCACTTGCGCTCATAGCGGATGCCGCCCACGAGGTCGAAGAACGGGCTGACGAGCCGCCCGTAGAGAAGCTCAGCTTCGGCTTCGCTTCCACTGCGCAGCCGCTCGTTCCTCTGGCCCTCGCTTCGCAGCCAGATGCGGCTGCGGTCGCCGCCGTACCAGCCCTGAACGTCCCAGGCGAGCCCGTTGGGTCCGTCGCCGCCGCGCCATTCCAGGTTGTCGACGAGCAGAAACCCGAAGCGCTCGCTGTCGGAAACCGGCTCCGGCCAGCCTGGACGAGTGCCGCGCACGCCAGGGTCCTGCGCCTGCGCCGCGGCGGTGAAGGCAAGGGCTGCGGCAAGGGCGAGCGCTCTCATGACAAAGCTCCCGCGGCAGACACTTCGACCACCCGAAACATGCCCATTTCCATGTGCAGCAGCAGGTGGCAGTGCAGCGCCCAGGGCCCGCGCGCGTCCACGGTGACCGCCACCGTGAGCCGCTCGGCGGGTTTGACGCTTACCGTGTGCTTGCGCGGCTGGTGCGCGCCGGCGCCATTCTCGAGCTCCATCCACATGCCGTGCAGATGGATCGGGTGCTCCATCATCGTGTCGTTGACGAATACCAGGCGCGCTCGCTCGCCCTCGCGCAGCGCGATCGGCACTTTCGCCTCGGAGTATTTCTTCCCGTCGAACGACCACATGTAGCGCTCCATGTTGCCGGTGAGGTGCAGCTCGATCTCGCGCCCGGGGGCGCGCCGGTCGGGCTGCGGCGCGACGCTCTTCAGATCGGTGTCGACGAGGACGCGCGAGCCCTCGTCGAAGCCCCCTCCCGGATCGTCGAGTCGGTTTCGCACCTGCATCGGCACGGCGGCGTTGCCCGGACCGTGGGTATCGGGGCCGTGCATGACCGGCATGGCGCCCTGGCCTGGCATCGCGCCGTGGTCCATTGCCGGCATCGCGCCGTGACCCGTTCCCGACATTGCGCCGTGGTCCATGCCGCCCATTTCCTCCATGTCCATGCCCATGTCGGCCATGGTGCGCAGCGGCCGCGGCCGCTGGGGCGGGATCGCGGCGCTCATGCCCGCGCGCGGAGCCAGCGTGCCACGCGCGAAGCCGCTGCGATCCATCGTTTCCGCGAAGAGCGTGTAAGCCTGGTCTTCGGGCCGCACGATGACGTCGTAAGTCTCTCCGGGCGCGATGCGGAACTCGTCCACCTCGACCGGCTGCACGTTCTGGCCGTCGGCCTGCACCACCGTCATCTTGAGCCCCGGGATGCGCACGTCGAAATACGTCATCGCGCCCGCCGCGATGAAGCGCAGCCGCACGCGCTCGCCCGGACTGAAGAGCCCGGTCCAGTTCGCCTGCGGGCTCAGCCCGTTGACGAGATACGTATACGTGTAGCCGGTAACGTCGGCGAAGTCGGTGGGGTCCATGCGCATCTTCGCCCACTCGAGCCGCTCGCCCATGGCGGCCGGCCAGCCCTTCGCGCGCAGGTCGCGCGCCAGCTCACCGAGCGTGCGCCGCTGGAAGTTGTAGTAGCCCGCCTGCTTCTTCAGCTTTGCGATGATGTTTCCGGGCGGCTCGAAGCTCCAGTCGGAGAGCACGACCACGTGGTCGCGCTCGTAGCGGAACGGCTCGGGCTCCAGTGGATCGATGAGGAGCGGGAAATAGAGGCCGACCAGCTCGGCCGGATCGTGGGCGTGCGCCCAGTAGGTGCCGCTCTGGCGCACCGGAAAACGGTATTCGAAGGTCTCGCCCGGCGCAATGCCGGCGAAGCTCACTCCCGGCACGCCGTCCATCGCCGCCGGCAGGATGATCCCGTGCCAGTGAATCGAGGTCGTTTCCTTCAGCCGGTTCGCGACGCGCAGCACCGCTTCCTGACCCTCGCGCAAGCGGATGATCGGCCCAGGCACCGTGCCGTTCATGGCCACCGCAGTGCCGGTGCGCCCGTCGACCGTGAACGCGAGGTTTTCGACGGAAAGGTTGACGACGCGGCGCGCGGCGCGCGCCCGGCTCTGCGCGTACGCCGGCCGGTATACGCGACCGAGCACGGTGAGCATGCCGCCCGCGAGCGCCTGCGCGAGCAGCCGGCGACGGCCCGGGTCGTGCGGTTTCGATTTCGATGTCTTCATGATCAGAAGCGATCGAGCTGATCTTTCACGCTTCGCTCTTCAGCAGCCGCCGCGCCGGCGCGGACGCTCGTACGAGGTTTCGACCGGGCGCACCGGATGGCCCGCGGCCTTGTGCGCGTACTCCTGCGGCGCGGCTTCGAAGCGATCGCGGTTCTCCTTCGTGGCGAAGTAGTAGATCTTTCCCTGGTAGACGGAGCTCAGCGCCTGCGCGGTGCGCACGGCGTCGCCGCTCACGGCATCGATCGCCGCGTCCGGCGCGTTCGCCAGCCCCGCGCTGTCCGGCTGCGCTTCCTGAGCGCCGGCGCCGCCGCCATGAGCGGATCCGTGTCCGCCGAGACCTCCGCCGTGGTGGCCGCCGTAGCCACCCGGGCTTTCGAGCAGGCCGCCGAGACGGCCGCGGAAGAAGAACCACGCGATTGCGATGCCGACCACCACCCAAACCCAGTTTTGTGCCAACCAGCTCATGACATCTCCTTGTGCGCTACATAAAGTGCAAGCGATACGGCGAGTCTGCGAGGCGCTGTCGCGCGCCCGTTCCGCCTGCCGTATCGTCGAAGACGCAGCGTGCGCCTTGCCATCGTGTCAGTGTCAAGCGCGCGGCCGGGGACTCGGGGCGCTCGTCGCCAGTGGCATCGGCATCGTGATCGGCGCGGACGCGATCTGGGCGCTCGCGGCGCACGGCATTGACACGAGCCACACGCGCTCGCCGCAGCGCACCCGGGCGATCTACAGCAGCCGACTCAGCTCCTTGATGTTGCGGGGTCGTGCGTCAGCTATTGGCTGTGGTGCCCGCCATGGCCGGCGCCGCCCTGACCGGTTTTGGCCGCGAACTTCCCGGGGTCGGCCTTGAAAGAGCGCTGGCACTGCGCCGAGCAAAAGTAGTAGCTGCGGCCCTCATAGCTTTCGCTCGCATGGGCCTTCTCCGGCTCGATGCTCATGCCGCAAACGGGATCGGTGACTTTCATGGTCTCGCTCTCCTTTCCAATTCATGCGCCCTGCGGTGTGTGGTTGGGGTCGTATCGACGTGATGATGCAGATGCTCTGGGACGAGACCTCGCGCGAAACGCCGGGAACGCGGATTTCACCGCTGTGCTCCGTTGGAGCAATAAGTCCGTCGTCGGGTGCACGAGCCTTGGATGTACCTCGAAGCCAGGCGCGCGCACCTGCAAGAGCATTCCGCCACCAAGGAGCAGCCACAACGCCCAGATGGCTAGGCTCCCGCCCAGCAGCAAGTGCAACACCCGCTCCGCCGTGCCGAGATTTTTCACGCTTCGCTCCTCAGCAGCCGCCGCGCCGGCGCGGACGCTCGTACGGAGTTTCGACCGGACGCACCGGCTGGCCCGCGGCCTTGCGCGCGTAGTCCTGCGGCGCGGCTTCGAAGCGCTCGCGGTTCTCCTTCGAGGCGAAGTAGTAGATCTTTCCTTGGTAGACGGTGCTCAGCGCCTGCGCGGTGACCACCGCTTCGCCGCTCACGGCATCGATCGCAGCGTCCGGCGCGTTCGCCGGCCTCGCGCTGCCCGGCTGCTCGTCGTGAGAGCCATGCCCGCCGCCGTGGCCGCCCAGGCCTCCGAGGCCGCCCGCATGCCCGTGCCCGCCGAGACCGCCGCGGAACAACAATTGCGCAACCGTGCCTAGCCAGCTCATGACTGTTTCTCCATAGTCATGCACGAACTCGAGCTACGGAGCTGCTTGCGCTGCTCGCCGGTGAGCACCGCGGCGATACGCTGACGCGCCTCGAGCGTGGCCTCGAACATCTCCTTGCGGGCAGAAGTCATCTCCTCGTAGGCCTTGCGCGCTCCGGCCTCGTCCACGCTTCCAGGCGCAAGCAGGTCGTGCATGCGGAGCTGCTGGTCGTGCATCTTGGTCATCAGGTCGCGTTGCTTGCCTGCGAGCTCGCGCTGAATGTCGGCGATCTTGGCGCGCTGATCGTCGCTGAGATCGACGGCGGAGTGGCTACCCATCATGCCGCCGCCCATCATGCCGGCGTCGCGCTGTGCGAGGGGCTTCTGCCCGCCGGGCGCGTGATGTTCGTCGTGGGCGCCGCGCTGCGCCCAGGCGGGCGCGGCGAAAAACGCTGCCGCCATGGCGGCAGCGATCAGTTTGCGTTTCATATCGGAGTCCTTCCGGTTGCGTGCAAATAAGGTCATGTCATGCTTTCATCCGCTTTTTCACCGCCGACGTCACGAGCGGCATCGTCACGATGAATGACAGCAGGAGAATCCAGACTGCGCCGCCAATGCGCGCGACCGCCGTGTACTGCCCCGTGAGCGTCGCGGCGCCGAGGAACAGCACACTCGCCGTTAGCGAAATCGCGGTGTAGATGGCCGCGCTGGTGATTGCGATTTTGCGACCGATCTCCATGGCTATTCGCTCCCCGCGACGGACACCCGGGCCGGGACGGGCGGCGCGTACGCCGGTGCTGCGGCAGCCACGTGAGCGGGCTTGCGCTTCAGCGACGGCACGAACCCGCGCAGCAGCAGCGTGTTCAGGGTCACCGTCACCGAGCTCACCGCCATCAGCGCCGCGGCGAGTTCCGGGCTGATCACCACCGCGAACAGCGGATAAAAGAGCCCCGCGCCGAGCGGTATGCCGAGCGTGTTGTAAATGAACGCCCAGAACAGGTTTTCTTTCACCTTGCGCATCGTGGCCTTCGCGACCTCTATGGCGACGACCACGTCGCGCAGGTCGTCCTTGATGAGAATGATGTGTCCGGTCTCCTTCGCTACGTCAGTGCCGGAGCCGATAGCCATCCCGACATCCGATCGCGCGAGCGCGGGCGCGTCGTTCACGCCGTCGCCCACCATCGCGACCTTCTTGCCAAGCGTCTGCAGCTTGGCCACTTCCGCGGCCTTGTCCTGCGGCAGCACTTCGGCCAGCACCCGGCCGATGCCGACCTGTCTTGCGATCGCCTCCGCCGTGCGCCGGTTGTCGCCCGTGATCATGGCGGTCTCGATGCCGAGCTCCTGCAACCGGCGGATTGCTTCGACCGAATAATCCTTCAGCGTGTCGGCGACCGCGATGAGACCGCTCACCGCCGCCTGCGGCGGCAGCGCGACAAACATCACCGTCTTGCCGTCGCGCTCCAGCGCCTCCGCCTGCGCGAGCAGCGGCGCAAGCTCGATGCCGCGCGCCTGCATCAGCTTGCGGTTGCCGAGCAGGACCCCGCGCCCGTCGACCCTTGCTTCGACGCCGAGACCCGGGATGGAATCGAACGATTCCGCATCGCGCACCTGCAGGCGGAGCGCCTGCGCGCCGCGCACGATCGCCTCGCCCAGCGGGTGCTCGGAATTCTTCTCCGCGACGGCGGCCAGCCTGAGGATCTCTGCGGCGGCCGGCGCCGGCTCGCCGGCCGAGAGCACGTCGGTGAGCGACGGCTCTCCCTTCGTCAGGGTCCCGGTCTTGTCGAACACGATCGTCTGCAGCTTCGAAGCGTTCTCGATCGCTTCGGCGCTCTTGAAGAGCACGCCGTGCTCCGCGGCCTTGCCCGTGCCCGCCATCATCGCGCTCGGCGTCGCGAGCCCGACCGCGCAGGGGCAGGAGATGATGAGCACCGTCACGCTGAGGAGCAGCGCGAAACCGAACACGCCGATCTCGCCGAGCGTGAACGGCGAGAGCAAGAAGCGGGTGTCCGGGTCGAAGAACTTTTCGTAGCCGACGAAGAACCAGAAAACGAACACCAGGATCGCGAGCGCGTGCACGCCGAGGATGAAATGCCCCGCAACCCAATCGGCGAGCTTCTGGATCGGCGCCTTCGACGCCTGCGCGTCTTCGACCAGCCTGACGATCTGCGCGAGCGCGGTGTCCGCTCCGACTTTGGTCGCGAGAAACCTGAACGCGCCCGTCTTGTTCATCGTTCCGCCGATCACGCTGTCGCCGGCTTTTTTCTCGACGGGAAGCGATTCGCCCGTGAGCATGGATTCGTCCACCGCGCTGTAGCCTTGCTCCACGACGCCGTCCACGGGCACGCGCTCGCCCGGGCGCACCTGGACCATGTCCCCGGCCAACACCTCGTCGGCCGGGATTTCGCTCTCCGCGCCGCCGCGGATCACGCGCGCGGTCTTGGGCTGCAGGCTCATCAGCTTGCGAATCGCCTCGCTCGTCCGCCCGCGCGTCAACGCCTCCAGGAAGCGGCCCAGCACGATGAACCACGTCAGGAGCGCAGCCGACTCGAAGAAGGTCGCGCCCTCGCCGCCGAAACCGGCATCGGGCCACAGCGTGTTGATGACGGCGATGAAGTACGCGGCGCCGATGCCTGTCGCATACAGCAGATTCATGTCGGTCACGCCGTGCCGCAGGCCGCGAAAGCTGTTGACGAAGAACTGCCGCCCCGGCCCGAACACGATCGGCGTCGTCAACACGCCGAGCAGCCATTTTTCCGCCAGCAGCTCGGGGATGAATTGCCTCGCCGCCTGGGGCAGAAAATCGTAAAAAGTGCCGATCATCACCACGAGCGCGATCGGCGTCGCGAACGCGAGATACAGTCCTTGCCGGCGGATTTCGCGCTGCCGCGCCTCGCGCTCGCGATCAATCGCCGAGACGCCGGCGTCGCGCTCAGCCGCCTCGTAACCGGCATCGTGGACAGCGCGCTTCATCTGCGCGACCGTCACGAGCCCGCGGATGTACTCGATCTTGGCGGTGTTGAGTGCCAGCGCAACCACGGCGTTGGTCACGCCGTCGAGCTCCTTGAGCGCGCCCTCGACGTGCGCGACGCAGCTCGCGCACGTCATGCCGCTCACATTCAGCGTCGCCTGCGCCGTGGCCACCTTATATCCCAGATCGGCGACCGCCGCGGACATCTGCGCGATGGAGGCACGCGCGGGATCGAACTCGATGCTCGCCTTGCCCGCGCCGAGGTTCACGACCGCTTCGGCGACGCCGCTCAAGTTTTTCAACGCCCCTTCGACATGCGACACGCAGCTCGCGCACGTCATGCCGGCGATGGGCAGGGTAATCTGCTTGGTGGTCATGGTGCCTCAGGTGGCGCGGCGCACGCCGTTAAGCGTGAAGGCTGCGGCTTCCAAGCGTGTCAATGTCAAGCGCCGCCGCGTTGACCTTGCGGTCGCGATGCGCAATGCCGCTGGCGATTACGACGGCGAGGATGGTTAGGCCGCTGACGAGCACCGGGTACCACATGTCCGAAACCCACGGCACGGGGATGAGAAACAGGATGTCGTCGGCGAGGAGCGAGGGCGGCCAGCGGACCGTCGCCCACAGTCCGGCGTAGTAGGCCAGGTCCCAGATGGCGAAGGTATAGAGGAACATCGCCCGGCGTTCACGCGCGCGGCGCGCGCCGAGCAGCGCGAGCGAGGCGAGCATCGCGATCGTCGCCGCTTCGCGGAACATCTCGATGACGAGCAGATTGTGGGGCAGGCCTTTGAGGGGCGGGGCATATTCCAACATTCCATCGTTGCCGGTCGGCAGCCCGATGGCGGTATGGAGGTAGACCACCACTGCGGCCTCGACGAATTCAAACGCGATGCCGAACAAGCCGGCAGCCGCCAGGGCGGAGCGGCCCAGCGCAACTCCGGTGCGCCGCCAGAAGTAGAAGGACAATAGCGGAACCAGGATGAGCAGGTTCACCCACCAGGGAGTGGCGAAGAGACGTAAGCCGTCCGTCACGGTATAGCGGTTGCCACACGAATCCTGCCCGAGTGCTTCTTGGTTTCATTTCGGAGTTGCGTGGGCAGGCACGGCGAATGCGGATCGTCAACACTGCAGCACTTGCGCAGCACCACCACCGCGGCGAGGCCGTTCGCGAACTTCATCAGCCGCGAGCGGCCGCAGTCGTGGTAAGGCTGCTCGGCAGGCTGCAGAAAGCGGCCGTGCAGGGTTGCGGCGGACGACTGCTCGATGAGCCTCGCATAGAGCCGTTCCAGCCCCGCGGCGGGGCGGGCGGAAAAGGCGTAGATGACAAAGCCGTCATCCTTGATCACGCGCAGGAACTCGCGGACGGCGCGGCGTGGGTCGGGCAGCGTCTCAAGGGTCCAGGTGCTCACTACGACATCGACCGAAGCGTCGGGGTAAGGCAGGCTGGTGATGTCGTGCTGCGCCCACACGACGCGCGCGTCCGGGATCTTTTTCCGGGCGGCGTGCAGCATCGCTTTCGAGGCGTCCACCGCTAGCACCCGCCCCGGATTGGCGCGCGCGAGCACGAGCGCCGTAGCGTCCCCTGTGCCGGTTCCGGCGTCGAGCACGGTCGCGCCCGGACGAACGCTTCGTGCGATGAGCTCGCCTAGCGCCTGCCACGCGGGCCCGCTGACGAGCGTGCGCCACAGGAAGAGCGAGGCGTCGTAGCGTCGCGCGAGCCGGTCGTAATGCTCGGCGACGCTGCGTGGGGCCCGGCGCGACGCGGACCGCAGCGAGCGCAGCAGCTCTCCGGGAGCCGCGCGCCGGAACTCGCGCCACAGGTCCCCGTAGCCCGCCTCGCCGCGCAGCAAGTCGAAAAAACGCTCGAGGAACTCGCGCCGCCGCTTGAGGAACGCGTAGCCCGCCCTGGGGAAGGCGTAGAGAAGCCAGGCCAGCTTGCGCGCGGGACGGAACTCGGCGTGGATCTCCGCCTCGATGAGCCGCGCGTACTGCGCGAGCGTCCCCGGCGCGTCATCCGCCAACGCGCGGGCGATCGTCTGCCCGGCTAGCTGGCCGCTGCGCACCGCGTAGTAGATCCCCTCGCCAAGGAGCGGATCGACGAGCGCCGCGGCGTCGCCCGCGAGCAGCGCGCGGCGGCTCGCGAGCGGCGCTCCGCTGCCGCCGTAGAGCGGGATGATGTAGCCGTGGCGCTGCTCGCCGCCGAAGGCATCCGCGAGATCCTGGTCGATGAGGAACTCGTCGTAGAAAGCCCTCGGGTTGCCGATTTTCTCGCGCAGGCCGCCCACGCCGACCGACAAGTGGTCCCGCTTCGGGAACACCCAGCCGTAGCCGAAAGGAACGGCACCGAAATCGATGCGTACTTCGTCGCTCGGCGCGCCGGGCGCCGGCGCCCGGGTCGCGACCTCGGCTTCCACGCACACGGCGACCCGCCGCCGGGGCGCGAGCTTCAGTGAGCGCGCCACGATGCTGCTCGCCCCATCGGCACCGACGACGTAGCGCGCCGAATATTCGCCGCGCCCGGTGCGCACCCGCACGCGGTCCCGCTCCTCGATCACCCCGAGCACGCGCTTGCCGGTGCGCAGCTGCGCTCCCGCCGCGCGCGCCTTGTGCGCCAAGAACAGGTCGAACTTGCCTCGCATCACCATGTAGGCGAGCGGGCGATCGGAGGCGGCGCGCAATGCATCCACGCCTTCGAACAGGAGACTCACACGGTGCACCGTCTTATCGACGACCGCATGGAAGTCGGGCTCGAGAATGCGGTCGATTTTCAGCGACAGGCACCCGCCGCACGGCTTGTAGCGGGGAAGCTGCTGTTGCTCGAACAGCCCTACCCGCGCGCCCGCGCGGGCCAGCTCGAGCGCCGCCGCGGATCCGCCGGGCCCGGCACCCACCACGATCGCGTCATAGTCCATGCTCGCGATCTGCGACGGGCAGGTCCGAGGTCGTGGGATCGAGCGCTCTTCAGCAGCAGCCGCCGCTACGCCGGCGCGGCCGCTCGTACGCCGGCTCGGCCGAGCGCACCGGATGGCCCGCGACCTTGGGCGCGTACTCCTGCGGCGCGGCCTCGAAGCGCTCGCGGTTCTCCTTCGACGCGAAGTAGTAGATCTTTTCCTGATAGACCGAGCTCAGTGCCTGCGCCGTGCCCACCGCCGCGCCGCTCACCGGATCGATGGCTGCGTCCGGCGCATTCGCCTGCCTCGCGCTGCCCGGCTGCTCTTCGTGCGCGCCGTGACCGCCGCCGCCGTGGTGGTCGGCCTGGCTGAGCAGGCCACCGACACCGCCGCCATGACCGCCGTGGCCGCCCAGACTTCCGAGGCCGCCCGCATGTCCGTGCCCGACTCGGCTGCCGCGCAGGAAGAACCACCCGAGTGCAATCGCGACAGCCACCCAAACCCAGTTTTGTGCCAGCCAGCTCATGACGTCTCCTTTGCGCGCTACATCAAGTGCAACGCAGCATGCGCCTTACCATCGTGTCAATGTCAAGCAGGCTGAATGTGGAGTCCTCGCCGTGCCGGGGTTGACCCTCCAACGGTGGCAAGGCGCATGCTGCGAGCGCTATCTGATCGAAGCGAAAGGAGCAACGTCATGAGTACCATCATGCAAAGCAAGCAGCGCTGGCAGGACGCCGTCACACTGGTCCTGGGCGCGTGGTTGTTTTTCGCGCCGTTTATCCTCAGCTACGGCCCGCTCAACGGGCCGGCGGCGTGGAATTCCTACCTCGTCGGCATCGCGGTCGTGATCGTTTCGGCATGGGCGCTGCGCGCTCCCGAGCACTGGGAGGAATGGGTGAACATCGTGCTCGGCGCTTGGCTGGTGATCGCGCCGTTCGTGCTGGGTTTCTACCCGAGCCTGGAAGCCGCCGCCTGGAACCAGGTCATCGCGGGCCTGCTGATCGCCGCGGACGCGATCTGGGCGCTCGCGGCGCGCTCTTCCGGCGCGGCGCCGGTCCATCATCACTGATCGAGCGATCGCGGAGTCGGCCGGTTCAGAAAGATGCGGCCTGCCGGTACGAGGCACGCAAGAGACGAAAGGTGACGAATCAGGGGCAACAAAACCGAACGGAGGTTCGCCATGAAGCTCGATACACTCGCAATTTCCAACGCCACCGGCGCCGTGACGGGGGCCCTGTTCACGCTGTGCGCGCTGCTGCTCGCCGTGGCACCGGCCGCGGCTTACGCCGGGTTCAGCTACCTATTCCACGCCGACCTTGCCGGCATCGCCTACGCGATGACTTGGGGCGTCTACCTGGGCGGCCTGATCGCGTGGGTCGTTGCCATGTGGCTCGTGGCGGGGGCGCTGGCCTGGCTCTACAACCGGCTCGCCATTAGTTGACGACCACCGAGCACACGAGTTCGCATGGCAGTCACGGCGGTGCTCATGGTATCGGCCGTCGCGATCATCACCGCCCGCAATCCGGTGCACGCGGTGCGGTGCATGGGTGCTGTGCTTCTTCACTACTGCGGGGCTGTGGCTGCTGCTGCAAGCCGAGTTCCTGGCGCTCGTGCTCGTGCTGGTGTAGGCCGGCGCGCTCATGGTGCCGTTCATGTTCAAGGCGCTCGCGTTCGAGGCGGCGAGCGCCGAAATCGCGCGCCAGGCCGGGACGCAGTTCGACCCCGTCGCTGTGGAAGCGTTTCTCGGCGCGCAAGCGACCCTGCGCGCGATGGCACAGCCCGCGTTCATTACCACGAAAGGGAGTACACCATGAAAGTCACCGATCCCGTCTGCGGCATGAGCATCGATTCGGAAAAGGCGAAGGCAAGCGAAACGTATCAGGGGAACACGTACTACTTCTGCTGCCCGCACTGCCAGAGCGCCTTCAAGGCCGACGCGGCCAAGTTCGCCGCGCAGGCAGGCCAGGCCGGCCACGGCGCGCATCACCACCACGGCTAGGTAGTCCCCTACCGTCATTACCCACCCGCGATGCAGGAAACGCGGGTGGATTCTGCAGCTCGCCATCCGCGTCCTCGACGATATCGAGGCACACCCGACATGTCGTCCAGGATTCTTGTAGCAGAGCGTAACAAAACCCCGCCGCGCTACGCCCGGGTACAAAAACCCAACCGCGCGCTTACGTTCGAGTGCTGAAGTAGAGCCTGCAGGTTAACGACATGGAGAGAATCATGAGACACACGACTTTTCTCAAAACGCTAGTCGCCGGCGCGATCGGCATCGCCGCGGTCCTCGGTGTCGCCGCCTTCGCCGATGCGCATGGAGGCGGGGCGGGCTTCGGCATGGGCGGCGGCATGATGGGCGGCTACGGTCCCCAAGGCGGCTACGCGCCAGGACCGCAGTACGGACCGGGAGAACGCGGATACGGTCGCGATGACCGCTTCGGGCCGGGAACGAAGCGCGGATACGGTCGCGATCGCTCCTTCGACCCGCGCTATGGACGAGACCCGCGCGACGAGCCACGCCGCGAGAGCGACCGCCAGGACCCCAACCGCAATCAGTGATCGCAGATCGACATTGATCGGATAGGAGAACTGAATCATGAACCGCACGACTCTTCGGAAAATATTGATGGCCGGCGCGCTCGCGGGCGCGGCCGCGCTCGGCACGAGCGCATTGTCATGAACACATATGCGGTTTCGGCGGCGAGGCCGGCCGGATTCGGAGCTCTCGCCTTCGGCCTTCTGCTCGGCGCGTACTTCGGGCTGCTCACGCTGATCTCCGGCTGGCAGTTCACCGTGAGTCAGTTCTCCGATTTCTGGTACTACATCGTGCCGCTCGGCGCGGGTTTCGGGCTGCAGGTCGCGCTGTACATGCGGCTGAGGCAGCTCCTGCACCAGTCGAAGGATGCGCGCAATGTCATGGCGGCGTCCGGCACCACGTCGACCGCGGCGATGGTTTCCTGCTGCGCGCACTACCTCGTCAACGTGGCGCCGGTGCTCGGCGCAACCGGGCTTGTCGCGTTCGCGGCGCAATACCAGGTGCAGCTCTTCTGGGTGGGCATGGCGTTCAGCGCCGCCGGCATCACCTACATCGGCAACAAGCTGTGGAAAGCCACGAAGGAGCACGCGCAGTGCGTGCACGTCTGACGCGCTAGAAAGAGCTCGGAACCGCAATCAGCGCTGTTGCGTGCTCCCGGACGGAGCGAGGGAGCAGGCGCTCGCCCGGGCGATGCTCCTGCCCACAAGAAGCAGCGACGCAGAGAGCAGCACGACGCTCGCGATGCCGAATTCCGCGCCGGCGAGCGGCAATGCGGCGAGCGCGCCAGCAAACGGCGCCGCCGCCCCGAGGACGAGCGAGCCGCAGGCGGCGCAGCCGATGCCGAGCGCGCCGCTTGCCGCGCCGCCCGAGCCGACGGCGATATTGCGCCCGGCCGACGCCAGGCGCCTTTGCTGCAGCAGGTAGACGATCATCGCCGTGCTCGCCCCCAAGAGAACGGCAATGGCGACGGTGTAGCCGGCCGAAAGCAGGCTGAAATTTGTGGCGATGCCGCCGAGCAGGCTCACCGCGATGCCGAGCTTGGCGCCGAGCGGCGCCTGCGAGCCGCGGAATACCTCGGCGATCAGGCCGAGATTCGGGAACCATACGGCCAGCAGGAACGCGCCAAGCGCAACCACGCCGGCGAACGCGAGGTACGCGGGAAAAGCGAACACCCGCGCGAGGGCGAAGCGCAAATCCTTCAGGTAGCCGCTCACTTTTCCTCGAGCGCGAGGTCGACGAGCTGCTTGACGGCCGCGTAAGGCTGCGCCCCAGAGAGCGGATACGTCTTGCCGCTTTTCGACACGATGACGCTCCAGGGCGTGCCTCGGCCTCCCGTGGCCACGGCGTTCTGATAATCCTCCTCGACGTGCCGGGCATACCTGTCGCTTGCGAGGCAGGCGGCGAACCGGGTCTCGTCGAGCCCGATCTCTCGCGCGATGCGCGGCAGCACGGTGTCGATATCGGTCTTGTTGTTCGACGGGGTGAGCTCGAAGAAGCGGTCCGCGAATTTCCAGAACGCATCGTTGCCGCCCAGCTCGACCGCGCATTCCGAAGCCGCCGCCTCCTTGCGCGCCTTGGCGGGATGAAGCTCCTCGAGCGGAAAGTGCCGGTATACCCATCTCAGCTTGCCGTTGGACTGGTCCACCAGCTGCTTCAGGGTGGTGTGGAAGCGCTTGCAGAACGGGCACTCGAAGTCCGAGTGCTCGACGAGCGTGACCGGCGCGTCGGGGTTGCCGCGAATATGGTCACGCGCCTTCGAGACCGGGCGCAGCGCTCCGGCGCGCGCGTCCGCCTCGTGCTGCTCGCGCTGCGCCGCCGCGGCGCGCTGGCGCTCGACGTAGCGCTCGACGAGCGCCGCGTCGGCGTCGGTTTGGGCGGCCGCAGAGCTGGCGAACAAGGCAAGCGCCGCCATGCTCGCCCGCAGCAGCGCGGCTACCCGCATGATTTGCTCACGGGGTCCACGGGGGCCGCATGCCGCAATGATGTCATCTTTCGCTCCAGCGGTGCGCCCTGGGCAGAAATCTCACGCATAGAGGTGCCTCTTCAGCCGCTGGCGGGCGGCGAGAGCAAGCGCCGCGCCGCACATCCACCAGCTCGATCCCGTACTGCGGGATTATCTTGCGTGCTTCGGCGAGGATCGTGCGCGTAATCTCCCTCGCGGCCGCGGACCTTTTTTCAGCTCCTCCTCCACCTCGGCACGCACATCCGGGGTGACGGTCGGCGTAACTCCTCACTGATAGATGTCGCGTCGGGTCAGCGGCAAGCCAACCAGTCCCTCGCGCCTGTGCGCCGCGAGGATCTGGTAGACGCCGATGGCTCCGATCTCGAACTGCAGCGCGCAACCGGTCATATACATCCGCCACACCCGATATGCCGCTTCGCTCACATGCGCAATCGCTTCCTTGCGCTGCGCCTCCAGTCGACTCACCCAGTGGCGCAAGGTCAACGCGTAGTGAGGGCGTAACGCCTCGACGTCGCATATCTCGAAGCCGGTCCGTTCCATCACGCGTTGCACGTTGCTTACGCTGTCGAGTTCGCCGTCGGGGAAGACGTAACGCCGCATAAATTCGGTGCCGACGCTCTTGTGCCAGCCTTCCTCGTCGTTGGTTATGCCGTGATTCAGAAAAAGCCCGCCGGGCCTGAGGACGCGGCGCACGGCGCGGAAATAGGCCGGTAAATTTTTCAGTCCGACGTGCTCGAACATGCCGATACTCGAAACTTTGTCGAAAGTCGCGCCGTCGGGCAGATCCCGGTAATCCCGTAACTCGACCGTCACTTCCTTCTCCAGTCCCAGGTCGCGAATTTTGCTTTGCGCGTATTCATGTTGCTGACAGCTCAACGTGATGCCGTGGGCGCGTACGCCGTAATGTTGCGCGGCCCAGCAAATCAACGCTCCCCAGCCGCAACCGATGTCCAGCAATTGCTCTCCCGCTTTGAGCCGCAGCTTGCGGCAGATGTGATCGAGCTTGTTTCGCTGTGCCTGGTCCAGGCCCTCGCCGGGATGATTGAAGTAAGCGCACGAGTACACCATCTGCGCGTCGAGCCATAGCCGGTAGAACTCATTCGAGACGTCGTAGTGGAAGGCGATGGCGCTACGGTTGTGTGCTTTCGAATGCCCGCGCGACAGGCGTGCCCGCAAGGGCTTCGACCACCGAACCGGCGCGCTGTCGTGACGTACGGGCAATGAAGTGCTACCGGGGAACAAGGCGGCGGAAAACAGGGCAAGCCGATCGCGCATGGATAATGTCAGCGACTGTAGATGGGCCCTCTGCGCTAACAAGGCATACAGATCGCCTTCCACGTCCACCTCCCCGGCAAAATAGGCCTCCGCAAGGCGCAGCGGATCGGGCCGCCAGGCCAACTCGCGCAGGAGCTTTGCGGTGTGAACGACGAGGGTGGCGACCGGCCGATCCCGTCCCAGCGATATCGCTGTTCCGTCCCACAATCGAATCCGGAGACTGCCCGTGTAGCCCCGAAATACACGTTCTGCAACACGTCGCACCCTGGTTGCATCAAGGTGGACGCGCTGCAGTTCCGCGCTGTTCATTTGCATGCGATTTCGCTTCCTAGTTTCGTCGCTGCGAGTTATTTTCGGCCGCCCCGAGATTCCTGCTCGTTGCGTGCTCGCGCTCCGCTATCTCGCTCATTCGTCCGCACCGGCGACCGACTCGGGGCGTTTGAAGAGCCGGCCCCACTGGCTCAGCCGCGGGAAGAACATGGGCACGCGCCGCCGGTAGGCGCGGTATTGGTCGCCGAAACCGCGCGCCTCACTCCACGATCAGCTTGCCGCGCAGCATGCCCATCTGGCAGGCGAACTCGTACTCGCCGGCTTCGGCGGGCATGAACTCCACCGCGACAGTCTCGCCCTCGGGCAGGTACGCGCTCTTGCCGAAGGCCGCGAGGACCACCATTTCGCTGCAGGAGGATGACTCCTGGCGCACGAAGTTGAGCCGCGCCGGCTTGCCGCGCTCCAGCACGATCACGTCCGGCGTGTAGCCGCCCTTCACCAGGACCATTTGCTCCTGGTAGCCGCCGCTCGTGAGCGCGGCCCTGACGCCCTTGGTCTTCACCAGCCAGAAGAACCAGACGATGAGGCCGATCAGGCCCAGACCCACCACGTTTACGACGATCATGTCCCAGGTCATGCTGGCCTCCATCGCTTGAGCCGGTTGGCATTGGAAATCACGGTCACCGAGCTGAACGCCATGGCGATGGCGGCGAGCAGCGGGGAGAGCAGGATGCCGAAGAAGGGATAGAGCACGCCCAAGGCGATCGGCAGCCCGAGCGTGTTATAGATGAACGCGCCGAAGAGGTTCTGATAGACGTTGCGCATCGTGGCGCGGCTGATCTGCATGGCGAGCACCACGCCGTGCAGGCTCCCCTTGATCAGCGTGATGTCGGAGGCCGCAATGGCGACGTCGGTGCCGGTGCCGATGGCGAAGCCGACATCGGCCTGCGCGAGCGCGGGAGCGTCGTTGATGCCGTCTCCCACCATCCCGACCTTCTTGCCCTCGAGCTGCAGCTTCTGCACGTTGTGCGCCTTGTCCTGCGGCAGCACTTCGGAGAGCACGCGCTCGATGCCCACCCGGCGGCCGATGGCCCTGGCGGTGCGCTCGTTGTCGCCGGTGATCATGACCACTTCGAGCCCCATGTCCTTGAGGGAGCGGATCGCCTGCACCGAGTCGTCTTTCACCGTGTCGGCCACGGCGACGATGCCCGCCGCTTTGCCGTCCATCGCGACGTACATCGGCGTCTTGCCGTCGTCGGCGAGCTCGGCCGCGCGCTCTTCCAGCGCGCCGAGCGCGATGCTTCGGTCGTGCATGAGCTTCAGGTTGCCGAGCAGCAGCGCGCGGCCGCCGATGCGCGCCTCGATGCCGTGGCCTGGAATCGCGTTGAAGCTCTCGGCGTCCGGCAGCGCGAGGCCGCGCCCGGCAGCGCCCTCGACGATCGCCGCGGCGAGCGGATGCTCGGAGGACTTCTCGACGCCGCCGGCGAGCCGCAGCATCTCGTTCTCGTCGACGCCGGGGCTCATCACCACGTCGGTGAGCACCGGTCTTCCGTGCGTGATCGTCCCGGTCTTGTCGAGGATCACTGTCTGGAGCTTCTGCGCGGTCTGCAGCGCCGTGCCGTCGCGAATGAGGATGCCGTTCAGCGCGCCGAGGCCCACGCCCGTAGTGAGCGACATCGGTGTTGCCATGCCGAGCGCGCACGGACAGGCGATGATGAGCGTGGTCACCGCGACGATCAACGCGAAAACGATGCGCGGCTCCGGACCGGCCGTGTACCAGGCCATGAAGCCGAGGATCGCGAGGATCGCCACCGCGGGCGTGAAATAGCCCGACACCACGTCGACGATCCGCTGGATGGGGACTTTCGAGCCCTGCGCGTCCTGCACCATGCGGATGATGCTCGCGAGCGCGGTGTCGCTTCCCACCTTGGTCGCCGTGAACTTGAATGACCCCGTCTTGTTGATCGTCGCGCCGATCACCTCGTCGCCGGCCCTCTTCTCGACCGGCAGAGACTCGCCGGTGACCATCGACTCGTCGACCGCCGAGGATCCTTCGGCAATCTCGCCGTCGACGGGGATCTTTTCTCCTGGGCGCACCACGACGAGATCGCCTACCACCACCTGCTCGACGGGAATGTCGATTTCTCTTCCGCCGCGCACCACGCGCGCGGTCTTGGGCTGCAGGCCGATCAGCTTCTTGATCGCATCCGAGGTCCGGCCCTTCGCCTTCAGCTCCATGGCGAGGCCGAGCACGACGAGCGCGGTGACGACCACCGTCACGTCGTAATACACCTCGAGCATTTCAGAGGAAGGCAGCACCTGCGGAAAGAGCAGGATGATGGTCGAATAGACCCAGGCCACGCCGGTGCCCAGGGCGATCAGCGTGTGCATGTTGGCCGAGCGGTGCTCGAGCGCCTGCCAGGCGCCGGTGAAGAACTGGTTGCCGCTGTAGAGAAGCACCGCGGCCGACGCGACGCCCATGAAGGCCCAGATGTACCAGAGCTGCGGGCTGCCGCGCGGGAACCAGTCGTCCAGCACCGGGAAGAGCCAGGGATAGCTCATGATCATCGTGAACACGCCCACCGGCGCGGCGAACCACCACTTGCGCATGAGGCTGCGATACTCGGCTTCGCGCGCCTGCTGCTCGCGATCGAGCCCCTCGGGGCCCGCGGGCGCTCGCGCTTCGTGAATCTTGTAGCCGGGTAAGACATTCGCACTGGCCGGAGACATGTGCATCGCGTGCTTGTTCATCAGAGGTTTCCTTCGCAATGGCTCGCCGGCTCCTTGACGCGGTACACCATGGTCATCGGCGGCATGTCGAGCTCCGCGATTGCGCCATGCCGGATGGTGACCTTGCCCGCGTCCTTGTCCACGTTGCGCACCTCGCCGTCGGCCATCGCTTCATTGGCCTGGCCGATCGTCCCACCCGGTTCCATGCTGCCTTGGTCCATGCTGCCCTGCCCCATGCCGCCCATGCCGCGGCCCATCGAACCTTGCGCAGCCGCCTCGTGCAGCGCGCCGAACGTCATGACCAAGACCGCCGCCAAGGCCAGTACGATCTTGCTCTTCATGGTGAAGCCTTTCTTCAATGGAGAAATAGCTTTAAGAATCTATGAAGCCTCGCGATGATTCGCGGTCCCGGGAATCAGCACCAGGAACGACTCGCGCACCACCTCCTTGCCGGCGATCAGCTCCTCGGTGCCGCGGCGCTCTTCGTCGAACACCACCGCCGCGAGCTGCTCCAGCGTGTGGCGCGCTTCCTCCAGCGTGCGGCCGTGGGAATTCACGCCCGGTAGTTCCTCGATGAAGCCGACGTAACCGGAGTTCGCCTGGAAATACACCGCGGTGAATGCCAGCTTTCCCTGTTCCATTCGTGTCTCTCCTTGAAATCCTGCTTATGCGCCCGCCTGCACTGCAACCGGCCGCAGCGCCCACGTACCAGATGTTGAAAGTGCGCTGTTCCATACCTCAGCCGTACGGGCTGGAAGGCTCGATGACGATGGCCGGAAGCCGCCTTCGGACCCTCGGCGCCGGCGTCTCGATCGTCCGGCTTGCTGCCGCCGCAGCAACCTCCCGAGCCGTGACCGCCGTGGCCGTGCCCGAACAAGTGCATGCCGAGGAACCCCGCGATCAGCAATACCCAGAACCAGTTTTCCGCCAGCCATTGCATAGGAGCTCTCCGTTAGGGATGCCTCACTTCGCATGTAATCAAAGTGAAGGAAGACATCAGTGATGATGGATAGGCGCTCCGCCGGAGGCGGATCGCGGTGCGAGCGCCCAGATCGCCCCGGCGACGAGCAATACGCCCACGACGATCTGGCTCCAGGCGGCGGCTTCCAGGTCCGCGTGGAAGCCGAGCGGGAACGGCGCGATCATCAGCCACAAGCCGAGAGCGAGATTTACCGATTCCTGCCACTTCTCTGCCGACCACACGGCCCACACCGCGGAAATCATCACCGCAGCACCCACGACATAGGCATTCCACGCTGCCAGTCCGGTGAGCGAGCCATAGGGTGTGAAGAACGGCGCGACGAACAGCCAAGCGCCCAAGCCGAGCGCGGCCCAGTCCTGCCAACGTTCTTTGCTTTCCATGGGTCACCTCGTTCATCCAACGCCAACCACTATCCGCCCTGCCACTATGTCAAGGTCAAGGCCCTTTGTGGTGGAGGCGGCTTACGAACGATGGGCGGAGGATGTCAGTACGCGGCCGCAACGGTCGCGGCCGAAGCGCGATGCGCGCAGGCGCCGAGCGGCCAGCGCTCGTTCACCAGGCTGAACCTCGGCCTCGGACCCGATGCGTCGCGCTGCGCCGCGCGGTAGGCCTCGATCGTCCCGATGTCGCGCCAGTAGTTCGGCTCCTCGTGCGGCGCCGTTCCGGGCACCCGGTTGCCGGTGAAGTCGTAGGCGAACACGCGTTGGGTGCGCGTCGCGCGTGGCAGGACGTGCCGGCCGAAATCCGTTTCCCCGCGGCGCGCGGCCTGCTCGAGCAGCGCAGAAAGGGTGTTCGGCTCGAACAAGTAGTTCCCCATCGAGGCGTAGGCGTGGTCCGGCCGCTCCGGGATCGGCGCCGGCCGCTTGGGCTTCTCCTGAAATTCGCGGATGCGGCCGTCGGAGTGCGTTGTGATGATGCCGAAGTGCGAAGCCCACTCGATGGGGACGGGGATCGCCGCGACGCTGACCTGGGCATTGCTTTTCACGTGGGCCTCGAGCATCTGCCCAACGTCCATGCGGTAGACATGGTCGGCCGCGAACACGGCCACTACGTCGGGCGCATGACGCGCGCACAGGTGAAGATTCTTGTGAACGGCATCCGCTGTGCCCAAAAAAGGCCCGCGCGCCGGATCGCTCCCGGGGAGCACGATCCTCACGAAGCAGCCCGTGCCGTGCAGCGCCGGCGCCCAGGCCGTCCGTATGTGCTCGACGAGCGACTGCGGCTTGTATTGCGCGAGAACGTAGATCGACGTGATTCCCGAGTTGAGCAGGTTGCTGAGCACGAAGTCCACGATGCGATAGCCGTTGACGAACGGCAGTGCAGGCTTCGCATGCTCGGCCGTCAGCGGGTGAAGGCGCGAGCCGCAGCCGCCTGCGAGCACGAGTGCGAGGATTTTCATGTTGCAGTCCCGATCAGGAGTTTCGAGCGCTCAGACGGTAGTGACCCCGCTCGGGTTTCCTGCGGATCTTCTCGCCCATCGCCGGCTTGGCATAGGTCTGCGGCGCGCGCTCGAACTCCGCCTGGCACAGCGGGCAGCAAAGCGCGTACGCGAAGCCCTTGTGCTCGATGATGATATGAGCCTTGCCGCGATTAATTCGCTTGCCGCAAACTGGGTCAACGATCATGGGCTTGCCAACGCTGCTTGCGTGCCATGACGCACCTCCGTGGAATCGCGTTTCTTCCTATAGTCGCGCCACGCTATGCCTTCCCATTGTTGGAAGGTCAATACCTTCATGGCCGCCTCGGGAGGCTTGACCTTGCCACGGTGGTAAGGTCTAGGGTGCCTGCATAAGGAGGCAAACGAAGACGGCGCCATGCACGCGTGCGAGGCGCGCGGCGAGAGCGCGATCGAAACGGGCATGACGATCGTTTCCATCGCGCAGCATGCCGCTTGATCCACGTCAATCGCGAGCCGGGGCACAAGGGCATGCTTGTCTCCTGCCTTGCCATGATGTCATGGTCAAGGCCCTTTTCTCTATATAGAGGCGGCACATGCATGATGGGCAGATGAACATTGGAGAGGCGGCGAAGCGTTCCGGCGTCTCGGCAAGAATGATCCGGCATTACGAGGGGATCGGGCTGATACCGGCGGCGAAGCGAGTTGAGTCGGGGTATCGAACCTACGGCGGTCACGACGTGCATACGCTGCGCTTCGTGCGCCACGCCCGCAGTCTCGGATTCCCGGTTAAGCAGATCGAGCAGCTTCTGGGCCTGTGGCGCAACCAGCGCCGGCCGAGCAGCAAAGTGAAGGCGCTCGCGCTGGCGCATATCGCCGAGCTCGACGCGCGCATCCGCGACCTCGAAGCCATGAAGCACACCCTGGAGCACCTTGCCGTGCACTGCCGCGGCGACGAGCGGCCGGAGTGCCCGATCCTCGACGAGCTCGCCGACGCTCGCGACAACGGCCAGTGATCTCGCTAGGAGACTCGTGATGAAACCGGTATCGAAAAGCAAGCGAACGCGCGCCACTGCTTTTGCCATCATCGGCGTGCTCGTCCTCGGCGCTGCGGGCTACCTGCTCTACGGCGCTTTCGCGAAGCGCGAATTGCCGCCCATCGATGGAAACACGATCGACATCGCCGCCGACATGGCGGGATTCACGCGAAAAGAGGTGCGCATCAAGGCCGGCGAGCCGGTGACGGTGCGCTTGACGAGCCTGGACAACTCGCACCACACCGACGGCGGCGGCAAGCACCAGTGGGCGGTCGATGAGCTGGGGCTCAACATCATCGCGCCGCCGCTCCGCTCGAAATACGTGACTTTCACGCCCAGCAAGCCGGGCACGTACACCTTCTACTGCGACATCTGCTGCGGCGGCCGCGCCAATCCCACCATGTCCGGCCGGCTTGTCGTTAGCTGACGCTTGAATTCGCAGCTTCGCAGCATCACGATCATCGCTTTGCTGAGCACGGCAGCGCTCGGCGCTGCCGCGCTCACCGGCTTGTGGCATCCGAACGCGCCGCAGGAGGCGTTCAAGTCCTATCTGCCGCAAATAACGCTCGGAACAGTGCTCGTGGCGGGCGCCGTCGACGGCATCAACCCGTGCGCGTTCACGGTGCTGCTGCTGTTCATCACGGTGCTGACAACGACGCTCCAGGCCGGTGAGGCAAGCGCGATGCGGCTGCGTGCCCGGATGCTGGGCTTGGGCGGCATCTATATCGGCTCGATCTTCGTCACCTACCTTGCGCTTGGCGTAGGCGTGCTCGCCTCGCTCGACTTTTTCACACGCCAGCACCTTCCGGCGCGGTTCGGCGCGTTGCTTGCGATTCTCTTCGGCCTGTGGATGCTGAAAGACTATTTCCTGCCCGAGCTCGGCTGGAAGCTGCAGGCGCCAGCGCGGGTCGGCGAGATGACTCGCACCATGGCGAAGAAAGCGACGCTTCCCGCGCTGATCGGCGGGGGAATCCTGATCGGGCTGTGCACCGTGCCCTGCAGCGGCGCGGTCTATCTCGGGGTGCTGAGCCTGCTCGCGCTGCAGCCCACGGCGCTGCAAGGCTATGCGTATCTTGTGCTGTACAACGTCGTTTTCGTTCTGCCCCTAATCGTCATTCTGGTTGCGGCCTCATCGCGCCCGGTGCGTAACCGCATCGCGCTCTGGCACGTGCAGCACAAGCGGCGCGTAAAGCTTGCGCTCGGCAGCGGCGTCGTGGTGTTGGGGCTGGGGATTCTCGCGACCGTCTAATGCGTTCGACTGATGATTTAGGCAGCTCGCGGTTGTTCGCGCGGGAACCACATTTCCCACAGCGAGATCAAGATCTGCGCCGCGAGCGCGAGCCCCATGAGCGCCCCGCCGATCACTACCACCCAGGCGAACACCGGCTCGTACTTCGTGATCCACCACGAGCCGATGTCGGCCCAGATGGCGAAGAACGGCATCGCGAGGATCGGCAAGCGCCACTTCTAGCACGTGCGAGACGCGCGCCAGCTCGAGAAGGCTATACCCCGTATCGGTCTGCGCGAACTTCTTCACCTCTTCGAAAGTCGTGAGAGGCGGAACCGGCAAGCCGGACTTCGCGCTATGGCAGGCGGCGCAGCTCCGCAGCCAGGCGATGACTTGCGCCCGGTCGTGCGCGCCTACGACGCTCGCCATCGCGCCGCGCAAGGCCGACTCGAGCCGCGTGTTGGCGCGATCGCCGTAGTATCTCGCCGCCACGCCGGGCACTAGCCCCATTTCCATCTTGCGGTGCGGGTCGACGTCGACCAGGAAGATGAGGTAGATCGCCGCGATGTAGCCCAGGCCGACGGTGACGAGAAAGCACGAGAACAGCGCGCGCATGGCGAACGATAGCGTGCGCAGCGTAGCGCCGGTCAGCGGCTGCGGCGGCCGTGCCATCGCTTAGTTGACCGGCGTTCGCGCCAGGCTTGCCAGGCGCCCCACGCTACGAACAACGGACAGAGGAGAAGCAACACCGCGAGTAGCGCGCTCCACAGCGAGACGCCGAAATAGGCGAGGATGGCCACCGCGAGCAACGCGCAGGCGAGCGGACAAAGCCACAAACAACGCCCGAGGAATTCCCGGTTCAGCACCGTTGGCGCCGGCCCTCAGCAAGCCCCAGCCAGAAGCGTTTCAGAGTCATCGCGCCGCCTCGGGCGGTGCGAAGCTCGGGTGGGTGAAGTAGAACGCGCCATGTTCCGGCCCCACGGCGCCGGGCAAGCGGAATTCGACGTCCACCCGGTAAGGCCCGCGGCCAAGCATCGGGAACCGCCCGCCGTAGACCTTTTCGCCCGCCACAACGATCGGCTCGAGGGTTTTCTTCGCCCCGCTGAATCCGAGCTCCGCCACGCGCGCCGCGACGCTCGCCTCCTCGACCCTGCGTCCGGTGCGGTATTCGAAGATCGACACCATGACGTGATGCGTGTCGCGCACCGCGGGTGCCTGGTATGGGGTCGCGCCCGGAGCCTGCGGCGCGCTAGGGCCAGTGAGGAGCTCTGCGGGCATCACTGCGAGGTACACCCAGAACTCGCCGACGTTCTTGCGAAAGCCCATCTCCTGGGCGAGCGCGCGGCCCGCAAACGGCAGCGCCACGATGAGGGCAAGTAGCGCGCGCAGGACCGCCCGTCGTTTGCTCAGCAGGATCGCGCATAACTCTCGCGTCGCGCGGCTCGCGTGCACCTTGCCGGCAAAGCCGTTCTTCGAGAGCACCGGCAGGTACCCGCTGTGATCGATGTGCGCGTGAGTGAGCACCACCGATTCGATCGACCGCGGATCGACCGGAAACCGCGCCCAGTTGCGCAGCCGCAGCGCCTTCAGTCCCTGGAACAGGCCGCAATCGACAAGGTGCCGCCGCCCGTCTGCCTCGAGCAGGCAGCGCGAACCGGTCACCGTACCGGCCGCACCGAGGAAGGTGAGCGCGATGTCCCCGAGTCGGCTCACTTCGCCGGCGGCTGCTGCATCATCTGCTGATGCTGCATCACCTGCTCCATCATCATCTGCATCATGTCCATGCGGCGCTCCATCATCTGGGCGCTCTGCCCGCCTGAGCCGCGCTGGCCGCCGCCCATCATGCCCATCATCCCGCCGCCCGTGCCGCGCATCATCTGCATGCCGTCCTGCATGCTCTTCATGTGCTCGGCGAGCAGCTTTTCGCGCTCCTTCGGGTCGTTGGTCTGGCGGATCTTGTCCATCTGCGCCTGCATCTCCTTCACGCGGTCCATCATCTGCTGCTGCAGCTTGGGATCCATCTGCATGCCGGCGCGCGGCTTGGCCGCGGGCTTCTCGCCCGTGGCTTGCGCTGCGGCCGTTAACGGCTGAGCGGCAAACGCCGCCGCGAGCAGTGCGATGGCGATCGTTCTGCGTTTCACGGTGTAGCTCCTTTCAATAGGTCTACCGATTAGCCCGCTTCACAATGCGCCGAGCACGCGGTCGAGCCGGCCGCGCACCTCGGTCGCGATCTTTTCCACTTCGGGCTTGCCGACGAGCTCAAGCACGGCAAGCGGGTCCATCATCTCGACGACCGTCTTGGCGCCCTCTTTCCTCACCACGACGTTGCAGGGCAGCAGGGCGCCGATTTGCGGCTCGATCTCGAGTGCGCGGTGCGCGAACTGCGGATTGCAGGCCCCCAGGATGCGGTAGGCCGGCATGTCGAGGCCGAGCTTCTTCTTGAGCGTTGCTGCAACGTCGATGTCACTGAGCACGCCGAAGCCCTCCTTCGCGAGCGCCTGCGTCACGCGTTCGAGCGTCTGGTCGAATCCCGTATCGACGGTCTTGCCGAATGAATATCTGCTCATGCCATGGCTCCTTTCTCCACCGGTTAGTCCGCAAGCTCGCGCTTCATCTGCTCGTACTGCTCGCGCGTCAGCTCGCCCTTTGCATAGCGCTCTTTGAGAATCCCCATCGCCCGGCTCCCGCTGCGCGGCGACGACCCGGCAGCGAGCCACCTTACGAGCACTACGATGCCGAGGATCACGAGCACCCAGAACAACAGCATCTGCAATATCCCGAGACCCATCCATCCCCAGCCCATTCCTTCAAATCCGTTCCACATGGTTCAGCCCTCCTTCACCGCCGCAGGCGAGCCGCCGAGCTTCGGGAAAAAGCGCGGGGTGCGCCAGGCGTAGGCGCGGTATTCGTCGCCGAATTGCGCAATCATGTCGGCCTCCTCCCTCGTCGCGAGGCGCGCGTACATGAACACGAGGATCGGGAACATGGCGAGGGTCACCAGCGTCGGCCACTGCAGCAGGAAGCCGAACATGATCAGCACGAAGCCGACGTATTGCGGATGGCGCACGCGCGCGTAAGCCCCGGTCGTGGCCAGCCGATGGGCGCGCTGCGCCTCGTACAGGATCCGCCAGGCCGAGGCGAGGAGCCAGAATCCTGCGACGATGAAGACGTTGCTCAAGATGTGGAACGGGCCCAAGTGCGGATTGGTCTTCCACCCGAACATCACCTCGAGCAAGTGGCCCGAGTCGTGCGCGAACCAGTCGACGCCGGGGAAGCGGCTCGAAAGCCAGCCCGAGAGCAGGTAAATCGTCAGCGGAAAGCCGTACATCTCCGTAAACAGCGCCACCAGGAACGCGGAAAAAGCGCCGAACGAACGCCAGTCGCGCCTGCTCTTCGGCCGGTAGAAGCTGAAGGCGAAGATGATGAAGACGAGCGAGTTGATGATCACCAGCGACCACAATCCGTAGGCCTGCATTTGGTCGGAATCGCTCACGAGGTCTGGTCCTTGTCTGTCTTTTTGCCCTGCTCTTTGTCGTCCGCCCCATGCCCTCCATGCCCGCCGTGGCCATGGAAAAAGTGCAGCAAGGGGCAGGCAGCCAGAAGCAGGAACGGCAGGTACTGCACTACGTGGGCTCGATGCTCGGTAATGAGGAAGTACCCTGCGATGAGGAGGAACGCCCAAAACACCCAGCGGCCGCCGCCGCCGGAACCACGGTTTTCGTGCGAATGCTCAGCCATGATGGCCTCCGTCCGAAGCGAAAGCGGACGTTGTTCGCGGGCTTGTCGCGCGCCACGTGAAGTGCTCGTAGAGACCCGCCCAGTACGTGCCGAACGCGAAGCCAAATCCGAGCTCCTCGAGCGGGATGCCGGCGAGGAGCAGGCCCGAAAGATCGGCGAGACTCCAGACCTGCTCGATGTACCCGGGAGCGAACAGAACGAGCAGGGCCATGAAGATCGCGTAAAGGGCGAGAAACAGCGCTCCGCCGAGCAGCGTCTTGCGGCCGAGCTCCGGCCGGCAGAGAACGTTCGAGGCGGCGCCGATCGCAAGCGCCGCGATGCCGGGGTAGATCGGATTCCACGGCAGCGCATACAACAGCGGAAACGCGACGAAAGGCGTGGCGAGGGCGGGACCGTGAAACCGATGGCGCGCGGAATGCCGCTCCGCCTCCGGGACGGGGCGCAGCTCGCGCTTGGCCAGCGCGTTGTACAGGACCGCGCCGATGCCGCCGAGCGCGAAGCAAAAGATCAGGCTCTCGATGTCGAAGCCGGTGCGCTGCGCGAGATCGAAAAGGCTCGGCGGGTTCCAGTACCTCGGCACGAAAATCGGCTCCGTGAGCCCGAGCAGGCTGGTTGCCGCGCTGACCCTCAGCATGTGACGCCGCAAGGCCGGCGAAAGGAGATAAATGACCGCCCAAGGCACGAGGAACGCGCTCGACCAGAAGAGCCAGACGTATTGGTAGTCGCGCATCAGAGCCACGCAAGCACCGGGGGCAACACAGGGCGATGGCGGCTTATGCGACGCATTGTGCGTGCGCCCTGGAAGCCTTGAAGAGCTTGTTGCCCACGTAGGCGATGCCCGCGCCATTGAGCAGCAGCCCGATCCAGAACAGCTCCACCTGGAACTGTGAGCGCGCCGAAATACACGGCGAGCAGCATTCCAAAGGCGAGCGCGCCGAATCCAGAGGGCCGCGCGATGACGAGTTGCGTATGCATTTCAAATTCCTTCAAGTTTTCCCGACTTGAGCGCGATGACGGCCCACGCAACGCCGAGCGCGTCCGGAACGAGCGCAAACACCAATGCAGACTTCATGCGAATCCCAATAAAAAATGAAAACCACACCGGCAGTCGCGGCAGCGACTGCAGGGGGGGTCTGCTAAGTCAGGATTCGCGCCGAGCGGGCGTGATACGGCCGCGTGATTGGAGGACGGTCAGGGGGGATTGCCGCAGCAGGCCAAGCCACTGCGCGCCATTCCGCCGACCAAGCTGCCGCCAGCGGAAGAAAAGCCGGCGGTTTGACGCTGGGTGCCGCCGCGTCTGGCGGGACTGCGGGCGTCGCAGCCTTGAGCGATGCACAGCAGTCTTCCTGGTGGTGGACATTACCCGGCAGTTGAACAAGGTCGCAAATCGGCCTCGCCAGCACTGCTGAGACGGCAAGCAGCGCAAGCACCACAAAAAGGCCTTTTGCAAACCTTAACGACACCAGCAATAAGACTCCATTACCCCTTCTAGGTTCGGCTATCCCGGCGACGCGGCTTTGATTTGGATCAACCGCCCCGATTCCTGCGGCGCGCCGCGCGAAGAAGTAAAAGCGTAACGCTTGGGACCACCAGCCATTGAAACAGCGGCGACAAACCTATTCCAAGCAGCTGTGGCATATCGTCCGGTTCTCAAGACCCTGCAGATCGCGCCGGAAACGGTGACCGATCTCGCGTTGCGCCTCGTGGACGAGGACTTCCCGGCCGGCGCGTGCAAGGGTAATCGCGGCGGCGAGCCCGGCCGGTCCTGCGCCCGCGATCTGCACTGGCACGGCTTACGGCGCGCACCGGTTCAGAGCGCGCCGAGCACCCGGTCGAGACGGCCGCGAACCTCGGTCGCGATCTTTTCCACTTCGGGCTTGCCGACGAGCTGCATCACGGCCAGCGGATCCATGATGTCGACCACCGTCTTGCCGCCGTGCTGCCGGACCACGACGTTGCAGGGAAGAAGCGTGCCGATCTGCGGCTCGGCCTCGAGCGCCTTGTGCGCGAACTGCGGATTGCAGGCGCCGAGGATGCGGTAGGGAGGCACCTCCAGGCCGAGCTTCTTCTTCAGCGTCCCGGCGACGTCGATGTCGCTGAGAATGCCGAAGCCCTCCTTGGCGAGCGCCTGCGTCACGCGCTCGATGGTCTGGTCGAATCCGCCATCGACGGTCTTGCCGAACGAATACTTGCTCACGTTGCGATTCCTTTCTCCAATGGTCAGTCCCCGATCTCCCGCTTCATCTGCTCGAACTGCTCGCGCGTGATTTCGCCTTTCGCGTAGCGCTCCTTGAGGATGTCGAGCGCGCGGCCCTCACTGCGGGGCGGCAGGCTCGAGCCCGGCGGGCTGGACACGAGCCATTTCACGAGCACCACGATGCCAAGGATCACGAGGATCCAGAACAGGCCCATGTGCAGCACCCCGAGCCCGATCCATCCCCAGCCCATCCCTTCGAATCCGTTCCACATCATCGAGCTTCCTTTCCTAGTGGCCGATCCTGCGGTGCTCGTTCTGGCCTTCGTGGCGCGCTTTCATCTGGTTCTCCCAGCTTGCGTGGTCGCTTTTCGTCCACGTGGAGGAACCGTACGCAAGGGGCGCGTTGTCCCATGGCCTGGTGTCTGGCTTGCCGCGATACTTGCCGTCCTTATACGCCGCGCTTTGCTCAAGCTCGCTGCAGCCAGCAGCCGCGAGCGCGGCGAGCGCGATGAAAACCAAGATGCGTTTCATGTTTTCCTCCTATCAAGTGAGGCATTCCGCGTGCTGCCTCGTTGCCTTGACCAGCTTGTTCGCGACGTAGGCGATGCCGGCGAGGTTGAAGAGCAGCCCGACCCAGAAGAGCTCGACCTGGAACTGCGCGACGAACGCCACGAGTCCTGTGGCGCCGAGCACCGGGGCGACGTTCATGAGGTAATGCGCGCAGCACGAGACCATCGCCGCCGCGGAAGTTGTCCCCGAAGCTGCGACCACGCCTGTTGCATCCTTGGTCCGCATGACGACGTCGCGGAGCCGAAGGTAGAGCGCCACCTGGACGCCGAAGCCCGCGGCGAGCGGCACGATGTAGAACCAGAACTCGTTGAACTGGTCCAGCGTGAAGCGCCAGCCGGAGATCAGCGTGAGTGCGCCGAAGTAGACGGCAAGTAACGCCGCGGAAGCGGCCGTGCCGAATCCGACCGGCCGCGCAAGGGTTGCCTGATGGTTCATGGGATCAAAGCCTCGCTCGCCGCAATCGTAGCGCGTTGGAAACCACCGACACCGAGCTCATCGCCATCGCCGCCCCGGCGAAGATCGGCGAAAGGAGGAGCCCGAACACCGGGTACAACACCCCCGCCGCGATCGGCACGCCGAGCGCGTTGTAGATGAAGGCGAAGAAGAGGTTCTGCTTTACGTTGCGCATCGTCGCGTGCGAGAGGCGAATCGCCTTGGCGATGCCGCGCAGGTCGCCTTTGACCAGCGTCACGCCGGCGCTCTCGATCGCGACATCGGTTCCGGTGCCCATCGCGATGCCGACCTGCGCCTGCGCCAGGGCCGGAGCATCGTTGATGCCGTCGCCCGCCATCGCCACGAAGCGCCCGCTCGCCTGGAGCGCCTTGATCTTTTCCACCTTCTGCTCGGGCAGGACTTCGCCGATCACCTCGTCGATGCCGAGCTGCCTGCCGACCGCCTCGGCGGTGGCGCGCGCATCGCCCGAGAGCATGACGATGGTCACGCCTTGCGCCTTCAGCGCCTGGACCGCTTCCGGAGTGGTCTCCTTGATCGGGTCGGCGACGCCGATCACTGCGGCGACGCGACCGTCGATCGCCGCGAACATGGCGGTTTTGCCCTGGGTGCGCAGGGTATCGGCCTTGTCCGCGAGCCCCTGCGGCATCACGCCGAAGCGCTCCATGAAGTGCCGGCTGCCCACTGCGACCTTGCGGCCGTCGACGACGCCTAGCACGCCCTGGCCGGTCACGGAGTCGAAGTTCTCGACCGGCTGCAGGCCGATCCCGCGGTCCTCGGCTCCCTTCACGATCGCCTGGGCGAGCGGATGTTCGCTTGCGCGCTCGAGACTCGCGATGAGCCTTAGCGCGTCGTTCTCATTGATGCCCGCTTCGACCGCCAACGCCACGAGCTGCGGCTTGCCTAGTGTGAGAGTCCCCGTCTTGTCGACGACGAGCGTGTTGACCTCGCGCAGCTTCTCCACGGCTTCGGCATTGCGAAACAGAATGCCGTTGAGCGCTCCCTGCCCCATCGCCACGGTGATCGAGATCGGCGTCGCCAACCCCACGGCGCAGGGGCAGGCGATGATGAGCACCGCCACCGCGTTGACCACCGCGTAGGTGAGCGCAGGCTCGGGTCCGAAGATTCCCCAGACGATGGCGGTGATTGCGGCGATCGCGATGACCGTCTGCACGAAATAGGCGGCGACGAGATCGGCCAGGCGCTGCACCGGCGCCCGGGTGCGCTGCGCCTGCGCCACCATGTGCACGATGCGCGCGAGCAGCGTGTCCGCGCCGACGCGCTCGGCGCGGATGACGAGCGTGCCCTTGCCGTTGATCGTCGCGCCGGTCACCCGGTCGCCGGGCTTCTTCGGCACCGGGATCGGCTCGCCGGTGATCATGGATTCGTCAACGTTCGACGAGCCCTCGAGGCAGGTGCCGTCGATCGGCACCTTTTCGCCGGGGCGCACGCGCAGCTTGTCGCCGACCCGGACCTCGGCGAGCGGCACTTCCGCTTCGCGGCCATCGGCTTCGATGCGCAGTGCCGTGTTCGGCGCGAGCGCAAGTAGCTGCCTGATCGCCTGGCTGGTCTGGCCCAGCGCGCGCAGTTGCATCACCTCGCCGAGCAGCACCAGCGTGACGATCACCGCCGCGGCTTCGAAATACGCGCCTACTTCTTCCCCGCCGTGCATGCGGAATTCGGCGGGGAACAGGCCGGGAGCGAACACCGCGGCGACGCTGAAGATGTAGGCAAGCGCCACGCCAAGGCCGATCAACGTGTACATGTTCGGGCTGCGGTTGCGCAGCGACAGCGCGAACTTGCGGAAGAACGGCCAGCCCGACCAGAGCACCACCGGCGTGCCGAGCGCAAACTCCACCCAGGCGCGCGCCCTCGGCGCAAGGCCGAGCGGCTCCATGATTCCCAGATAAGGCGCCATGGCGATAAACACGAGCGGCGCGCTCAGCACCGCGCCGACCCAGAAGCGGCGCGTCATATCGCGCAGCTCGGCGTTGTCCTCCTCGGCGCCGGCCACCGGCACCAGCGACATGCCGCACTTTGGGCAGGAGCCGGGGCCGACCTGCACCACCTCCGGATGCATCGGGCAGGTGTACTTCGCACCCGACGGCGCAGCGGCCGGCGGGGCAGCCGCCTTTTCGTTCGCGGCGTACTTCGCCGGATCGGCCTTGAACTTCGCCAGGCAGTGCTTCGAGCAGAAGTAATACGTCTTTCCCTGATAGCCGGAGCTCCCGGCGGCCTTCGCCGGGTCGACGCTCATGCCGCAAATGGGATCGATTGCCGTCACAGGAGCTCCTTCAAAGCTTTCCGGACTTCAGCGCAATGACCACCCAGGCGAGGCCGAGCGCGCCGGCGACCACGAAGCCGATGATTCCGAGGATCGGGACGCCCTCGATGCTCGGCCCCGCATTGGCGCCGATGACGATCGCCGAGCCGACGACGATCGGCGCGATGATCAGGGCGAAGGCGAGCCGGTTGCTCGCGTGCAGCAGATGCCGCGTCAGCTCCTCCGGGAAGAGGTCGGTGCGCCCCGACACCATCTGCCCGAACTTGACGAAGGTGGGACCCAGCTCTTCGAGCGCCTCGCGCAGCCGTATGGCGTCGCTCTTCTCCGAGCTGTCCGGCGCCTGGACCGCGTCGCGGCCGAATCCGAGGCGCTCGGCGTAATGGCCCCAGCCTTTCGCCGCGGCCACTTTGGCTATGGCGCGAAGCCGGGCAAGCTCACTTTGCGAATCGAGCGGCGGACGCGTTGACATAGGCGTTGTGGTCCTTGCGCCAGCTTGGCCCGTCGCTCCGGCGTCGCGTTGACTTGGATCAACGGCCCGCATGACGCGTCCAAGTCCGGAAGAAGGCAAGCGTGAGCAGCGGCACCACGAGCCACTGCGCGAGCGGCGCGAGCCCGATGGTGCCGAAGATGCGCGGCATGGCGTCGGCATAGGCCCACGAGCCGCGCACCGACACATTGAGCCACTCGCTGAAAGCGGTGTACGCCACACCAGCAACGACTACAGCAGTCGCACCGAGCACCGGACGAGTAGCGGGCCAGGCCCAACTGCGCGTCGTCGCAGCGGCGACGACATAGCTCGATGCCGCGATCAGCACATCGCCCGCCGTGCAGTGCGCGATCGCGAAGGCAATGGTGCGCACGTTGCCCTCTTCATAGATGGTGTAAAGCGGAAGCTGGACGAGCTCCCAGGCAAGATTCAGGGCGGCCGCGAGCGCCGACCACCGGAGCAGGCGCTCGAACGCCCCTGGGAATGCGCCTGTCGGATCACCCCCGGATGGCGTTGTTTTCATTGCCGTCTCCAACAATAGCGGCGTGCGCTCCCCAGTGGAAAATCAGGCACGCATCGCCTGGCTCGACCATGCCAAGGGATTCTGCATCGTCCTCGTAGTGATGCTCTACGCGACCGATATCGTCGAGCGCGCGGCGGGGCGCGAGGGATGGCTGCACGCGGTGGTGTCCTTCGCGATGCCGTTCCGGATGCCGGACTTCTTTCTTCTGTCGGGCCTGTTGCTGTCGCGCGTGATCGGGCGCGACTGGCGCACCTACCTCGACCGCAAGGTCGCGCACTTCGCGTATTTCTACGTGCTGTGGCTCACGATCCTTTTCGCCTTCGAAGCGCCGTGGATGGCCGCTAGGGACGGCTGGCCCGCCACGGCGGTGAATTACTTGTGGGCCTACGTGCATCCCTACTCGATGCTTTGGTTCATCTACCTGCTGCCGGTGTTCTTCGTCGTTACCAAGCTCGCCGAGCGCGCGCCTGCCGCGCTCGTCTGGGTCGCCGCAGCGGCGCTCCAGGTCGCGCAGCTCGAAACCGGGATAAAAGTGCTCGACAAGTTTGCGATGTACTACGTGTACTTCTATACCGGCTTCGTCCTCGCGCCGCACGTTTTCCGCTTTGCCAATGCCGTGTCCGCGTACCGCAACCGGGCGCTCGCCGGCCTGGCGCTGTGGGCAGCGCTCGACGCCGCGCTGGTGTTCGCAGGCTATGCGGAGCTGCCGCTCGTGTCGCTCGCGCTCGCCTTTACCGGCGCAGCCGCGGTGATCGCCATGGCGGCGTTGATTTGCGAGATGCCGGCATTCCGGCCATTGGGCTATTGCGGACGGCATTCGATCGTCATCTATCTCGCCTTCCTTATCCCGGTCACCGTGACGCGGAAAATCCTCACCGCTTCCGGGTGGATCAACGATGTGGGCTGGATGTCGCTCATCGCGACCTTCGGCGGAGTGGTCGGCGCGCTGGCGCTGTACTGGCTCGTCCGGGGAACGCCGCTGCGCTTCCTGTTCGAGCGGCCGCGGTGGATCTCGATTGCACGACCCTCCTCGCGCCGTATCCTGGCTACGTCGCCCCACGCTTGAGATTGGCACCCGTCCGCGCTTTTTCGCCTAGCGGACATGCTCTGCCTTGCGAGCGCTCCACCAGAACAGCGCGATGCCGGCGGCGATCATCGGCAGGGATAGCCACTGTCCCATCGTGAGCCCGAGGGCGAGCAGGCCGAGGAAGGCATCGGGCTCGCGGCCGAACTCGGCGATGAAGCGAAACACGCCGTAGCCGATGAGGAACAACGCGCTCACCTGCCCGCGCGCGCGCGGCTTGGAGGAAAACCACCACAGCAGGAAAAACAGCGCCAGGCCTTCGAGCGCGAACTGGTAGAGCTGGGAGGGATGGCGCGGCGCGTCGCCGCCGCCGCGGAACAGCATCCCCCAGGGAGCATCGGTGACCCGGCCGTAGAGCTCGCCGTTGATGAAGTTGCCCATGCGCCCGGCAGCGATGCCGAGCGGGCATAGCGGCGCGATGAAATCCATGAGCCGCAGGAAGTCCACGCGCTTGCGCCGGGCGACGAACACCATCGCGACAATCACGCCGAGCAGGCCGCCGTGGAACGACATTCCGCCCTGCCACACCGCGAAAACCTCCAGCGGGTGGGCGGCGTAGTACCCCGGCTTGTAGAACAGCACGTAGCCGAGGCGGCCGCCGAGTATCACCCCGAGCACCGCCAAGAAGACCAAGTCGTCGAACTGCGCTCGCGTGATGGGCGCCATTCCCTTGGCGATCCGGCGAACGCCGAGCCACCACGCGGCCGCGAAGCCCACGAGGTACATGAGCCCGTACCAGCGCACAGCGAGCGGTCCGATCGAAAAGGCGATCGGGTCGATATCCGGGTGTACCAGCATTCGGTTTTCGGCGAGGAGATCGATCTACGGCTACTTCTTCTTTGCCGAAATTCGATCGAGCACCGTTTGCCGGGTCTGCTGAACCGCAGCGCTAAACGGACCGCCGGCGGCCGCCGCGCGCTCGATGAGCGGCAACGCTTCCTCGTCCCGTCCCTGATCCGACAGGGTCTGCGCGAGATTGTTCAGGACGACGACCGAATCTGGCGCCCGGCGCGCCGCGCCGCGCAGCACGGCCTCCGCTGCGCCAAGCTCGCCGAGCGCGTAATGCGCGTTGGCGAGGCCGATCGCTGCGGCGATGTTTTCCGGCCAGCGCTTGAGGAAGCTTTCGTACGCGATCCGCGCGCCGACCTTGCCGCCCGTTCCCACGCGATCGAGCGCCGCGATCGAGGAAAGCCAGCGGGCTTCGTTGGCCGTCACCGGAATGCGATCGGGGGGCACCGCCACCATTGCCCAATAGCCGCTCCTC
>Ga0156283_1229_pt1 | contig 37423 bp, 32 predicted proteins | sample RifCSPlowO2_12_FD_107932 | JGI IMG/M metagenome (GOLD analysis project Ga0156283, IMG submission 107932) | Betaproteobacteria bacterium RIFCSPLOWO2_12_FULL_65_14 | reverse complement strand
AACAGGCGCGTCCCCGGCGGGTAGCGGCGCGCGATGCCGACCCAGGGATCCTCGCCCAGCTGCTTCAGGCCGAGCGACACGCGGTTCTTCTCGGAGTCGAACTTCAGCACCTTGGCGGTCACTTCGTCGCCGACGTTCAGCACCTCGGACGGATGCTTCACGCGCCGCCAGGCGAGGTCGGTGATGTGCAGCAGCCCGTCGATGCCGCCCAGGTCGACGAATGCGCCGTAGTCGGTGATGTTCTTGACGATGCCCTTGACGGTGGCGCCTTCCTGCAGCGAGGCGAGCAGGTGCTCGCGCTCGGCGCCCGCGGTCTCCTCCAGCACGGCGCGGCGCGACACGACCACGTTGTTGCGCTTGCGGTCGAGCTTGATGACCTTGAAATCCATTTCCTTGCCTTCGTACGGCGTGGTGTCCTTCACCGGCCGAAGGTCGACCAGAGATCCCGGAAGGAATGCGCGAATGCCTTTGGCCATTACCGTCAAGCCGCCCTTCACCTTGCCGGTGATGACGCCCTTGATCTTCTCGCCGGTCTCGAGCGCCTTCTCGAGCTCGAGCCAGGCGGCCATGCGCTTCGCCTTGTCGCGCGACAGCCGGGTGGCGCCGAAGCCGTCTTCGAGGGCCTCGATGGACACGCTCACGAAGTCGCCGGGCTTGACTTCGACCTGCCCGGCGTCGTTGCGGAATTCGTCTACGGAAATGATGCTCTCGGACTTGAGCCCCGCGTTCACCACCACGAAGTTGGCGTCGACGCTGACCACCTCGGCGGTGATCACCTCGCCGATGCGCATCTCCTTGCGGGTCAGACTCTCTTCGAAAAGTGCCGCGAAGGATTCGACGGCAGGGGTGGTGGACGACTGGATCGGGGCGGGGGAAATACTAGCCATGTAAGAAAAAAACCTTTCAAACCGGAAGCTTGCGCTTCACGGGTCACGTTGAAGAAACCGGGCGGAATCAGCTCCGCCCACCCAAATGCCTTTCCCGGCACCAACTCACGATGCGCTCGACCACTTCGTCGATCGAAAGCGCCGAAGAATCCAGCACTTGCGAATCCGGCGCCGGAGCGAGCGGAGCGACCGCGCGATTCGCGTCGCGCGCGTCCCGTTCCGCAAGATCGCGGGAAAGGGCGCGCAGATTAGCACTGATTCCTTTTTCTATCAACTGCTTATAGCGGCGTTCGGCCCTCACATCGGGGTTCGCTGTCAAGAAGATTTTGAGGGCTGCGTCGGGAAACACCACGGTCGCCATGTCGCGCCCGTCGGCGACGAGGCCGGGCGGCTCGCGAAAGGCCTGCTGGCGCTTCAGCAGCGCCGTGCGCACCTGCGGCATCCGCGCTACCTCGGAGGCGCGGTTGCCGCATTCCTCGCTGCGGATATCTTCGCTAACATCTTGTTTATCCAGGAACACTCTTCCGCCGCGGAAGCTCGCCTCCATCGACGCGGCGAGCTGCGCCAGACGCGGCTCGTCGAGCATGCCGTGCCGCAGCGAAAGGAGCGCGACCAGCCGGTAGAGCGCCCCGCTCTCGAGATAGTGGAAGCCGACGGCGTCGGCCACGCGGCTCGCGATCGTGCCCTTGCCTGAAGCGGAAGGACCATCGATCGCGATCACCGGCACCGTCATTGATCGGTGGCGATGCTCTGGAACAGCCCGAAGTAATCGGGAAAGGTCTTCGCCACGCACGCCGGGTCGTTGATCGTCACCGGCACTCCCGCGAGCGCGACCAGCGAGAAGCTCATCGCCATGCGGTGATCGTCATAGGTGTCGATCGCCACACCGGAGCGAATTTCGTGCGGAGTGATACTCAGGAAATCGCCGCCCTCCTCGACAGTCGCGCCGAGCTTGCGCAGCTCGGTCGCCATCGCAGCCAGGCGGTCGGTCTCCTTCACGCGCCAGCTCGCGATGTTGCGCAGCCTGCTCGGCCCGTCGGCGAAGAGCGCCATCACCGCCGCGGTCATCGCCGCGTCGGGGATGTGATTCACGTCCATGTCGATCGCGCGCAATTTCTTCGCCTTGGAAGAGACTTCGATCCAGTCCGCTCCCAACGAGACCACCGCGCCCATGCGTTCCAGCACCTCGGTGAAGCGCACGTCGCCCTGGATGCTGTCCCGGCCGACGCCTTCCACCCGCACCGGGCCGCCGCCGAGCGCGCCGGCCGCGAGGAAGTAGGACGCCGAAGACGCGTCGCCCTCGACGAAGATTTTCCCCGGCGAGCGGTAAGAATCCGCGGGGACCTGGAAGGCGCGCCACCCGTCGCGCGTCACGGCCACGCCGAAGCGCCGCATCACGTTGAGCGTGATTTCCACGTAGGGCCTGGAGATGAGCTCGCCCTGAACTTCGATGCGCGACGCTTTGCCGGCGAGCGGCAGCGCCATGAGGAGCGCGGTGAGGAATTGCGAGGAGACATTGCCCCTTACCTTGACCTGATCTGCCTTGATGCTTCCCGGGTGCACCGCAAGAGGCGGGAAACCCTCCCGGCCGGCGTAGTCGATGCGCGCGCCGATCGCACGCAGCGCCTCGACCAGGTCGCCGATCGGCCGCTCGTGCATGCGCGCCACGCCCGAGAGCCGGTATTCGCCGCCCGAAAACGCGAGCGCCGCAGTGAGCGGCCGAAACGCGGTGCCCGCGTTGCCGAGAAAGAGCTCGGCCTTCTTGGCCGGGAATGCACCACCGACACCCTTCACCAAAGAACCCTCGAACCGGACCCCGAGCTGCGCAAGCGCTTCCCGCATGACGCGCGTGTCGTCCGCGTCCAGCAGACCGCTCACTTCCGTTTCGCCGCGCGCAAGCGCCGCGAGCAGGAGCACGCGGTTCGAGATGCTCTTGGAGCCCGGAAGCCGCACCGTGCCCGCGGCGCGGCGCACCGGCTTCAGCTGGAGTGAATCCATTTGTCGCGCGCGGCGCGCGCTTCGGCGAACAGCTTCTCGAGACCCGCCGCATCGCGCTGCTCGAGGAGCGCGCGCACTTTTGCGAGCCGCTTCTCGAAGCGGGAAAGCTCGATCAGCAGATGGTCCGTGTTGGCTGAGCAGATATCACGCCACATCTCCGGATGGCTGGAGGCAATGCGCGTGAAGTCCCGGAACCCGCCCGCCGCGAACGAAAAAAGCTCGGCCGAATTCTCCCGCCCGGCGATCTCGTGCACCAGCGCGAACGCCAGCAGGTGCGGCAGATGGCTCACTGCGGCGAGCAGCGCGTCGTGCGCTTCGGGCTCCATGCGCGTGATGCGCGCGCCGCACGCCGACCAGGCGGCGTCCACTTTCCGGACCGAGGAATCGGTGTTCTCGGCGAGCGGCGTGAGGATCACGCGCTTGCCGCGGAAAAGCTCCGCGCTCGCCGCGGCCGCCCCGCTTTTTTCGGCGCCGGCGATCGGATGCGCCGGAACGAATTGCGCGATCTTGCGGCCCAGGCTGCTTCTCGCCGCCGCGATCACGTCGCGCTTGGTGCTGCCGGCGTCGGTGACGAGCGCCTTGGGGCCGAGCACGGGCGCGATCTCGCGGAAGATCTTCGCGAACTGCGCGACCGGCGCAGCGATGAGCACCAGGTCGGCGCCGTGCGCGGCGGCGACCGCGTCCGGCGCGACCGAGTCGAGGATGCCGCGCTCCTGCGCGAGCCTCACGTTCTCGGCATTGCGCCCCGCCCCCACCACCTGGGCGCAGGCGCCCGCCTGCTTGAGCGCGAGCGCGAAGGAGCCGCCGATCAGCCCGACGCCGATGACCGCGACGCGCTCGAAGAGCATTATTCCTTCAGGCTCGCCGCGAGCGCGCCGAGGAACTTCTCGTTCTCCGCCTGCGTGCCGATGGTGACGCGCAGGTGCTCGGGCAAGCCGTAGCCGCCGCCCACCGGGCGCACGATGACGCTCCGGCGCAGCAGCCGCTTGTAGATCTCGGGCGCCTTTCCGACCTGGATGGTGACGAAGTTGCCGTACGACGGAATGAACGGCAAACCCAGGCGGCGCGCGCCCTCCTCGAGCTGCGCCATGCCCTGCAGGTTCAACGCGTAGCTGCGCGCCACGAACTCCATGTCGTCCAGCGCCGCCGCCGCCGCCGCGAGCGCCAGGCTGTTCACGTTGAACGGCTGGCGAACGCGGTTCATCACGTCCGCAAGCGAAGGATGCGCGAAGCCGTAGCCGACGCGCAGCCCGGCGAGGCCATACGCCTTGGAGAACGTGCGAACCACCACGAGGTTCGGATGGCGCTTCAGCCACTTCACCGTGTCGGCGCGCAGGTCGGGCTTGATGTACTCGTTGTACGCCTCGTCGATCACCACGAGCACGCGCTCCGGCACCTTGCGCAGGAACGCTTCGAGCTCGTCGGGCCGGGCGAGCGTCCCTGTCGGATTGTTCGGATTGGCTATCCACGCCACGTAGGTCTCGTCGTCGATCGCGCGCGCCATCGTTTCCAGGTCGTGGCCGTAGTTCTTCGCCGGCACGACGATCGAGCGCGCGCCGCGCGCCTGCGTGGCCAGCGGGTAGACGGCGAAAGCGTGCTGCGACATGACGGCGGCGCGCCCGGGCCCGAGAAAGGCGAGCGCCACGAGCTCGAGCACGTCGTTCGAGCCGTTGCCGAGCACGATGCCCGACATGTCGACGCCGTAGCGCCTGGATAGCGCCTGCTTCAGCTCGAAGCCGTTGCCGTCGGGATAGCGCGCAATCTCGGGAAGCGCCGCGTCGATGGCCGCGCGCGTGCGCGGCCCGATGCCCAGCGGGTTCTCGTTGGAGGCGAGCTTGACGATGCCCGCCTCGTCGAGGCCCAGCTCGCGCGCGAGCTCGGAAATCGGTTTTCCCGGCTGGTAGGGCGCGATCGAGCGCACATACGAGGGCGAGAGCTCACAAAGGTCCATTAGCATGTCCTGCTCATTGCACGCATATTCCGGTCATTGCACCGCTACGGGATAGGATCCCAGGATTTTCAGGAAAGGCGCCTTGGCGCGCAACGCAGCGATCGCCGCGGCGACGCGCTCGTCCTTCTCGTGCCCTTCGACGTCGATGAAAAATACGTACTCCCACAGCGCCGTGCGCGCGCGCGCCGGCCGCGACTCGATGCGCGTCATGCTGACGCCATGCTCGGCGAGCGGGCTGAGCAGCGCGTGCATCGCCCCGGGCTTGTTCTCCGCCGACATCACGATGGAGGTGCGGTCGCGCCCGGTCGGCAAAGGCGCGATGTCGCCGAGCACGAGGAAGCGCGTGGTGTTGTTCGGATCGTCCTCGATCGAGCGCGCAAGCATCGCGAGACCGTAGCGCTCGCCTGCAAGCTCGCCGGCAATCGCGGCGGCGCCCGGCTCCTGCGCCGCGCGCTGCGCCGCTTCGGCGTTGGACGCCACCGGAACCCGCTCGGCGCCCGGCAGGTTCTGCGCGAGCCAGGAGTTGCACTGCGCGAGCGATTGGGAGTGGGAATAGAGTTTCTTCACCTCTCGAAGCGATTTTTCCTTCGACAGCAGATGCTGGTGGACCCGCAGCTCGATCTCGCCACAGATGCGCAGCGGCGTCGCTACCAGCAGGTCGAGCGTGCGGCCGACCGCGCCCTCGCTCGAGTTCTCCACCGGCACCACGGTAAACTGCGCGCCGCCGGCCTCGCAGCGCCGGAAGGCTTCGTCCACCGAGGGGACGGGCAGCGCTTCCACCGCCGCGCCGAAGTGCTTGCGCACCGCCTGCTCGCTGAACGTGCCCGCCGGCCCGAGGTAGGACACGCGGATCGCCTCCTCGAGGCCGCGGCAGGCGGAGATGATCTCGCGGAATACTGCTGCGACTCGTTCTGCGGACAGCAGCGTGGATTTTTTTGTAACTCTATGGAGGATTTCGCTTTCGCGCTCCGGCCGGTAAGCGGGCGCGCCCTCCTTCAGCTCGCCGATCTGCCGGGCGAGCGCCGCACGCCGCTCCAGGGCCGCGACCAGCTCCTCGTCGATGCGGTCGATGTCGCCCCGGAGCTTTTCGAGCTCACTCATCGACGGGAAGATAGCGCACCGCGAGCACGCCGTTCAGGTCCGCAAGCTCCTTGACCGCTTCGGCGGGCACCGGGCTGTCGGCGTCGACCAGCGTGTACGCCATCTCGCCCTTCGATTTGTTGAGCATGTTGTGGATATTGATCTTGCGGCGGCCGAGCGCGTGCGAGATGCGCCCCAGCATGTCGGGCACGTTGGCGTTGGCGATCGCGAGGCGGTAGGGCGCCTCGCGCGGCATCGCGGCTTCGGGGAAATTGACCGCGTTCTGCAGGGTGCCGTTCTCGAGGTAGTCGCGCACCTGGTCGGCCACCATGATGGCGCAGTTGTCCTCTGCCTCGCGCGTCGAGGCGCCCAGGTGCGGCAGGGCGATCACGCCGGGGTGTCCGAGGAGATCGCCGGTCGGAAAATCCGTGACGTACCACTTCAGGCGGTGCGAGGCGAGGCCCTTCAGCACCGCGTCCTCGGCGACGATGCCCTCGCGCGAAAAATTGAGCAGCACCGCCCCGTTGCGGAATTGCTCGACGTTCTTGGAGTTCACGAGGTGGTGGGTCTTGTCGCTCAGCGGCACGTGCACGCTGACGTAGTGGCTGGTGCGGATGAGCTCGTCGATGGAGCCCGCCCGCTTCACCTGCGAGGGCAGGCTCCACGCGGCCTCGACGGTGATGTGCGGGTCGTGGCCCTGCACGTTCATGCCGAGGCGGATGGCGGCGTCGGCGACCAGGCTGCCGATCTTGCCCAGGCCGATCACGCCGAGCGTGTGGCCCGGGAGCTCGGAGCCGGCGAACTGCTTCTTGCCCTCTTCGACACGCTTGTCCAGATCCGCGGAGGCGCCCAAGCCCCTTACGAAATCGAGCGCAGGCGCGAGATTGCGGGCGGCGATCAGCAACCCCGCGATCACCAGCTCCTTGACCGCGTTGGCGTTCGCGCCCGGGGCGTTGAAGACCGGCACGCCGCGCTTGGAAAGCGCGGCGACGGGAATGTTGTTGACCCCGGCGCCCGCACGGCCCACGGCGCGCAGCCCAGGCCCGAACTCGAACTTGTGCAGGTCCTGCGAGCGCACCAGGATCGCCTGCGGGTCTTTCGATTCCTTGACGATGGTGTAGCTCTCGGCAGGGAAGCGCTTCAGTCCCACCTGCGCGATGTTGTTGATGACCAGGATCTCGCACTTCTTGGGGCGAGCCTTAGCCATGGCGCGCTTCGAATTCTTTCATGTACTCGACCAGGCGCTGCACGCCTTCGAGCGGCATGGCGTTGTAGATGGAGGCGCGCATGCCGCCCACCGAGCGGTGTCCCTTGAGCTGCACCATGCCGCGCTCTTCCGCGCCTCTCAGGAATTCCGCGTCGAAGGCCGGGTCCGCGAGCGTGAACGGAACGTTCATGCGCGAGCGGTCTTCTTTGGCAACGGGATTCTTGAAAAACCTGCTCGAATCGAGATGGTCGTAAAGCAGCTTGGCCTTTTGAATGTTCTTCTGTTCCATCGCGGCAAGACCGCCTTGCTGCTTCAGCCACTTGAATACCAGCCCGGCGATGTACACGGAGTACGTGGGCGGGGTGTTGAGCATCGAATCGGCGTCGGCCTGGAGCTTGTAGTCCATGACCGAGGGCGTGCCCTTCTCGGCTTTGCCGATCAGGTCCTCGCGCACGATGACGAAGGTGAGCCCCGCCGGGCCGGCGTTCTTCTGCGCTCCGGCGTAGATGAGGGCGAGCTTCGACACGTCGAGCGGCCGCGACAGGAAATGCGAGGAAGCGTCTGCCACGACTGGAATGGAGGATCGAGGGACTTCGTGGAACTCGACCCCGCCGATGGTCTCGTTGGAGCAGAAGTGGACGTACGCCGCGTCCGGCCGCAGCTTCCACTGCTTGGGCGCGTAGGTGAATTTCCGGTCCTCGGAGCTCGCCGCCACAGCCGCGTCGCAGTAGCTCTTCGCCTCCTTGATCGCTTTTTTCGACCATTCGCCGGTCAGCACGTAATCGGCCTTGCCCTTGCCGTGCAGCAGGTTCATCGGCACCTGGGCGAACTGCAGCGTCGCGCCGCCCTGCAGGAAGAGCACCTTGTAATGCGAGGGAATCGCCAGCAGCTCGCGCAGGTCGGCCTCGGCTTCGGCGGCAATGCCGATGAATTCCTTGCCGCGGTGGCTCATCTCCATGACGCACATGCCGGTGCCGTGCCAGTCGAGCATCTCGTCGCCGGCGCGCGCCAGCACTTCGGCCGGCAGCATCGCCGGTCCGGCGCTGAAATTGACGATGCGCGACATCAGTGCACCGTAGGCGAAGAAGGCGTCTCTAGGTCGTCGTCGGAACCGTTGCCGGCGCTGCCGTTGCCGTTTCCGTGCCCATTGCCGTTGCCGTTATCCACGTCGCGCTCCTCGATCCGCTCGAGACCGGCCAGCTTCTCGCCCTCTCCGAGAGCGATCAGCGTCACGCCCTGCGTCGGGCGACCCTGCTCGCGGATCTGCGCCACCGCGGTGCGGATCAGCACGCCGCCGGTGGAGATCAGCATGACTTCCTCGTTGCCGTCGACCAGCACCGCGCCGACCAGCGGCCCGTTGCGATCCGAGATCTGGATGGCGATCACGCCCTGGCCGCCGCGGCCGTGGCGCGGGTACTCGGCCATCGGCGTGCGCTTGCCGAAGCCGTTGGCGGTGGCGGTGAGCACCGACTTGGACTCGTCGGGCGCGGCGAGCATGCAGACCACGCGCTGGCCTTCGCCGAGGCGCATGCCGCGCACCCCGGTCGCCTGGCGGCCCATCGGGCGCACGTCGCCCTCCTCGAAGCGCACCGCCTTGCCCTCGGAGGAGAAGAGCATCACGTCGTAGCTGCCGTCGGTGAGCGCCGCGCCCACCAGGTAGTCGCCCTCGTCCAGCCCGACCGCGATGATTCCGCTCGGGCGCGGGCGCGAGAAGTCGGCGAGCGGGGTCTTCTTCACGGTGCCCTGCGCGGTGGCCATGAAGACGTAGTGATTCTCGTCGAACTCCTTGACCGGCACCACGGCGGTGATCTTCTCGGCTTCCTCCAGCGGGAACATGTTGACGATGGGCTTGCCGCGGCTCGAGCGGCTGCCGGCGGGCACCTCGTACACTTTCAGCCAGTACAGCCGCCCGCGGTTGGAGAAGCACAGCAGGTAGTCGTGCGAGTGCGCGACGAACAGGCGCTCGATGAAGTCGTCTTCCTTCATCGTGGTGGCCATCTTTCCCCGGCCGCCGCGCCTTTGCGCCCGGTAGTCGGCGAGCGGCTGCGACTTCACGTAGCCGCCGTGCGAGAACGTCACCACCATGTCCTGCGGCGCGATCAGGTCCTCGATGGAGATGTCTTCGGCGACCGTGACGATCTCGCTCTTGCGCTTGTCGCCGAACCCCTCCTTCAGCTTGGCGAGCTCGTCGGCGATGATCTTCACGATGCGCGCCGGCTTGGCGAGGATGTCGAGGAGGTCGCGAATCGTCTCGATCACGTCGCGGTACTCGTCGCGGATCTTGTCCTGCTCGAGTCCCGTCAGCCTCTGCAGCCGCAGCTCGAGGATCGCCTGCGCCTGCTCGTCCGACAGGTGATAGCCGTCTTCCTTGAGTCCGAACGCCGCCGAAAGCCCCTCGGGCCGGAACTGCGCCACCGTCGTGCTTCCGACCAGAGCCTTTACGAGCTCCGAGGGCCAGGCGCGCGCCATCAGACCGCGCTTCGCCTCCGCGGGCGCCGGCGCCTTCTTGATCAGGTCGATGGCCTCGTCGACATTGGAGAGCGCCACTGCCAGGCCTTCCAGCACGTGCCCGCGTTCACGCGCCTTGCGCAGCTCGAACACCGTGCGGCGCGTCACCACCTCGCGGCGGTGCGAGATGAAGGACTCGATCAGCTCCTTCAGGTTGAGCAGCCGCGGCTGGCCTTCGACGAGCGCCACCATGTTCATGTGGAAGCTGTCCTGCAGCTGCGTCATCTTGTACAGGTTGTTCAGCACCACGTCGGCAATCTCGCCGCGCTTGAGCTCGATCACCACGCGCATGCCCGACTTGTCCGACTCGTCGCGGATGTCCGAGACGCCCTCGAGGCGCTTGTCGGTGACCAGCTCGGCGATCTTTTCCAGCAGCATCTTCTTGTTCACCTGGTAGGGCAGCTCGTCGACGATGATCGCCTGGCGCTCGCCCTTGCCGATGTCCTCGAAATGCGTGCGCGCGCGGATCACCACGCGCCCCCGCCCGGTGCGATAGCCCTCGTGCACGCCGGCAAGGCCGTAGATGATGCCCGCCGTCGGAAAATCCGGCGCCGGCATCAGCTTGATGATTTCCTCGATCGCGCAATGCGGGGTGGCGAGCACGTGCAGGCACGCGTCGACCACCTCGGCGAGGCTGTGCGGCGGGATGTTGGTCGCCATGCCGACCGCGATGCCGGAAGAGCCGTTGACCAGGAGATTCGGCGCGCGCGTGGGCAGCACGCCCGGCTCGAGCTCCTTGCCGTCGTAGTTCGGCGCGAAGTCGACCGTTTCCTTGTCGATGTCGGCGAGCAGCTCGGAGGCGATCTTGTCCAGCCGGCACTCGGTATAGCGGTAGGCCGCCGCCGAGTCGCCGTCGACCGAGCCGAAGTTGCCCTGCCCGTCGATCAGCGGGTAGCGCATGGAGAAGTCCTGCGCCATGCGCACCAGCGCCTCGTAGGTGGCCGAGTCGCCGTGCGGATGGTACTTGCCGAGCACATCGCCGACGATGCGTGCGCACTTGACGTACGGCCGGTTCCACACGTTGTTCGCCTCGTGCATCGCGAACAGCACCCGCCGGTGGACCGGCTTCAGGCCGTCGCGTACGTCGGGTAGCGCGCGCCCCACGATCACGCTCATCGCGTAATCGAGGTACGAGCGGCGCATCTCCTCCTCGAGGCTGATCGGGAGGGTTTCTTTAGCGAAGGATTCCATGCGGAGGAGCCGCGATTTTATCATGCAAGCCCCCGTTTTCTCTCGCAAAAACCACGCCTTTGCCCTCGGAAAGCGCTTGTACGGGCGCCACCTGCTGTGCTTAAATTCCGCGGTCGGAAAAGATTAATAAGGGGAGGCAGTAGTGACCAAGATCAGCCTGTGCTCGACTGCATTTCTCGCCGCCGCGCTAAGCGTTCCCGGAGCGCTGATGGCGCAAGCCAATCAAGGCTACTGGACCGGGCCGGGCGGCGCTGTATGGAAAAGCTCCAGCGCCTGCGTGCGCGCGAGCTACTGGTCGCCCGCGATGGCGACGAGCGAGTGCGATCCGGACCTTGTGCCGAGGCCGGCTGCAGCGCCCGCTCCCGCGCCCGCGCCAGCACCGCGTGCGGCTGCACCGGCGGCTCCCGCACCTGCGATGAAGCCCGCGCCCGCGCCTGCTGCACCGGTCGCGAAGCCGGCCGCGCCGAAACCGCGAACGGTCACCGCCACGCTGACCGAGCTGTTCCCCACGGGCGGGGCGACGCTCTCGCCGGCGGCGCGCGCGAGGATCGACAAGGAGGTTCTCGAGCCGATGCGCGGCCTGTCCTCCATCTCGCTCATCCACGTCGATGGCCACACCGACCGGCTCGGCTCGCACGAGGCGAACCAGAAGCTCTCCGAGCGGCGTGCCGCCGCGGTGGCGAATTACCTGGTCTCCAAGGGCGCGGACCGCTCGAAGATCGAGACGCTGGGCTCGGGCAAGACCAATCCGATCAAGAGCTGCCCCGACCAGAAGGATCGCAAGAAGCTGGCAGAATGCCTTGCGCCCAACCGCAGGGTGATCGTCCAAGTGACCGGCATGCCCCGCTAGCCGGGCGCCGGATTCAATCGAGCGAAGCCCCGGCGCAACCGGGGCTTCGTTTTTTATGGCCAATGAAACGTTAGTTCGCGCGCGCTGGGTGGTGCCCGTCGAGCCCGAGGCGGCGATCCTGAACGATCATGTGGTGGCGATCCGGGACGGCAAGATCGAAGCCTTGCTGCCGGCCGCCGAGGCCGGGCGCTTCGCCGGCTACGAGCGCTTCGACCTGCCGGACCACGTGCTGATTCCGGGCCTCATCAACGCGCACACGCATGCCGCGATGGCACTGATGCGCGGGCTGGCCGACGACCTGCCGCTCATGCAGTGGCTGCAGGAGCACATCTGGCCTGCCGAAATGAAGCACGTGTCGCCCGATTTCGTGCGCGACGGGACGCTGCTCGCCTGCGCGGAGATGCTGCGCGGCGGCGTCACCTGCTTCAACGACATGTATTTCTTTCCGGAGGCGGCGCTCGAGGCGGCGCTCGCTGCCGGCATGCGCTCCTCGCAGGGCATGATCGTGATCGAGTTTCCGTCGTCGTACGCGTCCGATCCCGCCGACTATCTGCGCAAGGGCCTCGAGCTGCGCGATCGCAGCCGCGAGGAGCCGCTTGCTTCGTTCTGCTTCGCGCCGCATGCGCCCTATACGGTCTCCGACGCAAGCTTTCGGCAGATCGCCACGCTCGCCGGCGAGCTCGACGTCGGCGTGCACGTGCACCTTCACGAGACGGCCGGCGAGCTCGAGCGCTCGGTGGTCGAGCATGGCGTGCGGCCGCTGGAACGCCTGCGGCGCCTCGGGCTGCTCGGGCCGCAGCTCATCGCGGTGCACGCGGTGCACCTGCTGCCGGAGGAAATCGAGCTGCTCGGCCGCCACGGATGCTCGGCGGTGCATTGCCCTTCGTCGAACCTCAAGCTCGCGAGCGGCTTCGCGCCGGTCGCCGCGATGCTCTCGGCCGGCGTGAACGTCGCGCTCGGCACCGACGGGGCCGCGAGCAACAACCGGCTCGACATGTTCCAGGAGATGCGCACCGCGGCGCTGCTGGCGAAAGCCGTCGCCGGTGATGCACAAGCGCTGCCGGCGCACGCGGCCCTGCAAGCCGCCACGCTCAACGGCGCGCGCGCCCTGGGCATCGACGCGATCGCGGGCTCGATCGTGCCCGGCAAGGCGGCCGACCTCGTGGCGGTCGAGATGAGCGCCCTGGAGCTCACGCCGATCTACGACCCGATCTCTCAGCTCGTTTACTCGGCCGGGCGCGAGCACGTCACCCACGTCTGGGTGGCCGGACGACTGACGGTCAAGGACCGGACACTGCAAAACCCGGCGTTTAACGCCTTGTATAGCCGCGCGCAGTTGTGGCAGAATTCCTTGGCTCGCGCAGGTTCTTGAAACAAAAAAGCTTTTTCCGCACAGGAGAGGTGCAATGATCAGGAACGCTTGGATGATTTTCCTCGCCGCGGCTGGACTTCTTCTTTCCGCGTCCCCCTTCACCGTTTATGCCCAGGGCCAGACCAGCGGCTATGCGCTGTCGCCGAGCAGCGGTTCCGCGGTGAGGTGGGCGGGCGGTTGCGTACGCACGAGCTATTGGAGTCCCGCGCTCGCCACGGTCGAATGCGATCCTGATCTCGTTCCCAGGCCCGCTGCCGCGCCCGCTCCCGCGCCCGCGCCGCAACCCGCGCCGCCTGCCGCGGCGCCTGCCCCGGCACCGGCGCCCGCGCCCGCGCCGCTCGCGAAGCCCGCGGCGAAGCCGAAGCCCGTCGCCGAGAAGATCACGTTCGCGGCCGACGTGCTGTTCGACTTCGACAAGGCGACGCTGAAGCCCGAAGGCAAGGTAAAGATGGACGAGCTCGCCAGCAAGGTGAAAGACATCAACCTGGAAGTCGTGATCGCGATCGGGCACACCGACTCCATCGGCGCCGACGAATACAACCAGAGGCTCTCGGTGCGCCGCGCCGAGTCGGTCAAGGCGTACATGGTTTCCCGGGGGATCGAGCCCAACCGGGTGTATACCGAGGGCAAGGGCGAGAAGCAGCCCATCGCCAGCAACGCGACCAGGGACGGGCGCCAGAAGAATCGCCGCGTGGAAATCGAGGTCATCGGCACCCGCAAGTAGCGTAGCTTTTTAGCTTCGGACAAAAACCCGGCTGCAGCCGGGTTTTTTGTTTGCGAGAATGGCCGCATGAACGTCGACCAGGCAGAGCTCGAGAAATTCAGCAGGCTCGCCCACCGCTGGTGGGACCCGCACGGCGAGTTCCGGCCGCTGCACGACATCAATCCGCTGCGCCTGGACTGGATCGACCGCCACGCGCAACTTTCCGGAAAGGACGTCCTGGACGTGGGCTGCGGCGGCGGCATCCTCGCCGAAGCGATGGCGCAGCGCGGCGCGCGCGTCACCGGTATCGATCTCTCCGAAAAAGGCCTGCGCGTGGCGGAGCTGCACCTGCACGAGAGCCATCTTGCGGTGCGCTACGAGAAGGCGATGGCCGAGGAGTACGCGGCGACGCACCCGGGCGCGTTCGCCGTCGTGACGTGCATGGAGCTTCTGGAGCATGTGCCCAGCCCGGAAAGCATGGTCGCCGCCTGCGCGCGGCTGGTACGCCCGGGCGGGATGGTTTTTTTCTCGACCATCAACCGCAACCCCAAGTCCTACCTTTACGCCGTGATCGGCGCCGAGTACGTGCTCGGCCTGCTCCCCAAAGGAACCCACGACTACATGCGCTTCATCAAGCCCTCCGAGCTTTCGCGCTGGAGCCGCTCGAGCGGCCTTCGGCCCGACGAGCTCATCGGCATGACGTACAACCCGCTCACGCGCCGCTATCGGCTTGGCAGCGACTGCGACGTCAACTACCTCCTGCGCTGCGTCCGTGACTAGCCGCGCGGTGTTGTTCGATCTCGACGGCACGCTCGCCGACACGGCGCCCGACCTCGCGGCCGCAGTGAACCGCATGCGCGCAGAGCAAGGCCACGAGCCGCTCCCGATCGAGCGCCTGCGGCCATTCGCCTCCGCCGGCGCGCGCGGGCTCGTCCATGCGGCGTTCGGCATCAAGCCCGACGACGCCGAGTATCCGGCGCTGCGCGAAGCGTTCCTGGAGTTCTACGGCGAGAAGGTGTGCGAGCGCACGCGGCTGTTTGCCGGCATGGCCGAGCTGCTGCGCGAGCTGAAGCTGCGCGGGTTGCGCTGGGGCATCGTCACGAACAAGGCCACGCGCTTCACCGAGCGCATCATCTCGAAGCTCGGCCTCAAGCCCGATTGCGTGGTGTGCGGCGACACCACGCCGCACCTCAAGCCGCACCCGGCGCCGCTGCTGCATGCCGCCAAAGAGCTCGGCCTCGCGCCGCAAAGCTGCTTTTATCTCGGCGACGATCTGCGCGACATGCAAGCCGCAAGGGCGGCCGGCATGCAGCCGGTCGCGGTCGAATGGGGCTATCACCATCCCGAAAACGGCGGCCCCGGCACGTGGCAAGCGACCGCGGTCATCGCGCATCCTTTGGATCTCGTCAGGCACCTATGAAAGCTATCGCGCACACGCTCGTCGATATCGAGCTTCCCAAGCCCTCCGCCAGCGGCAGAGACCTGCTGGTGAAGGTCGAGGCCCTTGCGGTCAATCCGGTCGACTACAAGCAGCGCATCGCCGCCAGCAGGAGCGACACGCCGACGCGCGTGCTCGGCTGGGACGCCGCCGGGACGGTGGAAGCCGTGGGAAGCGAAGTCACGCTCTTCAAGCCCGGCGACGAGGTCTACTACGCGGGCGACATCACGCGCGCCGGCTGCAACAGCGAATTCCACCTCGTCGACGAGCGCATCGTCGGCCGCAAGCCGAAGAAGCTCGACTTCGCGCAGGCCGCCGCCATGCCGCTCACGGCGATCACGGCGTGGGAGGCTTTCTTCGACCGCATGAAGATCGACCTCGGCGGGCGCCATCGCGGCGCGTCGATCCTCATCATCGGCGGCGCCGGCGGCGTGGGCTCGATCGGCATCCAGCTCGCGCGCATCGCCGGCCTCACCGTCATCGCCACCGCGTCGCGCCCCGAGTCCATTGCCTGGGTGAAGGAGCTCGGCGCGACCCACGTCGTCGACCACCGCAAGCCGCTGCGGCCGCAGGTCGAGGCGCTCGACCGGAAGCAGGTCGACTACATCGCCAACTTCAACGATCTCGACCAGCACTGGGCGGCGATGGGCGACCTGATCGCGCCGCAGGGCGCGCTCGTCGCGATCGTCGCCAACCGCAATCCGCTGCCCATGGATACGGTGCGCGCGAAAAGCGCATCGATGTGCTGGGAGCTGATGTTCACGCGCCCGCGCTTCCAGACCCCCGACATGATCGAGCAGCACCGGCTGCTCGACCAGGTCGCCGACTGGCTCGACGCCGGGGAGCTGCGCTGCACGCTGCGCGAGACGCTCTCGCCGATCAACGCCGCCAACCTGAGCGCCGCGCACGCCAAGCTCGAGTCGGGAACCATGATCGGGAAACTGGCTCTAAAGGGCTGGTACTGATAAAATACACAGTGTTACGCGATTCCGGGGGCGACCTGGTTTCGACGTGGGCATCGAAGCAGCGCAGGGCATGCCGAGGACCAGATCACCTCGTAAATCCATTCTGGAAACACTACAAACGCCAACGACGAGCGTTTCGCTCTAGCCGCCTAACACCGGCTAGACGCTGCACTGGTCTGCTGATGGGCCAGGCCCGGAACATCGGGTGCAGCGTCATTCACATCAGCCTCTCTCCCGGGCTTGGCCGCTTGGCCCAGGGGATCCGTCGAAGCGGCTAGCCGAGCGTCAGCCTGCCGGTTGGCGGGCGTAAGGCGAAATACAAACAACCAGGCTAAGCATGTAGTCCTGACTGCCTAGGGTTCATGGACGCGGGTTCGATTCCCGCCGCCTCCACCAATACCCCAAGTAGCTTGCATCTGGACCGTCTAGACGTGCCGGCTACCGCCCTCGAGCAGCGCAGTTCTGAATGCATCCTCAATCGCCTCCTTGCTTTTGCCGGCAAGTTTTGCGTCGCCGATGATCGTCACCTTCTGTCCCGCGCGTGCAAGCCGCGCGGCGGCCTTCGCGGTGCCGCGGCGGGCGCCGCGATAGAACCACTCGCGCACGCCCGCTGACGCGAAGAGGCGCTTCGCCGGCGCGGAACGCGCCCATCCGGTGTCGAGCATCCAGTTGACCAGCCCGCCCAGCCCCCAGCGATAACGCGCGCCGGTGGCGATAACGATGCGATCAAAGTCCTTCACGAGCTCCGGGTTGCGCATTACGTCAACGCCGAGGCGAAGTTCCACGCCCCGCTCGCGGCAGGCGCGCTCCATCTGCTCGATGTAGCGAACGAAGCTCTCTTCGCGGGCCTCGACTTGCTGGAACCAAGGCGCCTTGCCGGCATAGCGGAAGGCACCCCCAGCCGCGGCGTCGCGTTCGAAGACCACGACGCGGCTCGAGCTGGCAGCAAGCTCGGCATACGACAGGCCAGTCGGTCCCGCGCCGATGACCGCGATCCTTTCTCCCTGCGGCGGCGTCGCCCCCGCGAACTCGGCTTCGTGGCCGGCTGCTGGATTTACCAGGCATCCAAGCTGCGCGCCGCTGCGCATCTCGTTGACGCAGGTGTTGCACGCGAGGCACGGACGGTACGCGCGGCCTGCGCGCGCCTTCTCGACCCAGTCGGGATCGGCAATGAGCGTGCGGCCAAGGGCGACGAAATCAGCCTTGCCCTCGTCAACGGCCGCCATCGCAAGTCGCGGATCGCCCAGCCGCCCCACGGCGATGACCGGCACCCGCACCTCCGCCTTGATGCGCTCGGCGTAGCCGAGAAACAGCCCCTCGGGATACGCCATTGGCGGCGTCATGACCTGCGGCGAAGGCAGCGAGCGATAGTGCCCGGCGGACACGTGGATCGCGTCGGCGCCCGCCTGCGCCGCCCATCTCGCCACTTGCAGGCCTTCGGCGAGCGGCATGCCGTTCGGGAACAGGTCGTCGGCGCTCAGGCGGAAAATCAGCGCCAGGCCGGGCACCGCCTGCTTGATGCCGCGCACGACCTCGAGCGCAAAGCGGGCGCGGTTCTCGAGCGAGCCGCCGTATTCGTCGGCGCGGCGGTTTTCCTCCGGGCAGAGAAACTGGGACAGCAGGTAGCCGTGCGCGGCGTGCAGCTCGACGCAATCGAACCCCGCCGCGTGCGCTCGCGCCGCCGCAGCCACGAACGCGCGCGTCGCCTCGAGGATGCGCTCGCGGGTCATTTCCAGGGGCACCACGGTCGCGTCGATCGTGCCCTCGCGGACGAGCTGCGGCACGGCCGAAGGCCCGATCGGCGGCTCGCCGCAGATGTCCGAATGCGTATGGCCGCCGGCGTGGCCGAGCTGGATCGAGGCTTTGGCGCCGGCCGAGTGGATGGCCTGCACGAGGCGCTCGAGGCCGGGAAGGAACCGGTCGTCGTAGATGCCGAGCTCGCGCGCGCGGTGGCGGCCGGCTTTCTCGGGCGAGGCCATCTCCACCGTGACGAGACCCACGCCGCCGGCGGCGCGCGCCCGGAAATAGGCGATCGCGGCGTCGGTGACATGGCCTTCCGGGTCGGCGAGCCGGGTCGTCATCGGCGGCATGACGACCCGGTTGCGGATCTCCACCTCCCCGATCCGCCCGGGGCTGAAAAGCCGCGAGTGAATCAGCCTACTCCACCTTGATTCCCGTCTCGCGAATCACCTTGGCCCAGCGGTCGGACTGCGCCCTGATGAAGGCGCCGAACTCTTCGGGACGATTGCCCGCCGGCTCGAGGAGCATGCCCTGGATTCGCTGCCGCACGTCGGGTGCGGCGAGCGCGGCATTGAACTCCTTGTTGAGTCGCTCGATGATGGGCGCCGGCGTTCCAGACGGCACCACGGCGCCAATCCAACCGATGGCATCGAATCCGGGCAGCTCCTCTGCAACGCTTGGCACGTCGGGAAGGCCGGAGCTGCGCTTCGCGCCCATGACGGCGAGCGGCCGCAATCTGCTCGATTTGATGTGTGGCACGGCGACACCGGTCGACTCGAACATCATGTCCACGCGGCCGGCAACCACATCCGTCAGGGGAGCGCTCTTGTAGGGCACGTGGAGAAGGTTCACGCCCGCCGCCCACTTGAACATTTCGCCCATGAGGTGGGAATTATGGCCGGCGCCATAAGAGGCGTAGCTCAGCTTCCCGGGTTGCTGTCGAGCCGCGGTGATGAGCTCCCGGACGGTCTTGTACGGCGAGTTCTGCGGGACCACGAGCACCGTATGGCCAGTGATGATCAGCGAGACCGGCGCGAAGTCCTTCTGCGGGTCATACGGGAGCTTGTAGAGATAGGGGTTGACGGCGAGGGCACCGCTCTGCCCGATCAGCACCGTGTAGCCGTCGGCCGGTGCCTTGGCCACAAAGTCGGTACCGATGATACCGCCAGCACCGGGCTTGTTCTCGACAATGACCGACTGCTTCATGCCTTGCGAGACCTTGTCGGCGAGCAACCGCGCCAGGATGTCCGTCGCGTTGCCCGGCGGGAAGGCGACGATGAAGCGCACCGGCTTCGACGGGTAGTTGTCGCTCTGTGCGAGGCAAGCCCCGGCAAAGAGCGCGCCGGTGGTCAATGCAGCGATTCTGAGTAGCGAGATCATGCGTCCTCCCTTTCCTTTTGAGGTTGATGCTTGGCTGCCATGGCTGCGCGCAGGGCCGCGGTCGCCTGGTTATCGACCGCGCCGTCGGCGTTCAGCACCACTCCATACAACTCGCGCGCCGCGGCGGCGGACACGTAGCGCCGAAGCACATCGAGACGCACCGCCTCGGGGTCGCGCTCCAGCGGCGAGCCGTAGCCGCCGCCGCCGCCGGTGTGCACGTGCACGCACTCGCCTGCGAGCAGCGGCGTGCCGCTCGTCTTGAGCACCGTGCGCTTTTCGCCGCTGCCGCTTTCGATTTCGCCGCCTTGCGGGCGCCCGGCGAGGCCGCCGTTCAGGCCCCAGGGCGGGCAGGCGGTGCGGTCGAAGGCGCAGTTGAACGTGCAGTCGGCGAGCGCGCGGAACGTCTTGAGAATCCCCAGCCCGCCGCGATAGCGCCCGGCGCCCCCCGAGTCCTGCTCCCACTCGAATCGCTCGACGCACAACGGGTACAGCGCTTCGATCGTCTCGACCGGGATGTCCTTGTTGTCGGCATGGCGGATGGTCTTGTAGGGCCCGACCCCGTCGCCATGCGCCGATCCGCCGAAGCCTCCATGCAGGGTATCGAAGAAGCTGAAGAACCGCCCGCCGCTGGTAGTGCCCGACCATCCATAAAGACCCACCGAGCCGAAATGTCCCGCGGCGACGCGCTCGGGCGCGACCGGCGCTACCGCGGCGATGATGGTGTCGATTACGGTGGAGAGCGGCGTCTGGTAGAAGCCGAGCGGCGCCTTCTCGGAGCAGCTGAGCAGCTTTCCCGGCGGAATCACGACGCGCACCGGCGCAAAGCTGCCTTCATTGCTCGGCTCGTCAGGCGAGAAGAGATATTTGAACGCGATCTGCGCGCTGTTGACCGCCCCGCCGTAATAGCCGGAGTTGAACGGCCCGCGCACCTCGTCAGCGATGTCCGAGTAGTCGACGATGAATTCTTCGGGCGTTATCTGAACCTTGATATCGAGCGGAAGCCGCTTGCCGATCTCCACGCCGTCGTCGTCGAGAAAGCTCTTGAACCGGTAAACACCGGGCGGAATGGTGCGCAATGCTGCGCGCGCCGCCGCCTCCGAGTCCTCCCAGATCCTGGCGATGGCGGCGAGCACCGTTTCCTCGCCATGGCGCGCGAGGAGCTGCTCGAAAAGCTCGCGCCCTTTCACGCAGCCGGCGTATTGCGCCGCGATGTCGCCGAGGAGCGCCTCGGGCTGCCGCGTGTTGTACTCGATCACGCGGAAAATCTCGTCGACCGACACGCCGCGACGGTAGAGCTTCATCGAGCGCAGCTGCAGCCCCTCTTGGATGAGCTCGGTCGTGTCCGTGCCCCAAGCCGACCCGGGCACTCGGCCGCCGATGTCGATCCAGTGCACGTTGACCGCCATGAAAGCGAGCAGGCGCCCGCCCGCGCCGAAAATCGGCGTGTACATGACGACGTTGTTCAGGTGTTGCCCGACGGTAGCGGCGTGGTTGCTGATGATGGCATCGCCGGGCTCTATGGCATCGGCGCCGTAGATTTTCAAACCATCGCGTACCGCGAGCCCGAGAATATTCGTCAGAAAGCCGGGAAGGCCGTGCTGGGCGAGCGCAATCGCACGCCCTTCCGCATCGACCAGGCCCACGGCGTAGTCCTTGTACTCGTAGATCAGGGGGCTGAAAGCCGTGCGCGTGATATCCGCCTCGATGAGGTCGGGAATCGACTGCAGCGCTGTGCGAATGATCTCGAGCTTGACGGGATCAAGCAGCCCCGGATCTTTTCTTACACGGGATTCCATTCAGTCCTCCGACCTGCCTACGGTGATGCGGATCTCGCCTAGCGTGCCAATGTCGAAGCGATCGCGTGGGCCGACGAGCGTGGTGGAGCCGTACTCCTCGATGACCGCTGGCCCCTGTGCCGAAAAACCGCGTGGCAGGCTCCTCCGCGCATAGACGGGCGCCGGGACAGGGTTCGCCTGGTCGAGGAAAAACACCGGGCGCGTGCGCGGGGAGGCAGGCGCCTCGCGCGGCAGGTCGCCGCAAAGGCGCGAGATGTCGGGCTGCGCAGTGCGCGCTCTCGCCACGCTGTGCAGGGCGACGATCTGGACCTGCGCGCGCTCGCTCGCGTGGCCATAGCGCTCGCGGTACAGCTCGTCGAAGCGCCGCCGCAGGACCGCGGCCTCCTCGCCCGTGAGCTCGACCCGCACGGTGTGGTACTGGCCGACGTAGCGCATCTCGGCCGAGCGCTCGAAGACCATCGGGATATCGCCGAAATCGGCGGCCAGCGAGCGCGCCATCTCGCGCTCCATGTCAGCGAGCTCGACTTCGACCGTTTGCACCATCTCGTCGTTCAACGGCCGTAGGAAGGTCCGGCCCGCGTCCCGCCGGATATCGGCGAGCAGCATACCGATCGCCGAGAAATTCCCCGCCTCGGGAGGAATGACCACCATCGGAATACCGAGTTCGCGGGCGAGCTCCACGCCGTGCAGCGGTCCGCCTCCGCCGTACGCGAAGAGTGTGAAATCGCGCGGGTCTTGGCCACGCTGCACCGTAATGCGCTTGATCGCCTCGCTCATCTTGACTTCGGCGATGGAAAGAATGCCGCGGGCCATTTCGAGCAGCCCGGCCTCCCCCTCATACGCGAGCGGCGCGCAAAGCTGCTGCGCCATCGCGCGCCGCGCGGCCTCGACGTCGAGCTTCATCTCGCCGCCCTGGAAGCTCGCAGGATCGAGCCGGTTCAGTATGAGATTTGCGTCGGTGACCGTCAGCTGGGTCCCGCCCCGGCCGTAGGCCACCGGACCGGGCATCGACCCAGCGCTTCGCGGACCGACGTGGAGGCGGTTCTGCCCGTCGAGCCAGGCGATAGAGCCGCCGCCGGCGCCCACCTCGACGATGTCCACGACCGGGGCCCGGATCGGGATACCCCGTCCATAGCCACCCACGTAGTAGACCGACTCGATGTCGAACCCATCGTCGACGATCGCGCACTTGGCGGTAGTGCCGCCCATGTCAAACGCAATCAGCTTGCCGAGCTCCAGTGCCTTTCCATAGGCATCGGCCCCGATGCATCCGCCCACGGGACCGGACTCGACCAGAAGGATCGGTGCCGCGGCCGCATGCTGCACGGAAAGCGCGCCGCCGTTGGATCCCATCAGGAGAAACTGCCCAGCGAACTGGCGTTCGCGCAGCTGGCGTCCGAATCCCTCGACGTATCGGCCGATTTTCGGGCCTGCATAGGCGTTCGCCGCGGCCGTGGAGGTGCGCTCGAACTCGTACCACTCCCGCGTGAGCTCCGTGCCCGACGTGACGTAGCAGCCGGGTAGGAGATCGCGAAGCCACCCGGCGACGAGCTCCTCGTGCGAGGGGTTCGCATAGGAATTCAGAAACGAGATGGCTACCGCGACGACCTCGGTGCGGCGTATCTGCACGGCGAGGCGCTCGGCTTCTTCGCGGCTGGGAGCGCGCAGGACTTTGCCCTGCCCGTCGATGCGCTCGTTCAATTCAAACCTCAGCTCGCGAGGCACGAGCGGCGGATCGCGCCGATAGAAGAGGTTGAATGGCTCGGTACGGCTGCCGCGCCCGAACTCCAGCACATCGGAAAAGCCGCGCGTCGCGACGAGCGCGATCCGCGGCCCGGAGCGCTCGAGAAGCGTATTGATGACGAGGGTCGTGCCGTGCTTGAAAAGCGTGCACTCGCGCAAAGCAAGATGAACCTTGTCCACGCAGGCGAAGATGCCGTCGGCAGGATCCGTAGGGGTGGTTAGCGCCTTGGTGAAGCTGACTGCCTGGTTCCCGGCGTCAAAAGCCACGAGATCGGTAAATGTGCCGCCGGTATCGACCGCCACGAAGGTGCGGGAGACGGCAGGCGTGCGGGCTGTGGAAGACACGTTGGAATCCTGTGGGAGCAGCCGCGCTCAGCTCTCGCCGGGCACGACGCGGTTGGCGAGCACGCCGATCGCCTGATTGAAGACCTCGACCACGTCCCCCGGCTTGAGCGCCGGGATCGTTGCGCCGTCGCAGCCCAGCCAGAGCACGTCGCCGGGATGCAGGGTTACGTACTGCGACATTCTCGAAATCCAGTGGGTGACGCTGAACAGCATGGCGCTCGTGCCGTACTCGGAAACGGTGCGCCCGCTGATCCTGACGCCGATCGACTGCGCCATGGGATCGATTCCGTCCACCACGAACGGGCCCATCGGCTTGAACGTATCGGCGTTCTTGCAGCGCCACAGCGTGCGGTCGGAGATCTGCCAGGCGCGCTCGCTCAGATCGTTGCCCAGGGTGTAGCCCGCGACGCACGAGAGCGCCTCGCGCTCGGACAGCCGCTTCGCGGTCTTGCCGATGACCGCTACCAACTCACCCTCGTATTCCACCGGGCCTGTCGAGTCCGCCGGGATAACGATGTCGGCGCCGCTTCCAATGAGCGCGCTTGGAGAGCGATAGCCGACGTCCGCTTGCTCGGGGATCTTGAGCGCGCTCATGCGGTGATATTCCTTGGCCCACTCGACGTGAAAACGATAGTTCGCCCCGGCGGCGTAGAAGTTCGCGGGAACGACCGGCGGCAGGAAGCGCACGTCTTCCACGCGATGGCGCTGTCCGGTGCTGCGGCCGCCGGCGAACGGCGGGCCGTCGAGCTCGAGCAAACGCGAGTCCTCGAGCAGCGCATAGATCGCACGCCCGCCGACTTCAACGCGACACCACTTCATTTCGCCCTCCGCTCCTCGAGCCAGACATCGGCGTTGATCCATTCTCCCTGGCGTTCGCAGCTCGGCATGGCGAGCTCAACGAATAGCGGCGCAATATCCTCGGGCGTCTTTAGGATCATGGGGTCTTCATTAGGTACTGCTTTAGCCCGCATTTCGGTACGCGTCGGGCCAGGGTTGACTATGTTGATCCTTATGGACGTGCCGGCTGCTTCCACCGCATAGATGCGGGCCATTGCCTCCAGCGCAGCCTTGCTTACCGCATAGGAACCAGTGCCGGCTTTTGGAGTTCGGGCAACACCGGCGGATAACATGATGATCCGCGCGGCATCAGAGGTTCGAAGCAACCGATCCAGCGCCGAAAGAAGAACAAGGTTGGCGTTAACGTTAACTTTGAACGTCTGCACCCACGTATCCAACGGATATCCGACTATAGGGACGCGAGCGCCTAGTACGGCCGCATTGGCGACGAAGATATCTAGAACGCGCACTGTGGCTGCCACCCCATCGGCTAGTTGCCGTACCGAACCGGCATCCTCCAGGTCCACGGTCAGCACGTGCGCTTCTCCACCGGCGGAACGGATCTCACGGGCCAATCCGGCGAGGGCGGCTTCATTTCTTGCCGCTAAGAGCACCGTGGCACCCTCTGCCGCGTACGCGCGGGCGACGGCGTGCCCAATGCCCCGGTTTGCTCCCGTAATAAGGGCTGTGCGATTTTCCAGCCGTCGCATCCTACTCATTGGACGCCTTGGCGCGAGCCTCTACTACGGAGAGTACGCGGCCTACCGCAGACCTAACGTGCGCCTCGGCCATTCGCCCGGCCTGCTCGGCGTTGCCCGTGACGAGAGCGTCGAAAATCTCCTCGTGCTCGCCCCAGACGATTTTGCCTTCACCCTTCGTTTGCAGCACCTCGCCCATCGCGCGCCTAAGGTGATTCCAGTAAAGGCTCATGACCTCCGCAACAAGCGGGTTGCCTGAAAGCTCGTAGACGTAAGTGTGAAAGCGGGCATCCGCCTGCACCAGCGCGTGCAACTCGCCGCTGCGCAGTGCCCGATACCCTTCTTTGATGATGGCCTTACCCTCGTGCTTAGCCTTCTCGTGCATCCTTCCCGCAGCGAGACGCGCGGCCATCGGATCGATCGCTGAACGGAGCTCGTAAATCGCCTTGAAAAATACCGGATCGAGATGCGAGACGACGAGCCCCCGGCGCCCGGTCTCCTTTACGAAACCCTGGCTCTTGAGAAGCGCCAGCGCCTGGGCTACCGGCTGGCGGGAAACGCTCAGCCGTTCCGCAATTCCCTCCTGCGTCAGCCGCGCCCCGGCGGCTAGGCTGCCTTCGCAGATCGCGTTCAGGATCGCGCGGTAGGCCTGTTCGAGGAGTGTCTCCGGCGGGGTCAGACTCGTGATCATTTGCATTCAGTATTCTACATACTGTAATCTGAATGCGAGGTCCACATTCGTAAACCAGGAGGAGATCCAGATGCGCCTGTCCATTCGTCCGTTCGCCGTCCTTGCCGCATTCACCACCGCGTTGCTTGCGTCCTCACATGGGGCAGCCGCGCCGGACTATCCCCGTATGACGATTAAGTTCGGCGACATCCTCACCCGAAACTTCGGCTACTACCAAGGAATCCTCGCCTTTAAGGAGCAGATCGAAAAGCGCACTGGCGGCCGCATCAAGGTCGATATCCTTACCGACGGGAAAATGGGGACCCCCAAGGACGCCATCGAGGCGTTGCAGCTTGGGGCGGTTCACATCTCCACGAACACGCCTGCCTACACGCAGAGCCTTGTTCCCGAACATACTGTGTGGAATCTCCCTTACCTCATCCGGAATCGCGAAGCCTGGCGCAAGTTTGCGTATGGCCCAGTTGGCAAGGAAGTCGGCGACAAGCTTGAGTCTAAGAACATCAAATTTTTGACCTGGATGAGCGCCGGCGGACGGGGCTTTTTGTCGAAAAAGCCCCTCGCGACTCCGGCAGACTTTGCCGGCCAAAAGATTAGAGCCATCCCTGACCCCATTGTCGTGGACACGATCAAGTCGTTTTCGGGCCAGCCGGTGGTCATGAACATCCAAGAGGTCTACACGAGCCTGCAACAGGGCGTGCTCGATGGTTCTGAACTCAGCATCGAGCTCGTGACCGCCTTCAAGTTTCATGAAGCGGCCAAGTACTACACCGAGACGCAGCACATTTTGACGCCCGGTATGGTCGTTGCGAATCTCGCTTGGTGGAAGCGCCTTAACAAAGATACGCAGCAGCTGATCGAAGAGATTATGACGTCGGATTTCCGTCGCGCTAACGATCAGTGGTTCATTGAGCTGGATCCCATGTCGCCGCTGGAAAAACAGCGCGCGGGAGCGAAAGTGCTGACGGACCGCGGTGTCACGATCGTAAAGGCTGACATTGACGCACTGCGCAAGGCGAGCGCGCCAGTGGTTGATCAGTACAAGGCCAAGATCGGGAAGGACTTGGTCGAGCGGGTAATGAAGGCTGTCGGCTACTGACCGTTACCGAGTGCGTTTAGTATTCCGTGCGCTGGACGTCACGGCCGCAGCCGGGTGTGCTGCGCTGCTGCTCGGGTTTACCGTAATCATTCTTGTCGACGTGGTGTGCCGCTACTGGCTGCGCATCCCGATCACGTGGGCAGCGGAGCTTACGGTATTCCTGTTTCAGGTGATGTCCTTACTCGGAGCAGGACTCGCCTTGCGGCGCGGCATGCACTTCGGTCTCGGGGTACTGGTTAAGCGCATGTTTCCAGCTGCAGCAACCGTGATGCACATTGCGATCCCAGCGATTGTCGGACTGGCTTCTGCGGCTCTGTTGGTTCTGTCGATCCAAATGACGATTCAGAGCTGGGGGGCCACGTACACCACCCTCCCGCTGTCGCGCGCGCTCATATACATCGCCATGGCTTTTAGCGCGCTCATGATGATCGCATTCAGCATCGAAGCCCTGATGCAGCCGACGGCCGCACGCGAACAGACGGACCGCTCCGCGACGTGATCGCCGTCCTGTTCATCAGCTTCGTGCTGTTGATTGTGCTCGGTGTGCCAATCGCGTTCGCCATGCTGATCGCAGGAGGTCTTGCCGTCGCCGTAAGCGATAGCGTGCCCTTGCCACTGATCGCCCAGCGCGTAGGTTCCGGGACGGACAATTTCACCTACCTTGCGATCCCGCTCTTCATACTGGCGGGCTCCATCATGGAGCGTACCGGCATCGCAACGCGCTTGGTCGCGCTTGCGAAGGCGCTCGTCGGACATATCCGCGGCGGCATGGGCCAGGTGGTGATCGTGTCGGAAATCTTCTTCTCCGGAATCTCGGGCGCTTCGCTGTCCGACGCCTCGGCGATTTCGTCCATCATGTACCCGACGCTTCGCCAGTCGGGTTATCGCGACGATCGGGCGGTTGCGCTGATCTCAGCGGCGTGCGCGATGGGAATTCTCATCCCGCCTTGCCTCACTATGGTGGTCCTGGGCGCGATCGCCGGGGTTTCCGTTTCGGCGTTGTTCATCGCCGGCTTTCTACCCGGGCTCCTCATGGCGGTCGCGTTAATGGCCTTGGTCTACACACAGTCGCGCCAGGGGCTTCTGCCTGGTGGTGAGGCAAAAGCAAGCTGGCGGGAGACTTGGATTGCGTTTCGGCGCAGTATCGCGCCGCTTATGCTGCCGGTAATCATTTTCGGTGGAATCCTCGGCGGCATCTTTTCTCCCACGGAAGCAGCCGCGGTCGCGGTGTTTTATGCGGCGGTGGTGGCGTTCGCCTACAGGGAACTCACCAGCAGGATGTTTTACGAGATCTTGGTTGAGACGGCGATGATTACCGGCGCCGTGGGTTTGATCCTCGGCGCCGCGAGCGGCTTTTCTACTCTGCTTGCCCTGGAAGGAGTTCCCGACCGCGTCGGTGCGTTCATCACCGGGCTTTCATCCAACCCCATTTTGTTCCTGATCTTGGTCAATCTCACCTTCATGATCTTCGGGGCGATTCTGGACGGCATCCCGGCATTGTTGCTCTTCCTGCCAATCTTCCTTCCAGTGTCGGCTTCTCTGGGGATCGATCCGCTGCATTTCACACTGCTCAGCGTCGCGTCATTGGGAGTCGGCCTGGTGCTGCCGCCGATCGGCATCATGCTTCTCGTAGTGTGCTCGGTCACAAAGACGCCACTCGGTGCAGTCTCGCGCGCCATGCTCCCTTACCTCGGCATCCTTGCCCTATGCCTTCTCTTGATCATCGCAGTTCCCGAGATCGTGCTCGTCCTGCCGCGCGCCTTCGGGCTGTAGCGGCAGCCCGGAGCAGCCTATAAGGAAAACGCAATGAGACTCGTAAGCTATGGACCCAAAGGCGCGGAGCGCGCCGGCATTCTGCGAGACTGCGACGTTGTCGATCTCGCCCAGGCACTGGAGCGCGCCGGCGCCGGCATCCCAGTAAGCGATGCGCGGCTGCTTCTCGAGCAGCCGGACTGGCGCTCGTCGCTGGAGCGTGCAGCGCGCGTAGCAAAGGACCTCAAGCCCCTTGGGCAAGTTCGCCTCGGTCCGCCGGTGCCACTCCCGCGGAAATTGATGATCGCGGGCGCCAACACTTATTCGCACCTGAAGGAGGCAGAACCGCTGCTCGGCAAAGTCGAGCCGCCGCGCCAGCCTATGGTGCTCGGCAAGGCGACGTCTGCGATTTGCGGCCCGCGCGACGACATCATCCTGACGGCTGAAACGAAAAAGCTCGACTATGAGGTCGAGCTCGGCGTGGTGATGGGACGCACCGCCTATCGCATCAAGCCCGCCGATGTGAAGCACCACGTCGCGGGCTTTACCACCACGAACGACGTGTCCGCGCGCGACGTGCAACTCGCGGAGCACGAGAGCAACTCCTTCTACCGCGTCCACTACCTCGGCAAGAGCTTCGATACCTTCGCGCCCATGGGCCCGCTCGTCACGCTAGATGAGCTGCAGTGGGGCAAATCGCTCAAGCTGCGCACCGAAGTGAACGGCGAAGTGCGGCAGGACGGCGAGACCTCCGATCTCATCTTCGGCGTGGAAGAACTAGTGTCGTACATCAGCCGGTTCATGACGCTTTTTCCAGGTGACATAATCCAGACCGGCTCGCCGGCCGGGGTCGCGTTCTTCATGGAGCCGCAGCGGTTCTTGCGCGATGGCGACCGGGTGCGCTGTGAAATCGAAGGGCTCGGCGTAATCGAGAATCTCGTGCGCGAACAATGAGCGACATCATCCGGGTGATCATCGCGAAAGTCGGCCTGGACGGCCACGACCGCGGCGTGAAGATCGTCGCCCGCACGCTGCGCGACGCCGGCATGGACGTAATCTACACAGGCTTGCATCGCACGCCGGAAGAAGTGGTCGACGCCGCCGTGCAGGAGGATGTCGACGTACTAGGCGTCAGCATCCTCTCTGGCGCCCACATGACGATCTTCCCGCGCGTGCTCAAGCTGCTGAAGGAACGCGATGCGGAGGACATCATCGTGGTAGGCGGGGGAGTCATGCCGGACGAGGACGCCGCCCAGCTCAAGGCGCTCGGCGTGAAGGAGATCTTGCTGCAGGACACGCCGCCGGAAAACATCGTCGCCACGATTCGCAGGTTGGTAGCCGAGCGCGGGTCAAAGTAAGGCTCTGGGCTAAGCCATGGAATCGTGGTCGTTTGCTCCGAACTATGATCCTGATTATTTTCCGGATCGGCAGGCACGCTACTGGTTTCCCCGGCGGGAAACCATGTCAGCCGCCGACCGGGAGAAGGCGATTCTCGGGCGCCTCCAGGAAGTGACGCGGTACGCCTATGCGCATGCGCCCTTCTATCGCAAGAAATGGGACGAGGCGGGCTTTCATCCGGCCAAGCTGAAAAGCCTCGAGGACTTCGAGGACAAGGTTCCCGTCATCACCAAGGCGGACCTTCGTGAATCCCAGGCGCGTGCCCCCATGTTTGGAGAGTATCTCTGCGTCCCAGAATCCGAGATTCATCATATCCATGGAACATCGGGCACAACGGGCCGGCCGACAGCGTTCGGCATCAGCCGCGGGGACTGGCAGGCAATCGCCAACGCTCACGCCCGAATCATGTGGGGCATGGGTATTCGGCCGGGCGACACGGTTTTCATTGCGGCCATCTTCAGTCTTTACATGGGCTCTTGGGGCACGCTCGCTGGAGCAGAGAGGCTGAGGTGCAAGTCGTTTCCGTTCGGCGCCGGTGCGCCCGGGATGACGGCGCGTGCAGCGATGTGGCTCGCGAACTTCAAGCCGACTGCCTTCTATGGCACCCCGTCCTTCGCGCTCCATCTCGCTGAGGTCGCTCGCGCCGAGGGCTATGAGCCGCGCGACTTCGGGCTGAAGGTCATGTTTTTCTCCGGAGAACCGGGGGCCTCGGTTCCCGGCGTACGCGACAAGATTCGCGACGCCTATAACGCGCGAGTGATCGACTGCGGCTCCATGGCGGAAATGACGCCGTTCATGAACGTGGCGGGAAGCGAGCAGAGCGACCAGGGCATGCTGTGCTGGCAGGACGTGGTCTACACCGAGGTGTGCGATCCGCAAACTTTCCGCCGCGTGCCGTACGGGCAGCGCGGAACGCCGGTGTATACGCACCTCGAGCGCACCTCCCAGCCGATGATCCGGCTCGTCTCCGGCGACCTGACGCTATGGATCAATGAACCTAATGCTTGCGGCCGGACCTATCCTCGCCTGCCCAACGGCATCTTTGGGCGCATCGATGACATGATCACTATCCGGGGGGAGAACGTCTATCCGAGCGAGATCGATGCGGTGCTGAACCAGCTCGCGGACTACGGAGGCGAGCATCGCATCATCATCACGCGTGACGGGACCATGGACGAGCTCCTGGTGCGCATCGAGGCCGCACCAGGGGTGTTCGAGCGCAGCTCCCAGGCGCCGGCCGCCATGCGCTCGGAAGCGGGACAGCGCCTGCAGAAGGTGCTCGGGCTGCGGGCCATCATTGAGGTCGTTCCGCCCGGGACCTTTCCGCGCACCGACTTCAAGGCGCGCCGCGTCGTCGATGACCGGGAAGTGTTCCGCCAAATGCGCGAAAGGCTGGCGCCTTAATCGTGGATGGGGGCATACCGTCCATCGAGCTCGTTGAGCGCGTCTGTGCCGGCGAGCGGCGGGCCATCGGGCGCATGCTCTCCCGGGCAGAAGCTGGCACCGCCGAGGTGCGGGACGCGCTCGAGCTTCTCTATCGTCGCGCCGGCCGGGCGCACGTCGTCGGCATCACCGGCGTGCCGGGCAGCGGAAAATCGACACTGGTGGCAAAGCTTACGGCTGCGGTGCTGGGCACCGGGCGCAAAATAGGCGTTGTCGCGGTAGATCCCTCGAGCCCGTTCTCCGGTGGCTCCATCCTCGGTGACCGCATCCGGATGGGGGAAGTCGCCGGCCACCCTTCAGTGTTCGTGCGCAGCATGGCGACTCGCGGCGCTCTCGGCGGACTCGCTCGAGGAACCCTGGAAGCCGTGGATATTCTTGACGCGGCGGGCTACGACATGATCTTCATTGAGACTGTTGGCGTCGGACAGGACGAAGTCGATGTGGTGCGCGCCGCGCACACCACAGTCGTGGTATCCGCACCGGGGCTCGGGGATGACATCCAGGCGATCAAGGCGGGCATCCTGGAAATTGCAGACGTGCACGCGGTGAGTAAGGGGGACAAGCCGGAGGCTGATAAGACCGTATCCGAGCTAAAGTCCATGCTGGGACTTGGCCTGCTGACTGCAGCGTTGAAACGCGTGGTGCCGGTGATCAAAACCTGCTCGCCCAGGAATGAGGGCGTCTTGGAGTTGCTCGCCGCGATCGACGCCCACAGGGAACATCTTGCGGCGAGCGGCCAGTATGAAGAGCGCCGGCAGTCGATCCGGGAACGAAGGATGCTCAAGGCTGCCGAACAGGTGTTGCATGACGAATTCGAGCGCCATCGCCAAGGGCGCATGGCGGATCTTCTCGGCGAACTCGCTGCCGGGTCCATCTCTCCGCAGGCCGCAGCGAGGCGGCTGCTGGCGCACATAGGCATGGAGGCCACACGATGAGTAGCGAATTCGAGGAGCTTCGGAAGCAGCTCGAGGCGTGGGAGCAGAACGAGCTTGCAGCCTTCCTCAAGAAGTCGCCGGAGCGGCAAACCGACTTCCGTACCCTTACCGGCTTCTCCGTGAAGCGCGTGTACACGGCCCTCGATGTCGCCGACACGCCGCCCGAGGACATCGGCTTGCCCGGGCAGTATCCCTTCACGCGCGGTGCCTATCCCACGATGTACCGCGGCCGGCTGTGGACCATGCGGCAAATCGCCGGCTTCGGCACCGCCGAGGACACTAACAAGCGGTTCAAGTACCTCATCTCTCAAGGCCAGACCGGTCTTTCGACCGACTTCGACATGCCCACTCTCATGGGGTACGACTCGGATCACCCCATGAGCGAAGGCGAGGTCGGGCGCGAAGGCGTGGCGATCGACACCATGGCCGACATGGAGCTGCTCTTCGACGGCATTGATCTCGAGAGCATCTCGGTGTCGATGACGATCAATCCGTCGGCCTGGATCCTCCTCGCCATGTACATCGGCGTCGCTCAGAAGCGTGGTCTCGACCTGAACAAGCTTTCGGGCACGATCCAGGCCGACATTCTCAAGGAGTACATGGCGCAGAAGGAATGGGCGTTCCCGATTCGGCCGTCCGTGCGCATCGTGCGCGATTGCATCACCTACTGCGCACGCAACATGAGGCGGTACAACCCGATCAATATCTCGGGCTACCACATCTCGGAAGCCGGGTCCTCCCCTCTGGACGAGGTCGCCTTCCCGCTGTGCAACCTCATCACGTACGTCGAAGAGGTCGTGAAGACCGGCATGCACGTCGACGACTTCGCACCGCGCCTCGCTTTCTTTTTTGTTTCCCAAGCCGACTTCTTCGAGGAAATCGCCAAGTTCCGCGCCGTGCGCCGCGCCTACGCGAAGATCATGAAGGAGCGCTTCGGCGCGAAGAACCCGGAATCCACGCGCCTGCGCTTCCACACTCAAACGGCGGCGGCGACGCTCACCAAGCCGCAACACACGGTGAACATCGTGCGCACGGCGCTGCAGGCGCTCTCCGCCGTGCTCGGCGGCACGCAGAGCCTGCATACCAACGGGATGGACGAGGCCTTCGCCATCCCAACCGAGGAGGCGATGAAGATCGCGCTGCGCACCCAGCAGGTCATCGCCGACGAGTCGAACGTGGCGAACGTTATCGACCCGCTGGGCGGCTCCTACTATGTCGAGCACCTGACCACGCAGATGGAGCGAGCGATCTTCGACATCATCGAGGAAGTGGACAGCCGGGGCGGCACGATCAAGCTCATCGAGGAAGGCTGGTTCCAGCGCCGCATCGCGGATTTTGCGTACGAGACGGCGATCAAGAAGGCGAAAGGCGAAAAAGTGGTCCTGGGCGTGAACAAGTTCGTGGAGCCCAGCGAAAAAGTCGATATCGAAACGCACCCGTACGATCCGACAACCGCCCAGCGCCAGATCGACCGGCTGAAGCGCGTACGCCGCGAGCGCAACCAGGGCGAGGTGGAGAACCTGTTCCAGCGGCTCGTTGAGGTCGCGCGCGACGAGGACGAGAACATCATGCCGGTAACTATTGATCTGGTACGCGCCGGCGCCTCCATGGGCGAGATCGTCGAGCGGCTAAAAGCTCTCTGGGGCACCTACCGCGAAACGCCGGTCTTCTAGAGATGATCGTCCTTCCCTACCTCACCCACAGGCCGCGCATCGCATCGGGTGTCGTCGCACATGGCTCGGCCGCGGTCATCGGCCGCACGGAGCTCGATTCGGGCTGCACGCTGGGCGAACTCACGCTCGTGCGGGCCGACGGCGAGGACGTGCGCATCGGCGCCGATTGTTGGTTCGGCGAGGCAAGCACCGTGCACATTGCCGACCGCGTCTTCCCTGCTGTCATCGGCGAGCACGTCACGGTAGGGCGCTACGGACTTGTACACGCCTGTACCGTAGGTGACAACTGTGTTGTCGGCGAGCACGCCGCGGTGATGGACGGCTCAGTCCTCGGCCCAGGGGCCGTGATCGCCGCGCAAAGCATCGTGCCTCCCGGAAAAACGCTGGAAGGCGGTTGGCTCTATGCCGGGGCGCCGGCGCGTCCGGTGGAGCGGCTGTCACCGGGGCTGCTGAAGGAGCTTCATGAAGCTATTCGGAGCGGCACCGGGAGTAGCGTTCCACACGTTCGAGCTGAAGCGCGCGTGCCGAGGCTACGACACGCGCCTGGAACCGGCGTCAGCCGTACTTTCGCGCGCGGCGCTTACGTTGCTCCTACGGCAAGCATTGCCGGGCGCGTCGTGCTCGGGGCATGCTCCAGCGTATGGTTCGGTGTGGAGGTTGATGCCGGTGAGGCGACTGTGGAGATCGGTGAGCAAACGAACATTCAGGACAACTCCCGGGTCTATGGCGGCAAGATCGGGGAAGACGTCCGTATCGGCCCGCGGGTGCTGATCGGGCATAACGTTCGAATATTCCCGTGCACCATCGAGGCGGATGCGATCATCGGCATGGGTGCCATCGTCAGCAAGGGTACGGTTGTAAGGGCAGGCGCCTGCGTTGCCGCGGGCTCGACTACCGAACCTGGCAGCGAGATCGCGGCTGGCCAGGTATGGTCAGGCCGCCCCGCGCGCGCGGCTAGGTCGCTCTCGGACCGCAACCGCGAAGAGTTTTCGCGAGCTATCGAGGTATACGTTGAATACGCCGCGAACTATCTTGCCTGCGGGGCGGTCGCACCACTCTCCGCCCGCGCCAAATAAGGAACAAGCGCCATGGGCCATCGGTTAAGCAAAATTACAACGCGGACAGGCGATAAAGGCACAACCGGTCTTGCGAGTGGGACAAGAGTTGAAAAGGATAGCCCTCGTGTTCTGGCCATGGGCGCAGTGGACGAGTTGAATAGCTCGATAGGCGTAGTGCTGGCGCATGGAGCACCTAACGACGTCCGCGAATGCCTCGTGGAGGTGCAGCAGCGGCTTTTCGAGGTGGGCGCACAACTTAGCTCGCCTGGCCGACAGCGTATCACCGAGGAAGACGTCGCCACCATTGAGCGTGCAGTTGAGCATTTCAATGCTCAACTGGAGCCGCTCAAAGAGTTCGTATTGCCAGGGGGCTCACTCGCGGGTGCGACATGCCACGTCGCGAGAACGGTGTGCCGACGGGCGGAATCAATCGTCGTTGCTTTAGCCACGATCGATCCTGGGGAGAATAAAACGCTCATCCCGTTTCTCAACAGGCTGTCGGATCTCCTGTTTGTATTAGCGCGCGTGCTGAACAAGGCAGAAGGAACGACCGAAAATTTGTGGCGGGGGCCCGGCGGTTAAGTCACGTGTGGGGTTGGGCACCGGCCGTGATGTGCGAATGTCTGGACAAACCCCCGCTCGGCCCTGACATCTCCGTCCTACGCCATCCGAAGACGTCTCGGCGTCGATTCCCGCCGCCCCCACCACTTACCGTTTTTCCGTCACGTTCGTAACAACTCGAAGCCCTCCACGATGCGGTGGACGGGAAGCTTCGACATCTGCCATTCGCGCGTTTTCGGGTCGTACTGCGATGCGGTGAAGCAGTGCCACGCGGCGTCGTCGAGCTTCGGATAATCGCCGCGGTAGTAGTAGCCCGGCCACCGCGTCTCCTGCCTGAAGAGCGTGTGCCTCGTCACCGACTCCGCGGTCAGGATCCGGTGCTGAAGCTCCCATGCCCTTTGGAGCTGGTGCAGATCCTCGGCGCCGATGTGCTCGAAGTCCTCGGTGAGCATGTCGAGAAGCTCGAGTCCGCGGTTGAGCAGGTTTTCGCTCGTGACGTAGAACATGCTGTAGCCGCCGACGTACTCGTCCATGATCTTCTCGAGCCGCTGCAGGCCTTGAAGGGGATTGATGTAGCTCGGCGCCACCGTCCCCGCGACGATCTCGTTCCTGCCCACCCGGTAGTTCTCCAGCGGCTTGAAGACCACCTCCCGGAGTTGCTTGAGGTACTCGTCGTCGACCTGGGGCGATTCGGCTTTGTGGTCCATGACGTACCTGACGGCCGCCTTCGCGGCGAGACGCCCTTCCGTGAAGGAGCCGGCTGAAAACTTGTGCGCGGAACCGCCGATCGTGTCGCCGGCGCCGAACAGCCCCTCGACGGTGGTCATGCGGTTATAGCCCCACTGGTACTCCGCCGGCGCGCAGTCCTCCGGGCCGCTCGCCCACGCGCCGGAACAGGTGGCGTGGGAACCCATGATGTAGGGCTCGGAGGTGATCAGCTCGGAAGGCGTTTCCTTCGGATCGATGTTCTGCGAGGCCCAGACGACCGCCTGCCCGATCGTCATGTCGAGGAAATCCTCCCAGCCGATCTCCTCCTTCTCCTTGGTGTCCAGAACTTTCTGCGTATGCATGTAGATCGGGCCCTTGCCGGCCTTGATCTCCTCCAGCATCGCGTGGTTGCGCAGGCAGGTCGGCATCGGCTGGATGTCGGCGTAGTGGCCGACGCGCGCCTTGATTTCGGGATAGCGATCCTTCTCGTAGAACTCCCCCGCGGCGTTCGTCGCGTGCGATTTCAGAAGCAGGAACCAGGCGCCGACCGGGCCGTAGCCGTCCTTGAAGCGGGTGAGAACGATCTTGTTCTCCATCTGCGTCATCTTGGCGCCCGTCAGTATCAGGAGACCGTACGCCGAAGCCGTGCTCCAGGGCGCATACCAGGTTCTTCCCATGCCTTCGCCGACCGCCCTCGGCCGGTAGATGTGCGAGCCGCCGCCGGCGCCGACGATCACCGCCTTGGCCCTGAAGACGTAGAAGTCCCCGTTGCGGACGTTGAAGCCGACAGCGCCGGCAATCCGGTTCGGTCGCGTCTTGTCCATCAGGAGGTGCGTCACCATGATCCGGTTGTAGACCTCGGTGGCCGACTTCCTCGCCGCCTCGGCGACGATCGGCTTGTAGCTCTCGCCGTGGATCATGATCTGCCACTTGCCTTCGCGCTGGTAGCGTCCGGTCTTGGGGTCCTTCATCATCGGCAGGCCCCATTCCTCGAACAGGTGCACCGACGCATCGACGTGCCGGGCGATGTCGTAGCCCAGGTCCTCGCGCACCAGGCCCATGAGGTCGTTGCGGGCGTAGCGCACATGGTCCTCGGGCTGGTTCTCGCCCCATTGCATGCCCATGTAGCAGTTGATGGCGTACAGACCCTGGGCGACCGCGCCGCTGCGCTCGATGTTGGCTTTCTCGACGCAGACGATCTTCAGATCGCGTCCCCAGTACCTGGACTCGTAGGTTGCCCCGCAGCCCGCCATGCCGCCGCCGATGACGAGGATGTCCGCATCGACGAATACCGTTTTCCTGCCTCCGAAGAGTCCCATCAGACGACTCCCTGCTTGAGTTGACCCGGGCGCAACGTGGGCAATCCGCCCTCGATGTTGAGCCCTTCCGGTTCGTGTGCGAGTTCCTGCTTGGCGAAAT
>Ga0156283_1054_pt1 | contig 38605 bp, 44 predicted proteins | sample RifCSPlowO2_12_FD_107932 | JGI IMG/M metagenome (GOLD analysis project Ga0156283, IMG submission 107932) | Betaproteobacteria bacterium RIFCSPLOWO2_12_FULL_65_14 | reverse complement strand
CCCCGCCGCCGAACATGATGTAGCGGCGCTCGGGATGCTGCAGGAACACGTCCTTGAAACCCATGGCTTACCCGAACATCGCGTCAGCGACGTCCTTCTCGCGCAACATGCGCCGCTTCCACGTCGCGATCTGCGGCACCACGTAAGGCAGGAGCCGCAGGCTGTAGTACGGCGGCAGGATCGGGATGCCGAGCAGATCGCCCATCGTGATGAGGATGAAAAGGTGCTCCATCGACGCGCGCGTGCGCAGGGCCGCGCGGCTCATGTCGTGCGCGGCCATGCCGTACACCGTGTCGCTGATGTTGTGCCACAGCCTTTTTGCCGCCGATTCCTTTTCTTCCTCGGTCATGGCCGTCTCCTTCAGACTCCGTGCAGGTGATGCTCGTGGTCGCTGCCGAGCTCGCGCTCGCGCAGCATGCTTCGCTTCCAGGTCTCGAGCTGCGGCACGACGAAGGGCAGCAGCCGCAGGCCGTAGTACGGCGGCAGGACCGGCACGCCCAGCAGCTCGCCGAACAGGCTCAGCATGAACAGCCGCTCCATCGCGCCGCGCAGCTCGAGGGCCTGGTGCGCGATTTCATAGCCCGCGAGGCCGTAGAAGAACTCCCTCAGGGCGCGGCGCATGCTATGGTCGCGGCCCATGACCGAGCTCATCGGCATTGCGGCGGTCGTGGTGGTCGCATGGTTCGCCGCCGGCACGATCTGGAACGTCCACGCCGGGCGTTCGCTGATGCGCTGGATGCAGGACGGTCTGCCGGTCCTGGGCAGCCGGACCACGGTCCGCTGGCTCGGCTCGAGCGTGGTCGAGATGGTGATCAGCGAGGCGAAGGCTCCGTTTGCCGGCGTGACGGTCGTGATCTTCCTCGAGCCGCGCGACCTGCCGTGGTGGCCCCTTTCGCGGGCGCGCGGACGGCGTGACACGCTGATCATTCGCGGGGTTTTTAAAAAAAGCCCTTCCGTCGAGCTCGAAGCCCTCGACCCGGCGAGCTGGTCCGCGCGCGATGCCCTGCCCCGCGTGCCGAAGGACTGGCTGGCGCAAAGAAACGGCTTGGTGATTCTCTACGAGAACCCGCCCGCGCTCGAGCGTGCGCAAGCGCTGCTCGCACGGGCCGGGCTCGGGGTCAGCCGCCTGTCGGTGCGCCGCACCGAGCCGCATTTCCAGCTTCACGTGCCGCTGCCCGACCGGCAGCGGCCCGCGCGCGAGTTCTTCGAGATGGCCCATGCGCTCTCCGAACTCGCCATTAGGTGAGAGCTCGCGGGGCGATGACACCTACGCGTGTGCCGCCGGCGGGATCGCTCCCGGGTGCACGGCAGGCGCCTCGGGGGTCATCGTGCCGTGGCGCAGGTAGGCCTTGTAGCCGTCCCAGCCGATGATGATCGCCGCGACGAAGAGCAGCACCGATACCGCGATCATGGCCCACGCGCCCGCCACGGGCAGCGCCGACATCTTCGGGTTCGCCGCGATCGTCACGTAAAGATTGCGCGCCGTGACGGCGGTGGCCGCCAGCGTGGTCACGTACATGAAGATCATCGGCAGCAGGGCGTAGGCCGGGTTGCGCTTCTCGGACTTGAGCCACACCGCCACCACGAGCAGGCTCAGGGCCGCCATGAGCTGGTTGGAGGCGCCGAACATCTGCCACAGGTACACCCAGGTGCCGGTAAGCACCAGCGCAGCCGTCAAGCCCATGGAGATGACGCTCGCGACGTGCATGTTGCGCATGGGCGGAATGGCATCGCCCACCCACTCGGCGAGCGTCACGCGCATCACGCGGAAGACGAGCTGCGTGACCGTGAGCACGATGATCACGAAAGTGGCGAAACCGAGCGCGGTGCCGAACGTCTCGGGGATGAGCCCGAAGGTGCCGGCGTACACCAGCTTGCCGACGCCGGCCGCGAACCGGCCGCCGCCGCCGCCGGCTCCGGCGATGGAAACCGCAGTCAGAGACAGCAGCGCCAGGGGGAACTCGCCGAACAACATCGCCCCTGCGCCGACCGGCAGTGCGTCCGTGTCGTATTCGATCTGCCGCGCCGTGCCGATCGAGCCGACCAGCGCATGCCAGCCCGAGATGGCGCCGCAGGCGATCGTGACGAAGAGCATCGGCCATAGCGGCTGCCACGCGACGCCTTCCTTTATCCCGAATCCGAGATCCTTGAGCGGCGAAAGCGCAAAGGCCCCGATCAGGTTGCCGGCTGCATCCTTGGTATCAAGCAGCGGCGCGACGACCATCCCGAGCGCGGAAAGCAGGATCGTGATCGAGGTGATCCAGAAGCCGATGTAGTTGACCGGCTGGGCGAAGCGCCAGATCGGCAGGTTGGCCCCCATGTAGCTGAAGGCGAACAGGAAGATCATCCACCAGATGTAATTGGGCAGCGTCTTGAGCATGCCCGTGCCCGCGTCGTACGCCGCGGTGCTTGCGCGCTTGCCGTCCTTGCCCGGCGCGGGGATGCGCGGGTCGGCGGCCGTCGGGTCCTCGACCGTGAAGAGCGGCTGGCGATCGTTGATCTCGTCCACCGCGCTGTTGAGCTGCACCACGGCGGCCGCCACCGGGCCGTGCACCAGGGCGCCTTTTTCATCGCGGTGCTGGCCCCAGGGACCGGCGACCATGCCGGCGAGCGTGAGCGCGACCACGAAGACCGTGACGCTCATGATGCCCATCTTCCAGCGGTACATCATCTGGCCGGCGAGCAGGCCCATGAGGGCGAGCATGATGATGCCGAACGGCACGTCCGGACGCGCGGAAAGGATCGCCGCCAGGATGCCGACGAACGCGCCGGCGAGCAGCATCAGATAGAAGAAGATGAAGACGAAGAGGATGGTGCGCGTGCGCGGCGCGATCAGCTTGTGCGCGATCGCCGACAGGCTGTTGCCGTCGTTTCGCACCGCGACCATGATCGCCGAATAGTCGCTCACCCAGCCGATGAAGCTCACGCCGAGCACCAGCCAGGCGAGGGACGGCGACCAGCCCCACAGGTTCGCCGCGGTGATCGGTCCGACGATCGGCCCGGCGGCCGCGATCGCCTTGAAGTGATAGCCGAAGAGGATGTTGCGGCTCGTCGGCATGAAGTCGACGCCGTCCATGTACATCTTGGCGGGCGTCGCCCGCTTGGCGTCGGACTGGATGATGTGGCGGTCGATCCACCTCGCGTAGAAGTTGTAGGCAAGGTAGGCGGTCAAGCCGCCGATGATGACGATCCAGAGAGTGTTCATGGCCTGCCCCTTCCTCGATCATGGCAGTGACAAACGATGTGAACACCATAGGCCGCGGGAAAAATGCCGTATTGACGGGCGTCAAGCCACGCGGACTGCGTCGAGCGCGACGCATTCCCGAGCCGGCTCTTGACCCAGCGCAAGAGCCCCCGCGCGTCCCCGGCGTAGAAAGAGCCATTGTCCGACTCGCGGATGCCGCGCGCATGAAGGAATTCCTCGTGGCCGTTGACGGCTCCAGCGCGGCGCTGCGCGCGCTGCGCGAGGCCGTGCGCCTGGCGAAGCGCATTCCCGGCTCGTGCCTCCACCTCGTGCATGTGCACGAGCAGCCGCGGCTTCCCGGCGGGATCGCGACCCATGTCCCGGCCGAGGAGATCGAGGCGGCGCTGCGCCGGGACGGCGAGGCGATCCTCGACCGGGCGGAGGGCGAGGTGCAGGACTCCGGCGTGCGCTACACGCGTGAGGCGCTCGCCGGCCCGGTAGCCCAGACGCTCGCCGGCCACGCGGAGCGAACCGGCTGCGACGCCATCGTCATGGGACGGCACGGGATGACGGCGTCCGCGGACTTTCTCGCCGGCTCCGTCGCACTGAAGGTGCTGCAAGCTTCGAAGCTGCCCGTCATGCTGGTGCGGTAGGGGACCGCTCGGCGTCAGCGCGTTTCGCGGTAGTCGGCGTCCACGACCCGCGCGCCCGAAGGCATTTTCACCTCGCGGTAGACGCCGGCATCGGGCCGCTGCGCGTAGATCACCGCGCCCGCCTCCTTCAGGTGCTTCTCGAGCTGGCCGCTCTTTTCTTTCGCCGCCGCGGCGTCCTTGCGGCCGATCGCCTCGCGCGTCTCGCGGCGCGCCGCCTCGATGCGGCCCTTCAGCTCGTCGGTGAGCTTGTCGCCGAAATCGGCGAGCGTCTTCTCGGCCTGGTAGCACATGGCCTCGGCGGCGTTGAGCGCCTCGGCGTCCTCGCGGCGCTTCTTGTCCGCCTCGGCGTAGCGCTCGGCCTCCTCGACCATGCGCTTTTTCACGTCCTCGGCGAGGCGCGTGGAGCCGCTGATGCGGATCGACTGCGCGCGCCCGGTGGCGGTGTCGCGCGCCGCCACGTCGAGGATGCCGCTCGCGTCGATGTCGAAGCTGACCTCGATCTTGGGCATGCCGCGCGGCGCGGGCGCGAGGCCGTCGAGGTTGAACTCGCCGAGGCTCGCGTTGTCCGCGGACATCGGGCGCTCGCCCTGGAACACGTGGATGGTGACGCTCGTCTGCATGTCGGCGGCGGTGGTGAAGACTTCGCTCTTCTTCACCGGCACCGGGGTATTGCGCGCGATGAGCGGCGTCGCCACGCCGCCGAGCGTCTCCACGCCGAGCGTGAGCGGCGTCACGTCGACGAGCACGATGTCCTTCACCTCGCCCGAGAGCACGCCCGCCTGGATCGCCGCGCCGGCGGCGACGCACTCCATCGGGTCGACGCCCAGCTCGGCCTTGCGGCGCAGCAGCTCCTCGAAGAACTGGCGCACCAGCGGCATGCGCGTCGGGCCGCCGACAAACACGACGCGGTCGATTCCCTCCGGCGTGGTGCTCGCGTCGGCGAGCGCCTGCTCCAGCGGGCGCCGGCAGCGCTCGATCACCGGGCGCACGACGTGCTCCATCTCCGCGCGCGTGAGGTCCATCTCGAGGTGTTTTGCCTCGCCCGCCACGGCGCCGATGTAGGGCAGGCTCAAGCGCGAGGTGGTGCCGGTCGAGAGCTCGATCTTCGCGATCTCGGCCGCCTCCAGCAGCCGCGCCGCGGCCTTGGCGTCGACTCGCACGTCGATGCCGCTCGCTTGCCGGAAGCGCTGCGCGAGGTGCTCGAAGATCGCCTGGTTCATGTCGGTGCCGCCCAGGCGCGTGTCGCCGCTCGTCGCCTTCACCTCGAACACGCCCTTGCCGAACTCCATGATCGTGACGTCGAGCGTGCCGCCGCCGAAATCGATTACCGCGATGCGCAGCTCCTGCGCCAGGCGGTCCAGGCCGTAGGCGAGCGAGGCGGCGGTCGGCTCGTTCACCAGGCGCACCACGTTGAGCCCGGCGATGGAAGCCGCGTCCTTCGTTGCCGAGCGCTGGTTGTCGTCGAAGTAGGCGGGCACGGTGACCACCGCGTCCTTGACTGGCTCGCCGAGAAAGGCCTCGGCGTCGCGCTTGATCTTGCCGAGCAGGAACGCGGACAGCTCTTGCGGCGTGAACTCGCGGTTGCGCAGTCGTATTTTCTGCCGCGTGCCCATCTGCCGCTTGAACGCGGTGGCGGTGCCCTCGGGATTGGCCGCCGCCTGGCGCCGCGCCGGCTCGCCGATGAGCATCGTGCCGTCGGCCGCGATCGCGACGTAGCTCGGGAAGGCCTTGCCGCCGAGACTCACGCCTTCGGCGCTCGGGATCATCACCGGCCGGCCGCCGCGCAGCACCGCCGCGGCGGAATTGGAGGTGCCGAGATCGATGCCGATGATCGTCATGGGGTCAGCTCCGTGGGGAACAAGATCATCTTCTCCCCGGCGCAGCGGACCAGGTTGATGGAGATCAAAGAGGTGCCGCGAGATGCTGTCGACGATCTCGATGCAGCCAGCCCTCCTCGAACTTGCCTTCTTTTGCGGGAAATCAAGATGGCGCACGTCAGCCGGAACATACTTCCCGGGCTGGTTACCGAGCGAGGTGAGTGATGGTGAAAAGCGCCACGCCTTTCCCGCCTTCCCAGGAGTACATCTTGATCGCGAGGCCGAGCGCCGGCGCGGGCGAGATCTTCGGCAGCGCGTTCGAAGCGCGCTTCCGCGAAGCGATCGGCGTCGCGCGCACGAGGCAATAAGGCGGCCCATGAAAGCGTTCGCGCTGATGGCGCTGCTCGCCGCGTCGCATTTTGCGTTTGCCGCGGACGTGCCGCCTGCGCCGCCCGGCGCCGACATCACGCCGCCGCGCTTGAGCTTCGTCGACGGCAAGGTTTCATTCTGGCGCCCCGGCGCCGAAGACTGGGCGCCGGCGCGCGTCAACACGCCGCCCGCCGGCAAGCGTAGCCTCCCGGCCGGTCGTCGAAATGCGCGCGCCGGCAAGGCGTCCCGACGCCAGCGTTCCCCTGCCGCGGCCCTCGTTCGGCGAAAAGGGCGTGGAACGCGCGCGTCCGCAGCAGCCGCCGCGCTTCGAGGATCTCAGGCGCGCCCCGGCTGCGAGCGCTCAGCCGAAGAGAATCGAGCGAGCCGGCGCGCAGCGCGCGCTGCCGGGCAAGCCGGCGAACGACGCGTTGCCGCGGCAGCCGCAGGCGCGCGGCAAGGGACGCAGCGCTGATTCGAAACGCTAAGGATGAAGTAACGCTGCGCGCGTTGCTCGTCCTCGTCCTTGCCGCGGCGGTGTCGGCCGCGGCGCCGCTCGCCGGCCTTGCCGCAGCCGGGCTGCCGGTCGCGGCCTACCTCGACTTCCCGCCGCGCACGGTGGCGGTGGCGCACAGCCCGTTCTCGTGGGCGGCTTTTGCCTTGATGTCGCTGCCTGCCGCCGTGGCAATCGCGCTCATCGTCGCCGCGCTGTGGCGAGCGCCCGCGCCCAGCCGGGCGGCGCCCGGCTGCTTCCCGTCGTGGGGATGGATCGGCGCTGCGCTCATCGCGCTCGGCTGGCTCGTCGCCTGGACCGAGGGGCTCGCGCCCGCCGGGTGGCGCCGCCAGGCGTTCACCGTGTTATGGGTGGGTTACATCATCGCGATGAACGCTCTCGCGTACCGGCGTGCGGGGCATGCGCCGCTCACGCGCCGCACCGGCTGGTTCCTTGCGCTGTTTCCGGCGAGCGCCGCGATGTGGTGGCTGTTCGAGTACCTCAACCAGTTCGTCGCCAATTGGCACTACGCCGGCGTCGAGGCCGCCGACGATTGGGATTACTTCGTGCAAGGCACGCTGCCCTTCTCCACCGTGCTTCCTGCGCTCGCGAGCACGCAGGCCTGGCTTTCGACGTTTTCCCGGCTCGACTCGGCGGCTCTCCCCGCCGTGCGCGGACCTGCATGGTTCGCCACTGCGGCGCTGGTCGCGGGCGTTGCCGCTCTCGCCGGGATGGCGCTCTGGCCGGAAAGCCTGTTCTCGGCGCTCTGGCTCGGCCCGCTCGCGATCCTCGCCGGGCTGCAGCGGCTCGTGATCGGCGAATCGTTCTTCGCGCCGCTTGCGCGCGGCGACTGGCGCTGCGTGGTGCAGCCGGCGCTCGCCGCCCTCGTCTGCGGATTCTTCTGGGAGCTGTGGAACTTCGGCAGCCTCGCCAAGTGGCACTACAGCGTCCCGTACGTGCAGCGCTTCGAGCTGTTCGAGATGCCGCTCCTCGGCTACGCCGGCTACATTCCTTTCGGCGTGTTCTGCGCGCTCCTCGCGGAATTGATACCGGTCAAAAAATAACGCCCGGCTTTCTTGACCGGGATCAAACGCCGGCCGCGCCGGGCATGCACGATAGCGGCGTGAGGGTCCAGGTGGAGTGCAGGAAGGGGGCCGACCCGCGCGCGTTCTTCCTCGGCGGGCGCCGTCTGCACGTCATGCGCGTCCTCGAGCGCGTCACCGAAGACGCGCAGCGCACGTTCCGCGTGCGCGTGCCCGGCGGACGCGAGTTCGTGCTGCGCCTGGACATCAACACCGGCGAATGGACGCTCGCGCGCATCATCGAAGCGCCCCGCGGCCGCGCTGCTCGCCGATGAGACGCGTTCTTTTTGTCGTGTTGGTCCTCTTTTCCTGCGCCGCCGCCCGGGCGCAGCCGACCGACAAGCCGCTCATGCTGGTTGCGACGCCAGCGATGCAGGGACTGTACAGCCGCACCGCCATGATCGTGGTGCCCGCCGGCAAGCACCACCTCGGCTTCATCGTGAACCGCGCCACCGCCGTGAGCCTCGCCGCAGGCCCGGTGCATTTCGGCGGGCCCGACATGGTCGACACGCTTTTTGCCGTGGTGCGAGGCAATCCCGGCGCGGATGCGCTGCCCTTGTTCGGCGACCTCTACCTCGCTACGAATGCCGCGGCGCTGGGGCGCGTGATGGAGCAAAACGCGGGCGACGCGCGCTTTTTCGCCGGCTTCGTGGCCTGGGAAGAGGGCGAGCTGCAAAGGGAGCTTTCCGGCGGCAACTGGTACGTCACCGACGCGGACGCGGCGCTGTTCTTCCAGCGCGACACCAGCGGTCTGTGGGAAGAGCTGGTGAAGCGCCTGGGATCGGCTCAGACCGCGGCGGCGGCAAGATCGGCGGCGTCGCTCGCGCGCGCGCGCAGCAACCCGAGCGCCGCGCGCATGAAAGCCGGGAGATCGCCCGGCCGGCGCGCGGTGACCAGGTTGCCGTCGACGACCACCTCGCGGTCCTCGTAGAGCGCTCCCGCTTTCCGGAGCTCCGCAGCGGCGGAGACATGCGCGGTCAGCTTGCGTCCCTTGAGCACGCCTGCAGCGGCGAGGAGCTGCGGCCCGTGGCAGATGGCCGCGACCGGCTTGCCGGTATCGAAGTACCGCTTGACGAGCGCAAGAGCCGCCGCGTGCGTGGCGAGCGCCTGCGCCGCCTTGCCTCCCGGCACGACCAGCAGCTCGTAGCCCTCGGGCGACGCCTCGAGAAGAGAAAGATTGGCGCGGATGCGATAGCCATGCTTGCCGACGACGGTCCCGCGGCGCAGCGCCGCGATGTCGACTTCCAGGCCCTCCTCGAGCAGCCGGTAATACGGCACCAGCAGCTCGCTTTCCTCGAAGCCGTTCGCGGTGGCGATCAACGCTCTCATGGCAGGTTTCATGCTAGTCCGTATGCCGGCGAGCTCGTTGACGCACGTCAAAGCTAGCGCGGCCGGCCGACGGGCACCAGGTACAGCGGCCGTGCGTCGCGAGGCAGTCCGAGCGCGGCCTGGACTTCGGAGTCGGTGAAAGCGCCGACGAGCGCAGCGTCCAGGTCGAGCGCAGCCGCCTGCAGCAATGCGTTCTGCGCGGCGTGGCCGGCTTCCATATGCGCGTAGCGCACGCCGCGCTGCCCGTATTTGCCGGTCGTGCGCCGCTCGACGGCGGCGATGACGAGAATGACCGGCGCCTGCGCGATCCAGCGCTGGCCCCAGGCGGCCTCGGCCAGCTCGCCGCGCCGGTCGCCCTCGGCCACCGCGGCAAGGCGGTGCAGCGACGGCTGGTAGCGGTATACGCCGGGAGCGAGGTCCCGCACGTTCGCCGCGAGGATGTAAACCTCGAGTGGATAGAGCGCGCCTGCGGAAGGCGCGGTCCTGCGCCCGCTTGGCGCGATCACGCCCTGCGCCGCCCAGGCAAGCTGAGCCAGCTCGGCGAGGCACAGCGCAGCGGGCCCGAACTCGCGCACCGTGCGCCGCTCGGCGAGCGTCCGCTCGAGCGAAACACCGCTGTCGCGGCGCGGCTCGGGCAGCGTCACCGCAAGCGCGGCCTGCGCGGTCAGGGAGGCCAGCATCGCGATCATGATCGCCCTCACTGCTCGATCGACAAGAAGTAGGGATGGCCGCCGACGGCGAGCCGCGGCACGCGGCGGGCGGCGTCGAGCATGGCGCGCGCGGCGAACTGCGTGGCGTCGAAGCGCCCTTCGAAGATGAGGCTCGGGTGCGGCCCGTGCGCGGCGCTGCCGCGGCGCTCGAGCAGCAAGCCTTGGCCCAGCGCCTCCATCGCGGCGATGCGTGATGCAGCCGAAGCGCGGGGCGCCGCGTCAGCACGCTCGCGCCGTGCGGGATGAGCATCTCGAAAGCCCCGCGCAGGACCGTCAGCACGCCCGGATCCCAGCCCGCTCCCAGCATTGCGCGGCAGCGATGGCGCGCGGCGACGCGCGCGAGCTCGGCGTGATGCGCCTGGAGCGCCGGCCCCTCGAGCGCCGCGCACTCCACGACCGCGACGCGCTGCTGCAGCAGGTCGGTGGCCACGTCGAGCGCGACGGCGGCGGGCACGCAGACCAGCGCCACATGCACCGCGCGCAGATCGCGGACGTGCTCGCCGCGATGCACGATGCCCGCGAGCTCGAGCTGCGCGCAGTCCTCCATCGCCTGCGCGCAGGCGCGCCCCAGCCTTCCGTAGCCGATGATCGCAACGCGACACCGCATCCGCCGCACAAGCGTGCATCATCGAGCGCTCGCGCGGGTTGACCCACGTCAACTTGCCGCTCAAGCTGTTGGGACAAGCTAGGCGCGGAGGCACAAGCCCATGAAAGCGAAGGACGTAATGACCGAGGACGTCGTCTCCGTGCGCGAGGACGCGAGCGTCGAAAGCATCGCGCGCCTGCTTCTCCAGCACCGGATCAGCGCAGTGCCGGTGACCGACGCCGGCGGCCGCCCGCTCGGCATCGTCAGCGAGGGCGATCTCATGCGCCGGCCCGAGTCGGGCACCGAGCGCCGGCCCTCATGGTGGCTCGAGCTGCTGCAAGGCTCGGACGCGCACGCCGCGGAATACGTCAAGTCGCACGGCCTCGTGGCGCGCGACGTGATGACGCGCGAGCCGCTGACGGTGTCGGAAAACACCCCGCTCGAAAAGGTGGCGAGCCTGCTCGAGCAAAGGCAGATCAAGCGCGTGCCGGTGGTGCGCGGCGGGAAGATCGTCGGCATCCTCAGCCGGGCCGACCTGCTGCATGCGCTCGCTGCCGGGGCCAAGTGGCCCTCGCCGCGCGCCAAGGCGGCGCATCCCACCCGCAAGGAGGTGGTGCGCAGCATCCGCGAGACGGGGCTTTCGCTCGGCCTGACCAACGTAGTCCTCGAAGGCAGCGTGGTGCACCTCTGGGGGAGCGTCCAATCGGAGGCCCAGCGCGACGCCATTGCGCTCGCGGCGAGGCGAACTCCCGGCGTCAAGGGAGTGAAGAACCACCTCAGCGTGATGGCCGCGGTCTCGTCCACCTTATGAGCGCGCGATGGACTGGCTCCTCTTCGAGCAACTCGACCGGCTGCGCCGCGCGCAGGGCGCGCTGCTCGACGCGGTCGGGCTGGGACCCACGCAGGCGCCGTACCGGGAAGTATTCAGCGCGCCCGGCGTAAGCCTGCGCCGCTACGGCGATGGCGAGGAAAGCGGGCCGCTGGTGCTCATCGTGCCGGCGCCGATCAAGCGGCCCTACATCTGGGACCTCGCGCCCGAAGCGAGCGCGGTGCGCCGCTGTCTGGCGGCAGGCGCGCGCGTGCTCCTCGTCGACTGGCAGCCCGCGTCCGCCCGATTCGGTCTCGCCGATTACGCCGAGCGCCTCATCCTCGCGTGCCTCGACGCGGTGCGCGCCGAGCGCGCCGTGCTGCTCGCGCATTCGCTCGGGGGCCTGTTCGCCGCCATCTTCGCGACGCTGCATCCCGAGCGCGTGCAGGGGCTCGCCCTGCTCGCCGCGCCGCTGCATTTCGGCGCCGACACTCAGGTCTTCAACGCCATGGTGGCGCAGCTCGAGGCCGACGATCTCCCCGACTCGCTCCCCGGCGCCTTCCTCAGCGCCGCGAGCCTGAATGCCGCGCCCGGCGTGTTCGGCTCCGAGCGCCTGCTCGACGCGGTGCTGAGCGCCGGCGATCCGCAAAGGCTGCGCACGCACCTTCTGGTCGAGCGCTGGGCGCTGGACGAGTTCGCGCTGCCGCGCCGGCTGGTCGCCGAGCTCGCCACGCAGATCGTGCGCGAGGATCGCTTCGCGCGCGGCGCGCTCGAGATCGACGGGCGCAGCGCGGCGCCGTCGCGGCTTACGGCGCCGCTGCTCTGCGTGGTCGATCCGCGCTGCACGCTGGTTCCGCCCGGGGCGGTGCTGCCGTTCGTCGAGGCGGCGGCGAGCCGCGACAAGACGGTGCTCGATTATCAAGGCGATGTGGGCGTGTCGCTGCAGCACGTAGGACCTCTCGTCGGCCGCAATGCGCACGCGCTGCTATGGCCGAAGATCGTCGAATGGATCGCGCGGACGGGAGCGCATTGAGGTGAAGGACGCCGACTGCGTCGCCTTCCTGCAGTGGGCGCTGCCGCAGCTCGGGCTGCATTGGCCGGGATTTCGCAAGGTGCGCCGGCAGGTATGCCGGCGCATCGCGGCACGGCTGCGCACGCTCGGCCTCGCCGACGCGGCCGCCTATCGCAGCCATCTGCAGTCGCATAGCGGCGAATGGCCGGCGCTCGGCGCGCTGTGCACCGTCACGATCTCGCGCTTCTACCGCGACCGCGAGGTGTTCGACTGCCTCGGCGCCGCGGTGCTGCCGGCGCTCGCGCAGGCGGCGCTCGAGCGCGGCGCGCAGCGCCTCGATTGCTGGAGCGCGGGCTGCGCGAGCGGCGAGGAACCCTACACGCTCTCGATCCAGTGGCGCATGGCGCTCGCCGCGCGCTTTCCCGGGCTTGCGCTGCACGCGCTCGGCACCGATGTCGACGCGACGCTGCTCGAACGCGCGCGCGCCGCGTGCTATCCGCCGAGCAGCGTCGAGGCGCTGCCTGCGGCGTGGCGCGAGCTGGCGTTCGAACGCCGCGGCAGGCAGCTGTGCCTGCGCGAGGCTTTCCGCGGCGGCGTGGAGCTCGAGCGCCAGGACCTCGCCGCCGAGGCTCCGCGGCGGCAGTTCGACCTCGTCCTGTGCCGCAACCTCGCCTTCACCTATTTCGACGCCGAGCGCGCGCGCTTTGCGCTCGAGGCGATCGCGAGCCGGCTGCGCCCCGGCGGCGCGCTCGTCATCGGCCTCCACGAGCACCTGCCCGATGGAGCCTTCGTGCCCTGGCCGGGCTGCCGCGCGGTTTTCCGGCTCAGAAAATGGTGACTGTCACCATTTTTCCGTCATGAACCTCAGCGTGAGCCTGCTGGAGGCGCAGGCGCCCGGCGACGCGCCCTGCGAGATCGTCGAGCGCAAGGGCCGCGGGCACCCCGACTCGATCTGCGACGCGCTCGCCGAGAACCTGAGCCTCGGCCTTTCGCGCTTCTACCTCGAGCGCTTCGGCGCCATCCTGCACCACAACGTCGACAAGGCGCTGCTCATCGGCGGCGCGGCGCGCCCGGCGTTCGGCGGCGGCGAGCTCGTCGAGCCGATCGAGATCATTCTCGCCGGGCGGGCGACGCGGCGCTTTCGCGGCGTGACCGTGCCGGTGGACGAGCTCGCCGTCGAGCTCGGCCGCGAGTGGCTCGGACGCAACCTGCGCCACATAGACCCGGCGCGCGACGTGCGCATCGTGCCGCGCATCCGCGAAACCTCCGCGGACCTCGCCGAGCTGTTTCTGCGCGGCGCGCAAGCAGGCGTGCCGCTCGCCAACGACACCTCCTTCGGCGCCGGCTTCGCGCCGCTCGACCCGCTGGAGCGCGCGGTGCTCGCGGTGGAGCGCGGCCTGTGCGCGGCCAGCCCGGAAATCGGCGAGGACATCAAGGTGCTCGGCGTGAGAAGCGACGAGCGGCTCGAGCTCACCGTCGCCTGCGCGTTCGTCGGCCGCCATGTGGCGAGCCTTGCCGACTATCTCGCAAAGAAGGAGAAGGTGCGCACGCTCGCTGCCGCGGCGGCGCGCAAGGCGGTCGGCGGCGAGGTGGACGTCGAAGTGAACACCGCGGACGGCGACAGCGCCGACAGCATCTACCTTACGGTCACCGGGCTTTCGGCCGAGGCCGGCGACGACGGCCAGATCGGGCGCGGCAACCGCGTGAACGGCCTCATCACCCCGTACCGCCCGATGAGCCTCGAGGCCGCGGCGGGCAAGAACCCGGTGAGCCACACCGGAAAGCTCTACAACCTGCTCGCCGAGCGCATCGCGCGCGCGCTCACCGAGGAGGTGGCGGGCGTGGAGGAAGCCTACTGCTGGCTCCTCAGCCGCATCGGCTCGCCCGTGACCGAGCCGCAGCTCGCCGACGTCCGCCTGCGCCTCGCCGATCCCGGCGCGATCGATGCCGTCCGGCACGGCGCGGCCAAGATGGTGCGCGCGCAGCTGCGCGCCGCGCCCGAGCTGTGGCGCGACGTGCTCGCCGGCCGCTGCCCGGTGTGCTAGGCGCCGCGCGCGGTCGGCCGGATGGCGCAGGCCTGAAGACGGGGCGCCCAGGCTGCGCGCAGCTTCGCGCGCACTGCCGGGTCGCCGAGGCTCGCGTTGAGCTCGGCCGGGTCGACCGCGAGCACGACGCTTTGCCAGCCGCCTTCGGTCGCGCACTCCACGCTCAGCACCCAGCCCGCCTCCTTCTGCTCGACGGTGTAGACGAAGCCGCGCACGCCCAGCTCGTCGAGCACGCGCTCGACGGCGGCGCGGGCGTTGCGGATGTCTTGCGCGAGCGGAGGCATCGTGGAAACGCGCAGGCTACCGCGCTTCGATGGACGCGAGGTTGATTCCGGTCAAGCAGCTCGTCATCGTGCCGTTCGAAGGCATGCCCGGCCCGGTCCTGCGAACGCTCGCCGGCGACCTGGCGGCCCGCGGCGTCGCCGCGCGCATCGATCCGCCGGTCCCGCTTCCCGGCGGCGGCTACGTTCGCTCGCGCGGCCAGTATCGCGCGGAGTCGCTGCTCGCTTTCGTCGGCGGCCATGCCGCGCGCCATGTCCTCGCCGTCACGCACCGCTATCTCTTCGCCGGAGGCCTGAATTTCGTATTCGGCATCGCCTTGCCCGGCGGCGCGTGCGTGGTCTCCACGGCGCGGCTGCTCGCCGGGGCCGACGACGCCCTCTTCCGCGCGCGCCTGCTGAAGGAAGCGGTGCACGAGCTCGGCCACACGCTCGGCCTGGAGCACTGTGCGGATGCCGGCTGCGTGATGCACTTTTCCAACAGCGTCGCCGATACCGACCGCAAGAGCGATGCGTATTGCCGGCGCTGCGCCGCGCGGCTTGCGCCGCCGCCGCGGCGCCGAGCGCGCTCGCTGTTCCGTTGATCCCGGTCAAGGTGCGTTTGCGCGGCTGTAGGAGCATTAAAAGCGGAGGAGCACTAGCAGGGGGTCGCCATGTCGCCACGCAAGTCTGTCTCCCTCGGTTCCTTTCCCACGCAGCGCATTGCGGCCGCCCGACCGCCGAAAGCGCGCGCCGCGCGGCGGCGCAAGGGCAACTCGCAAACCGAGATGACGCGCAGCGAGCTCGAGGAGATGGTGCTCCAGGCCGCCCGCATGCGCGCAATCAAGGCGCGCTACGGCGCATGAGGTCGCCGAGCCCCGAGCTCGTCGACGCGGTATGGGCGCACGGCAGGACCATGCCCGAGGCCGACGCGGCGCATTGGCGCCAGGACGCCTGCGGCGCCTGGATGCGGCGCGAGCACTTCGGCCGCGAGGACAGCGAGTTCGGCTGGAAGATGGAGCGCGTCCAGCCCGGCGGCGCGGACTCGGCCGACAACCTGCGGCCGTTCAACCTGCGCAACCACTACGACGTCGCCAACGGCCGGCAGCAGTGCCGCGTCACCGCCGACCGCTCGAACGTTCCCGCGGAGAAGTACGCTCGGCCGCCGCGCAACCGGCATCTCTAGGCATTCTGCAGTGACACTGCAACGGAGGACCCTATGAACATCGGAGAGATTTGCACGCGCGAAGTCGTCATGGCCGACCGGGCAATCAGCTTGCAGCAGGCCGCTGCCCTGATGCGGCAGCACCATGTCGGCGCGCTCGTGGTCACCTCGAGCTCGGCTGACGCAGTGCAGGCGGTCGGCATGGTCACCGACCGCGACCTGGTGATCGAGGCCATCGCGCGCGGCCTGGACGCGAAGGAAACCGAGGTCGGCCGGCTCACCGACGGCAAGCTCACCGCGCTGCCGGCCGGCGCGAGCGTCGACGACGCGATCGTCGCGATGAAGAAGCAGGGCGTGCGCCGCCTGCTGGTCTCGGGCGACGAGGGCCACCTCTACGGCATCGTTTCGCTCGACGATCTGCTCGATGCGCTGGCGCACGAGATGTCGGAAGTGGCGCACGCGGTGCGCAGCGGCATCGAGCGCGAAACCGCCGAGCGGCCGGCGCTTCCGTCCGTCGAGGTTCGAGCGGTCCGCATTCCCGCTTACTAGCCCGCTCGATGGCCGGGTGGATCGTTCCGCCGCCCAGGACCCCGACGAAGAGCGCCGGCGCGCATGCGCAGGAGCGCCGGCGCAAGGTGCGCGCGCTGGAGGCGCAGGGCCTGCTCAGCTCCCCGCGCATCAAGGCGGCGCTGCTCAAGGTGCGGCGCGAGGACTTCATTCCAAGCGAGTATCGCGATTACGCCTATGAGGAAGTGCCGCTTCCGCTGCCCGGCTCGGCGGCGACCATCTCCTGCCCGCACAGCTACCCGCTGTTCTACGAGCCGCTCGGGCTCGGCTGCGGCCACCGCTTTCTCGAGATCGGCACGGGGTCGGGCTACGGCGCCGCCGTCGCGCGCGAGATCGTCGGCGACGAGGGACGTGTCGTGTCGATCGAGATCGATCCGCTGACCCACGAGTTCGCGAGGCGCAACCTCGAGCGCGCGGGCTACGCAGACGTGCTGCTCGTGCTCGGCGACGGCTGGCTCGGGTACCCCGCCGCTGCTCCCTACGACCGCATCGCGGTCACCGCGGCCTGCCCGGAGATGCCCGCGCCGCTCATCGCGCAGCTCGAGCCGGGCGGCCGCGCCATCGCGCCGCTGCTCGACGATGGCCGCCAGATCCTCACTCTGGCGACGAAGCAGGCAGACGGGACGACGCGCAGCGAAGCCCTCTGCGAGGTGCTCTACGTCGCGCTGCGCAGGAGCGTGCGGTTACCATGAGAATCTCTTCGAGCGCATTCGCGCACAACGGCGCCATTCCACCGAAATACACCTGCGACGGCGCGGACGTGTCGCCGCCGCTCGCCTGGTCGGACGTGCCGCCCGAAGCGAAGAGCCTTGCGCTGGTCATCGAGGACCCGGACGCGCCGGATCCGAGCGCGCCGACGATGATCTGGGTGCATTGGGTGCTCTACAACATCCCGCCCACGTGCAGCGGACTTGCGGAAGGCGTGCAGGCGCTTCCCGCCGGAACGCTCGAAGGCATGAACGACTGGGAACGCACGGGGTACGGCGGCCCGTGCCCGCCGGCCGGGCGCCACCGCTACTTCCACCGGCTCTACGCTCTCAACGTGGCGCTGCCTCAGCTGCCCCGCCCGACGCGCGCCAGGCTCGAGGCGGCCATGCAGCGGCACGTGATCGCCGAGGCGGTCCTCGTCGGCACGTATCAGAGAAGAAGGCCTCGCGCCGCTGGCTGACGCTACTCGGCAGTCACGCCGATGCCGTCGATGCGCCTCTTGTTGACTGCCGTCAAGGGGTTGCGGTACGGGAGGGCTCTAATGCCAGCGTGGCCCTGCGACTCCTTGTCCTGTCCCTCGCTTTTCTTGCCGCCTGCTCTCCGCAGCCGCCCGCGCCGCGGATCGCTGCGCAGCAGACGGCTCCCGAAAGCGCGCCTGCCGCGACGCCGCCGGCCATCCCCGACTTCGTCTCGCTCGTCAGGCGCGAAGGCGGGACGGTGGTCAACATCAGCACCACGCGCACAGTGCGAGGCCTGGAAATCGAGCCCGAGATCCCCGGACTTTCGCCGGACGACCCGCTCTATGAGCTCTTTCGGCGCTTCTTCCCGCCGGGTCCCCGCGAATATCAGGCCCAAAGCCTCGGCTCGGGATTCATCATCAGCGAAGATGGCTACGTCCTGACGAACGCGCACGTCGTTGCGGACATGGACGAGGCGACGGTCAAGCTGCTCGACAGGCGCGAGTTCGAGGCCAAGGTGGTGGGAATCGACCGGCGCACCGACGTGGCGCTCGTCAAGATCGCTGCCAGGGGATTGCGCAAGGTGACCATCGGCGATCCGTCGCAGCTCGAGGTCGGCGAGTGGGTGGCGGCGATCGGCTCGCCGTTCGGCTTCGAGAACAGCGTGACGGCGGGAATCGTCAGCGCAAAGGGCCGCTTCGTACCGGACGAGACCTACGTTCCCTTCATCCAGACCGACGTCGCGGTGAACCCCGGCAACTCGGGCGGGCCGCTGTTCAATCTGCGCGGCGAGGTGGTCGGCATCAACTCGATGATCTACAGCGGCAGCGGCGGCTACATGGGCCTGTCGTTCGCGGTGCCGATCGACGTCGCGGTGAAGGTGGCGGACGAGCTTCGTGTCCACGGAAAAGTCATTCGCGGCCGCCTCGGGGTGCGAACCCAGCAAGTGACGCCGGATCTCGCGCGCTCCTTCGGCTTGAAAAGCGCGGCCGGCGCGCTGGTCCTCATGGTCGAGCGAGCGAGCCCGGCGGAGAAAGCGGGCATCGTGCCCGGCGACATCATCCTGAAGGTCGACGCAAGCGCGATCGAGAGCTCGATCGACCTGCCGCAGATCATCGGCGCGACGCCGCCGGGCACGGCCATCAAGGTGGAAGTGTGGCGCCGTGGGGCGCGCAAGCAGCTCGCAGCCACCATCGCCGTGCTCGCTGCCGAGCCGCCGCGCATGCCGGCCGAGCCCGAGGAGAAGCGCGTCAACCGGCTCGGCCTTGCGCTGAGCGAGCTGACGCCGGCTGAGCGCCGCGAGCTCGCGGCCGAAGGCGGCCTGCTCGTTCGCGGCGTCGGCGGCCCCTCGCTCAAGGCCGGCATTCAACCCGGCGACGTCATCGTGGCGATCAACGACACGAAGGTCGACCGCGTCGCCGACTTGAACAGGGTGCTCGCCCGAGCCGCGCCCGGCGGCACGGTCGCGCTGCTCGTCCAGCGCGCAGGCGCCCTGGCTTACGTTCCCGTTCGCCTTTCGGATTGACGCTGGCCATGCTCGACGACGGCGCCGATCTCGTCGGCCGGCTCCACTCGGCGCGCAGCGGCCTCCTCGCGGGCGTGATCGGCGGCATGGAGGAGACCACTACCGGGGTCCCTCCGGCTGCGGAGCAGCGCGCCTGTCTCGCTTCCTGGCGCGAGGGAACGTAGTCGTTTAGTCCCGGAGCGCGAGCCTGAGCGGCTGGTGGTCCGAGGCGTCGGTGGCGAGGTCGACCTCCAGCGCCGCGATGCGCCGCGCCACGTCGGCGCTCACCGCGAAGTAGTCGCGGCAATGGCCGCCCATCGTCCATTGCACGCGGTCGTGCAGCCCCGTGGTCGGCGGGTGCGGCTCGCTGCCGCGCGCCACGCGCCACGCATCGTGCAACGGCGGCTCAAACAACTGCCCGTACTCCTTCTCATGCGGAAGGAAATTCAGGTCGCCGCAAAGCACGAGCGATGCGGGGCGCGGCGTGGCATCGTAGGGGCTGGCGGCGGGCTTCGGCGGGCGCGCCTCGTTCTCCACGGCCTCGGACTGAAGGGCGCGCAGGCGCTCGAGCTGGGCGGCGCGGTGTAAAGGCGAGTAGTACTCGAGATGCGTGGTCACGACGCGCAGCGCTCCAGCGCGGGTCTCGATCACCGCCTCGATCGCCTGGCGCTGCATGTGCTTCACGCCGCCCTCGGCCGGCCGCGGCAGCAGGTGGCGGAACACCTGCAGCACCGGCAGGCGCGAAAGAAGAAGGTTGCCGAACTGCCGTCTTTTGCCGCTTCCGTTTCTGTCGAGACCCGGACCGAAAAAAACCGCGTAGCCCGGGAACAGCGCCTCGAGCTCGGCGGCCTGGTCGGCGCCGCCGGCGATCGCCGGATCGTTGCGCGACACCTCCTGCATGCAGATGACGTCCGCCTCGCCCATGGCTCTGACGACGCGCGCGATGCGCGGCAGGTCCACGGCGCCGTCGCAGCCCTGGCCGCACTGGATGTTCCAGGTGACGATCGATGTCACTTGATGCCGGCCTGCATGAAGGATTGCATGAATTGCCGCTGAAAGAGCAGGAACGCGACCAGCAGCGGCGACACCGCCATGATGGTGCCGGCGCTGATCACCGCCCAGTCGACGCCCGACTCGGGCGCGCCGAAGATGGCGAGCCCCACGGTCAGCGGGCGCGTTTCAATCGAGTTGGTGATGACCAGCGGCCAGAGGAAGTTGTTCCAGTGGTAGCTCACCGAGACCAGGCCGTAGGCGAGATAGGTCGGCCGCGCGAGCGGCACGTACACGCGCAGGAGCACGCCCAGGAAGCCGCAGCCCTCGACGCGCGCCGCATCCTCGAGCTCGCGCGGCACGGTCTTGAAGGTCTGGCGCAGGAGGAAAATTCCGAAGGCGCTCGCCATGTAGGGCAGGCCGATGCCGAGGATGGTGTCGACCAGGCCCAGGCGCGCCATGATGCGGTAGTTCTCGACGATCAGCACCTCGGGCATGACCATGAGCTGCACCAGCACCAGGCCGAAAGCGATGTCGCGTCCGGCGAACTCGAAGCGCGCGAAGGCGTAGCCGGCGAGCGTGCACAGCACGAGCTGCGCCGACAGGATCATCGTCACCAGGATCACGGTATTGAGGAGGTGGCGCGGGAACGGCGCGTAGGTCCACGCCTTGGCGAAGTTCGCGAGCGTGAGCGGCGCGAGCGGCTCGAAGTGCGTGGCGAGCTCCGCCGGGTGGAACGCGGCCCAGAAGGCGTAGAGCAGCGGCGAGAGCCACAGCAGCGCGAGGAGCCAGGCCGCCCCGGTTTCGAGGACGGGTATCCTTGTCTTGAAAACTCTCACCGGTAGTGAACCCGCCGCTCGATGAGCAGGAACTGCGCGACCGCGAGCACGGCGAGCAGCACGAGCAGCACGACCGTCAACGTCGCCGCGGCGGCGGTATCGAAGAAGCTGAACGCGACCTGGTAGATGTAGTAAAGGAGCAGGCTCGAGGCGTTGTCCGGGCCGCCCTTGGTGAGGATGAACAGGTGGTCGACCAGCTTGAACGAATTGATGGTGGCGTTCACCAGCACGAAAAGGGTGGTCGGCATGAGCAGCGGAAAGGTCACGCGCCGGAAGAAGTACCAGCGCGACGCGCCCTCGATCTTCGCCGCCTCCTCCAGCTCCGGCGGCAGCGACTGCAGCGCCGCCAGGTAGAAGATCATGAAAAAGCCGGCCTCCTTCCACACCACCATCACCATGGTGGCGGGCAGCACCAGGTCGGGATCACCGAGCCAGTTGTGGCTCGGCGCCCCGAAGAGCAGCGCGCCCAGCTTGTCCAGCAGGCCGATCTGCGGCGTGTAGAAGAACAGCCAGATGTTCGCCACAGCGATCATCGGCAGCACGGTGGGCGTGAAGTACGCCATGCGCACCAGCGCCCGGGCGGGGAGCCTCTGGTTCACCCACAGCGCCATCACCATGGCGAGCGCCATCGCCGTGGGGATGGTGCCCAGCGCGAACCACAAGTTGTTGCCCAGCACCTGCCAGAAGATCGGATCCTCGGCGAGCGCGGCGTAGTTGCCGAAGCCGACGAACCGGGACGGGCGCACCGCCGTCCCGGTCGAGAAGAAGCTGTCGAAGAGCGTCGCCGCCGCCGGGTAGTGCGTGAACCCGACGAGCAGGATCGCGGCCGGCGTGAGCAGCAGCCAGCCGTAGACGTGCTTCACTTGGCGAAAAAGGTGACTGTCACCATTTTCGATTTTCGGAAAATGGTGACTGTCACCTTTTTTGTCCCCGCTTTCAGCGGTACGGCTTGAGCAGCCGGTCGGCCTCCTGTTGCGCGGCCTTGAGGGCCGCCGCCGGCGTCTTCTGGCCGGTGAGCGAGGCCTGGATGGCGTCGTCGAGGAGCTTCCTCACCCGCCCGGTCTGGAAGGTCGAGAGCTCGGGGGTGGCGAACTTGAACTGGTCGCGCGCCACCACCGCCTGCGGGAACTCGGCCGCGTACGCCTTCAGCTTCGGCGTCTCGTACGCGTCGGGCCGCGTGGCGACGTAGCCGGTGGCCATGCTCCAGTCGGCGGCGCGCTCGGGCGCGGTCAGCCATTTCACGAACGCGAGCGCCGCCTTGCGCTCCTCGGGCGTGGTCTTCTTGAAGAGGTAGAAGTTGCCGCCGCCGGTGGGCGAGCCGCGCTGCCTGGAAGCGGGCAGCATGGCGACGCCGAACGGGAACTTGGCGGTGTCCTTCACCGCGGTAAGGTTGCCGGTGGTGTGCCACATCATCGCGGTCTTGCCTTCGGTGAAGGCCTGCCGCAGCGTGCCCCATTCCACCGTGCCCTGGGGCATCACTTTGTGCTTCGCACCGAGGTCTCTCCAGTACTGCAGCGCCGCGATGACATCCGGATGCGCGTAGTTGGTGCGGTTGCCCTCCGGGTTCATGAGGTCGTGGCCGTTCTGCCGCGCGAAGGCCTGGAACATCCAGTACGGATAGCCGGTGGAAGGCACCATGACGCCCCAGCGCTCGACGTTGCCTCTCGCATCCTTCTTCACGAGCTTGGCGGCCATCTGCGCCATCTCGTTCCAGTTGGCGGGGGGCTTCTCCGGGTCGAGGCCCGCCTCCTTGAACGCGTCCTTGTTCCAGTAGAGCACGATGGTCGAGCGCTGGAACGGGATGCCGTACACCTTGCCCTTGTAGATGCCGTTCATCATCAGCGCCGGGTAGAAGACCTTGAGCCAGGCCTTGTCGGCGGCCGAGGTGGCCACGTCGTCCCACGGCAGGATCACGTCCTGCTCGATCAGCTCGTACAGGTCGATCGAGTACAGCACCGAGAGCGGCGCCGACTGCCCGGCCTTCAGCGCCGCGAGCGCCTTGATGCGCGCGTCGTCATAGTTGCCGGCGTAGATCGGATTCACCTTGATCCCCGGGTGCTCCTTTTCGAACTGCCGGGCGTAGCCGTCGATCACCTTGGTGAGCGGCCCGCCCACCGCGATCGGGTAATAGAACGTGAGCTCGACGTCGGCGCGCGCGGGCGCCGCGGCGGCGAGCAGTACGGCAGCGATCAGGCCGGCGACGCTCTTCATGGGACCTCCCTTTCCTTAACCGGTTTTCCTATGTTGAGCCGCGGCCACGCGAGCCTGTTGACGCACGTCAACCGCGCGCAATCCCGTTTCGGAATCGAAGAGGTGCGCGGCCTCCGGGTCCCAGGCGAGGCGCACTTTCGCGCCCGCGGCGAGCGCAAGCTGGCCCGGCGCGCGCACGAACAGCGTTTCGCCGCCGACCTGGACCGTCACGATCGTGTCCGCGCCATGGTACTCGGCGCTCGTGACCGTGGCGTGAACGCCGGGCCCCGCTTCGTCCTCTTCGAGCCGCACGTGCTCCGGCCGCACCCCGAGCGTCAGCCCGGCGCCGGGCCCCGGCAGCAGCGCATCCGCGCTTCCCCGGATGACCGCGCCGCTCGCGCCGTCCGCCAGGGCCACCAGGTTCATCGCCGGCGTGCCGATGAAGCGCGCCGCGAACATCGTCGCCGGCCTGGCGTAGAGCTCCTCCGGCGAGCCCTCCTGCTCGATGCGCCCCTCGCGGATCAGCACGATCCTGTCCGCCATGCTCATCGCCTCGACCTGGTCGTGCGTGACGTACACCACCGTCATCCCCAGGCGCTGCTGCAGCGCGCGGATCTCCACCCGCATGCCGTGGCGGAGCTGCGCGTCCAGGTTCGACAGCGGCTCGTCCATCAGGCAGATCGAGTTCTCGGCGACGATCGCCCTCGCAAGCGCCACCCTCTGGCGCTGCCCGCCCGAGAGCTGCCAGGGCTTGCGGTCGAGCTGCTCCGTCAGCCCCACCAGATCCACCACCTTCGCGAGGCGCTGCTTGCGCTTCTGCGCCGGCAGCCGCCGCACCTTCAGGCCAAAGACGATGTTCTCCGCCACCGACAGGTGGGGAAAGAGCGCATACGACTGGAAGACCATCGACACCTTGCGCTTCTCGGGCGCGAGCTTCGTCACGTCGCGCCCGTCGATGAGGATCCTCCCCTGCGTCGGCTCCTCGAGCCCCGCGATCAGCCTCAGCACCGTCGACTTGCCGCACCCCGACGGCCCGAGCAGCACCACGAACTTGCCCGCCTCCGCCCGAAAGCTCACGTCGTCGACCGCCTTCACGCGGCCGAACTGCTTCGTCACCTTCTCGAGAATGATTTCCGACACCCGCCTCCCTTTGCGGTGCTATTTGTTCTCCAGCAACTTTACCAGCGCGAGGAGCGTGCGGTTTACCGGAGTGCGAACGCCGAGCGCCTCGCCCTTGCGCACCACGACCCCGTTGAGATGGTCGATCTCGCTTTTCTTCCCGCGCGCGAGGTCCTGCGCAGTCGAGGAAAGCTGTCCGGGCATGGTCTGCGCAAGTCCGCGCACGACGGCGTGCATGTCCCCGGGCACCTGCACCCCTGCGGCGCGGGCCACCGCAAGGCATTCGTCCACAACGTCGCGCATCACGGCGGGCACGTCCGTACCCTGCACAAGGCGTCCGTAGGGAAGCTGCGTGATCGCCGAGAGCGCGTTGTAGGCGCAGTTGACGATGAGCTTCGCCCATAACGCGCCGCTCACGTTGTCCGACACTTCCGCCGGCACGCCGGCCGCGGCGAACGTCGCGGCGATCGCCTCGGCTGCGCCGCCGCGCCCGATCACGAGCTCGCCGCGGCCGTGGTGGAGGACATGGCCCGCGCCCGCCATCTCGACCGCCACATAGACCACGGCAGGAATCACTTAGCGCCCGAGCGTCGCCGCCAGCCGCTCGGCGTTGTCGACGCCGTTCTGCAGCGTCAGGATGGCGGCATCGCGCTCGAGGTAGGGCGCGAGCGCCTTGCCCGCCGCTTCGGTATCGGGCGATTTCACGGCGAAAAGGACGAGCTCCGCGCCGCGCACGGCGTCCGCCTCGGTGCTCGCCCGGACCGGCACGTGCTCGTCGAACGCATTCGTCTGGATGCGCAGACCCGCGCGCCGCACCGCTTCCACGTGCTGCGGCCGCCCGACAAGCGCCACCTCGTGCCCGGCGCGCGCGAGCATGCCGCCGTAGTAGCAGCCTACGGCCCCGGCCCCCATCACCGCGATTCTGCGCATCTCGTTCCGCCGAATTCTAACTGTTCGGGTAGAAGTGCTACGCTGGCCGCGCCATCGGCAAACCGAAGGAGGTTGCGCAGGGAGCTGAAAACCGTCCCCATCGACAAGCCGGCCGACATCAACTTCATCCTCGGGCAGTCGCACTTCATCAAGACCGTCGAGGACCTGCACGAAGCGATCGTGCAGACGGTGCCGCAGATGAAGTTCGGCATCGCCTTCTGCGAGTCGAGCGGCCCGGCGCTGGTGCGCTGGACCGGCAACGACGAGGCGCTCCTGGACCTCGCGAAAAAGAACGCGCTGGCGCTGAGCTGCGGCCACTGCTTCATCATCTTCATGAGCAGCGGCTTTCCGGTCAACATCCTGAACACGATCAAGGCCGTGCCCGAGGTATGCGGGATTTACTGCGCCACCGCCAACCCGGTCGAGGTCGTCGTCGCCGAGACCGACGCCGGGCGCGGCGTCCTAGGCGTCATCGACGGCATGAAGAGCAAGGGCGTCGAGGCCGAGCCCGACATCGCCGCGCGCAAAGAGATGCTGCGCAAGTTCGGCTACAAGCTATGAGCACGACGATGAACCTCCTGATCATAGGCGCAACGCGCGGCATCGGGCGCGAGCTCGCCAAGCAGGCGCTCGCTTCCGGCCACCGCGTGACCGCGCTCGCCCGCCATCCCGAGCGGCTCGCGATCGAGCACGAGCGGCTGAGGAAAGTGCAGGGCGACATCCTCGACGCGCAATCGCTGTCCGGCGCGATGGCCGGGCAGAACGCGATCTGCTGCGCCATCGGGGTCAAGACCCCCTGGGAGCAGTCCGGCGTATTCTCGAAAGGAACCGAGCGGCTGCTCCACGCGATGAAAGGAAACGCGGTGCGGCGGCTGATCTGCGTGACCGGGATCGGCGCGGGCGACAGCCGCGGCCACGGCGGCCTCCTCTACGACCGCGTTCTCTTCCCGCTTCTCCTCAAGTCGGTCTACGCCGACAAGGACCGGCAGGAAGCCCTCATCCGGGCGGCCGACATCGACTGGACGATCGTGCGCCCCGGCTTCCTCACCAACGGCCCGCTGACGGGCAGCTACCGGGCGCTCACCGACCTCTCCGGGGTGACCGCCGGAAGAATCTCGCGGGCGGACGTCGCCCACTTCATGCTGCAGGAGCTTTCCGCGAACCGCTATCTGCGACAAACCCCGCTACTCACATACTAGGTCGTAGACAAGCCGCGGGTACGCGCCGTGATCTTTCGCAAACAGCCCTTCACGAAAGAAGCGCACTGCCCTGTAGTTGGGCACCGCGTGTCGTTGAGCGGTGTGCGGGTATCAATCCCCGGCAAGGCCGTGATGGCCAGGAAGCGCTGCTCGGAGATCAAGAAATGCCTTGCCGCTCATGGCAGCGTTGGGCGAATACCTGAGTGCTTGCTTCACACTCTTCAGGCCTGAGAGGCCAGGCCCCGCTGGCATGACTCGCGCCGGTACACGGGCCGCGCGATCCATCGACCGCTCTCGCCCGCTGTCGGACTCGGCCGTTAACGACCCAAAGCGGACATACCCGCTGACTGTTAATCCGTTGGTCGGCGGTTCGAATCCGAGTCGGCCTGAAGCTTCTGCTCGGCAGGCCCACAGCCTGGTAATATTGCGGCGCGCGCTGGTCGCAGGCGACGCGCTTTGGATGTCGCCGCCTCCCTTAGCCCCTGGACCGGGGATATCGAGACAAGAAAAACTGTTGCAGCGAGATGCCCATACCGGTAATTGACCTCTTCGCGGGGCCAGGAGGGCTGTCAGAGGGCTTTGAGGGATATCGGTACGGGGACGATAGGGTCTTCCGATGCGCTCTGTCGGTCGAGAAGGAGAGGTTCGCTCATCAGACGTTGCTGCTCCGGGCATTCTTTCGGCAGTTTGCCAAACCTCCGAAGGAATACTACGCACATCTGCGGGGAGAGCTGTCGCTTAGAGATCTGTTCTCGAAGTATCCGCGCAAGCATGAGAAAGCCAAGACTACGGCGGTTCGTCTTACGCTGGCGCGCTGGAACAGGAAGCGCATCGACAGGATGGTCAGGAAGGCGCTGCGCGGCCACGAAGACAACTGGGTCCTGATCGGCGGGCCGCCCTGTCAGGCGTATTCGCTGGTGGGGCGGGCGCGAAGACGTAAGGAAAGGCGACGGGAATTCGAGAAAGACGGCAGGCACTTTCTGTTCAAGGAGTACTTGCGGATCGTGAGGAAATTTCGGCCGCCGGTATTCGTGATGGAAAACGTCAAGGGTTTGCTGTCGTCCTCGGCGAAGGGCGTCGAGATCTTCGAGTTGATGCTCAAAGACTTCTCGGCAGCAGGATATACCCTTCATTCCTTCGTCAAGAGGGGTGAAGGCAAACAGCTTGAGCCGATCGACTATGTGATCGAAGCCGAGCGATTCGGGATTCCGCAATCGCGCCACAGAGTAATTCTGCTCGGTGTCCGTAAGGGACTTGAAAGAGGTTCTCGATGCCTGTCCGAGTCGAAGAAGAGAATTCCGATTCAGGCAGCGATAGGGGATCTGCCCGACATCAGAAGCCACATTTCGCCGCCCTCGCGCGACTCCTTCCAGGCTTGGGAACGCGAGCTTCGCCGGCTTCGCTCCGTATTCGGGCGAAATGGCCGGTTAAGGGGTCGCAGGATCGGACGGCGAGTGTTGAGAAAGCTCGATGGTGGGGCGGAGTTCATTCCAACGAAGCATAACAAGCCACGGAAGAGGAGCTGGCTCCATCGGTTCAAGAGCTGGCTGATAGACCGTCGCATCAAAGGGGTGACACTTCATGATGCACGGCATCACATGCCAACCGATCTTCGTCGTTACCTCTTTGCCTCCCACTATGCGCGCGTACATCGAGAGTCGCCGAGAATCGCCGATTTTCCATGGTGGCTGCGGCCAGCGCACAAGAACGTGCGTAAGGCGGTGAAGGACAGCCTCTTCGCGGACAGGTTTCGCGTGCAGATGAAGGGAAAACCGTCATCCACCGTGGTCGCACATATCAGCAAGGACGGCCACTACTACATTCACTACGATCCAACCCAGTGCAGGAGCCTGACGGTCAGAGAAGCCGCGAGACTGCAGACGTTTCCGGACAACTACTATTTCGAAGGTGCGCGTACCGCTCAGTATCAGCAGGTAGGCAATGCCGTGCCGCCGCTGCTCGCGCGGCAGATCGCAGCTATCGTCCGCGGAATCTTGGCTGGCGCGTAAGCGTGGATTCGCCGGCCATTGGATGGCGAGGAAGTTCGTCGCGCGTTCGACGTGCCGCTATCCAGCGGCTTATTCGTCCAGCAAGAAGATCTGGCTTCGGCGCAGCATCCCGGATTGCGCATTCCCACACGATCAGTACGCGCCAGCCTTGATCCAATAGCCGCTTTTCGGCTGTCTTGTCCCGCCTCACGTTCGCGGTGAATTTGGTCCTCCAGAAACCGCGATTGGACGCAGGGAGATAGGCGTAGCGGCAGCCGGTATGCCGATGCCAGAAGCATCCGTGGACGAAGATGACTACGCCATGCTTTGGAAGCACGATATCCGGTCGACCGGGCAAAGTAGCGCGGTGCAACCTGTACCTGAAGCCTTGTCGGTGCAGCAGGCTCCGGAGCAGACGCTCGGGCTTTGTATTGGTCCCCCGAATGCCGGCCATCATCCGACTTCGAACTGCTTTGGCAACGATGTCTGCCAAGGCTACGTCCCCAGTTCAAGAGCGGTATCCTAGCTCACATCTTGAAGCCTTCGGCTATGGCTTTGTCCTCAATCTGGATCAGTCGGAGACTCTGCGGGCCGGAGGGAACTTTGCGTGCGGTAATTTGAGAAGCCAAGCGAAGGAAGTCTATGTCTGTGGGCGTGATGGCGGGAGATCGTTCGCCCCATTCAAGCATTCGCTTCCAGTACGTAGCGGTCCGATTGACAACGTGGATCTGAGCCTCGGCCTCGTTCGTTATTTTCTGCTCTCCCCGAGCAGTCCGCCTGCCGTCCTGGGCGTCTCCGGCAGAGATCAGTTCCGATTCTGGAAGAACGTTGACCACGATCGTGTTTTTCAGATCCGCCCAGCACGCCTGACGCTTGCACCATTCCGTGACGTTGGAGACGTTATTCTCCTGTGCGGCGGCAACAATGCGCTGCAGCACTTTCTCGCCCACGCAGAGGATCTCACTTCGCAGGCCGTCGCCGATATCCTGACGTTGCCAAATCCTCTCAAAGTTCAATTCCCGTTTCGCGCCAGCAATCTTTTCGACAATCAGTGCGATGGAGTACGTCACGATGTTGGCGCGATAACCCTGCGCATACCATGGCGCTTCCTGTATTAGTCGCTCGGCGGCATGAAAAGCGATCGTTTTCGATACAGCGTCGCGATACCAGGCGTCATTGATGTTCTCCTGTTTTGCCTTCCACGCTTCTCGACCACCTATGAATGTCGCGAATTCGGCAAAGTTCTTCTGCGCACCTCTACTTACGATGTCCGGCCGCCGCTCGAAGGTATTGATCACCCTCGCCAAGTCCGTCTTGGTAATCACTTGGCTACGGGGGAACTTGAGCTGAAATTCATTCTTCTTGGCCCGCGTGAGATAGGCCTGTTGGTTCAGATACTGGCCGCGCGCTCGCTCGTAGAACCAGTAGGTCTGTATCTGCGAGCCGCCTACGGCAGGAGCGAGCAGTCGGCCTGCAATGCCCTCAATTCGCACATGGAATGGGTGATTGGAGAAGAGATCCGCATCACTGATTCGATTCTGGGTGTTCGCGTATTCGGAAATCTTCGGGACTACTTCGTCGACGGCCTCCTCTTGTATTACGGACAGCTTCATCTGGACGCGGATGTTCTCGAGGTTGGCATCCTTGAACCGCTTCGTAACGTTGAAGATTGACGCTGTTGTCTGACCCCCGTTTACGATTTGCAGCTTCCTGAGGCGCTTTATGTGTCCTATCCCGCGATTGACGTCGACTTCGGCCTCAGCCGCGGTTGTGGAAATGCCGTTATTGAAAGCGAAGAACATTTCAGGATCTTCGAGGATGGTGCGTTGTATTCCCTTGTTGACCTTCCCCCTCGTTTGAAGGAACGTCCGGACGTTCTGTTCGAGCAGCCTTCCTCCGAAGCGATCGTATATTGCGCCGAGCCAATTGCCGGGAATCACTGCGAGATACGATGTAACCTTCTCGGAGCCTTGGTTTGCCGGCAGACATGGGAGGGGTTGCCCGAACATTTCGCGAAAATCGACGACGATTTCCTCAGGCTCGCCAGTCGTTACAAGGTTGCACAGCGCATTGATGTCCCAGATGCGATAGGCCCATTCCCTGCCTGCCTCGCGCTTAGGGGGGATCTCCTTGACTCTCTCCGAGAGGGCTGCATCTGTGAGGAGAATGAATCGCACGCGCCGGATGCGATCAGCCTGCTCAAGGATCGCCAAGGCCAAGCTGTACGCGGGATGCGATACCTCCATGCCGTCAACAAAGCGAGCCGTGCATGACTTCTCGAAGAATGTCTCTGCGCGCTTGAACGCTTGTTCCGATTCCGTGCGGGTCAAGGTTTCAATGATTTGCTTTCCGCGGTAGTCGACGATGAAAAGATCGAGAGTTGCTTCGTCGTCCAGATTGAAGAAGAAGCCATCAATCCGCATTCCGCGGTGCTTGTAGGCGCACGCCTCATATCCGTCGATTGTGCCGCCGTCTTCGAGATATCCTGTCACCACGTCGGCAAATGCGCTTTCCGTGAAGTCGCCAGTCGCAGTGGCCCGTATGGCGACTTCCTGCTGCAGTTCTGCTTCGCAGTCACGCTGCGTCATTGGAGTCCCCCTTGGATCTGCTTCCAGTCTGGCTGCACGCGAAACGGTTCACACACGTCGATTCGGAGTGAATAGCGGACATCCTCAACTCCGTCGGTAATAGCGCCGGCGATCAGCCGTGGGAATCCGTCGCGCACCTCGAACGACGATGACGGCCCTGGACAGTAGGTCGCGTCGTAGTACTCGGGGTAGGGCACATACCCGAAATCGGCCAGGCGTGCCTCGAAAGTCTCGAGCTGCGGCTTGCCAGCCAAGTCCTTGGCAAGCTGGTCTATCAGCTCAGGCAACGTGAGCGCTCCGGAAGCATGGCGGCCGCAGTGCGCGAGAGGAATGACAACGAGATACAGGGGCGCACCTCCGCTCCACAGCTGCGACGGAGAGGATATGAACAGCTTAGGAGAGTCGCCTACAAGATGAGTTTTTACTTCGAACAGATAGCCGCCGACCACGAAGTCCTGCGGCAGTCGATCGGGCCCCTGCCAGAAATCAATCGCTCGGGCGCGAAATCGGGGAGATAACTCGTCGCGGATGAAGAGCAGTTCGCCTATGAGGCCCCTAATGGACTGATCGTCAAGAATTCGGCGGGGTCCTCGGCTGAGGAGCCGCTGCCAGCGAATCAATCGCGCCATCATGGCGTCCATCAGAGCCCTAGGTGTGGCTGACTGGTCCGTAGCCTGCATCAAATCCTGGCAGAGCACGTAAAACATCTCCCAGTCGCCGGGGTCGTTCAAGACGAGCTGAAATTGGCGTTCGCCGCGATAGTAGCCGACTGTCATGCCTCGAAGCTCAGGCGCCGGACCCCAATCTCCGGCGTCCTCGTTCAGGTGGAGCAGGAAGGTATATCGGCCCTCGGCGTTGCAGGCCCAGAAGAAATCGTGCTGAAGTGATTCACTTACGCGCTTTGCCTTGATTCTCGACGGCGATGCCGGACCGATGCCGAGCCATGGATTCTCACGCGGCATCCATTCCCTCCTCGGCATACTCCTCGAGATCGTCGCCGAAGTTCTCGTTCCACCATCTGGTATTCACGACATACTCGACTTCGGGGTCCTTGACGTTGGAGCCGGGGAAGCTGATGCCCCAGGCGACGACATTCTCTAGATTATGGATGTCGGTGGAAGGGCCGTATTCAACGTTGAGCAGATGCAGCATCAGCAGAGGCCGAGTTCGGAACTCCCGGTAGTCCTTGTCGCTCATGTTCTTGGGCGCACCGCTTGATCCCGCGCGTGCCTTGAAGGCTGCTTTGGCCGCTTCGACTTCGTCATCGGACATGCCGGCGCGTTCTGCGCCTCGTGAAGCGACTCTCGAAGCGCCGCCGCTTACGGCGAAGTAGGCCGTGCCGTCTGTCGGGGAGCGCAAATCCGCACTGCGAAATTGCTGGCGAACGTTGTAAGGCTGAATGGGGGAGTCCGGACCCTTGGCATCGGCCGGGCTGTAGAGACATACGTCCCAGCGGGCCAGTTCGCTAGCTTCGCGTGCGGAAATGTATGCCGCTACCGGCCCGGCCTGGGTTTTCATGCTTGCATCGTCATGGTTCCGGAAAGTCCTGAGGAAATCCTTGACAAGGGGGGCCGGTACTCCGCGCCAGAGGTGACCGAAATCGCGCGACGTTGCTGATCCTGCCGCTGCATCGAATTTCGCCACGAAGGCGTCGAGCGTGTCCTTGTTTGCTCTGAGGGTGGGAGGGTCTGCGCGCAGCGCAGTCGTCTCTATCAGCCGCCCGCCCAAAGATACGAGGTGCTTTACGGATCGGCCAGTGCGCATCTTGTTGCGCGCGGTGACGATCAGGGAGTCTGGATGAGATCTGACTCGCAGGCCGAAGTCCTCGGGACGCCTTCCGGCGCGCTCCATCCGCCGAAATTCGTCGCGGAGTTCCTCGCTGGCTTCGCAAATGTGTTCGTACCAGGAGATCGCGTCCTTTGTCATGTAGATGCGGCATGCATCCTCGTACGCATCCCGATAGCCGAACCAGCGTCCCATCTGCAGCAAAGTGTCGTACATGATGGAGTTGCGCAGAAAGTAGCTGACGGTGAGCCCTTCCAAGGTAAACCCGCGGGAAAGGGACAAGCCACCGACAGCGATCACATGTAGCCCCCTCTCCCTGTACTTTCTGTAGTCCAAGGTATCGGGGGACCTGCTGTTGATCGTCCGTACCTCGACGGGTCCTACGGCACGAGCAAGCAACGGCTGAATCTGATCCCACTGTTCTCGAACATGAGGCTGATACCGTTCAGTCCAGACGGCGTGCAGGGCGCGAAGCTGGGGATCGCGTAGCGCTTCCGCGAGGGGAAGGAGTGCGTGCCCCTGGCAGGCAGTCCGAAGCGTATTGAGAAAGTCATTAATCAGGCCAGTAACTTTCCCTTGGACGCTGTTGAAACGGGATACGTTTACCAACATCGAAGAATGAGCTGCTTCGTGACCGCGTGCTATTCGGATAGCGCGGCTCAATACAAAGGAGCGCGTGGCCTCGCACAAGCTTTCGGGGAGGTTGGAAGGCTCGTGCGAAATCTTGTGTCGTTCAGGAAGCGTGGTGTGGTGATCGCTGATCGGTTGCAGTGTGTGGCGCAGATCTCCATCGGCCATGAAAATGCGCTCGGGACCGACGTAGTTAGTCGGAGCATCCAGCGAAACGATGAAGTGGCGCGGAAACAGATCTTCGCGCTTCATCGCATCGACCGACTCCGGGTCAATAAAGATGTTTGCGAAGGGTGTTGCCGTGTAGCCAACGTACGTGTTCCTGTCGAAGAGGGAAAGCAGCTCCCGCAGGCGCGCATTTATGCTCGTGGGGCTGGTAGCGTCAGAGGCCGTATTGATAGAAGCGTTGTCGGCTTCGTCATCAATGAGCAGCATCGGGATGCCCGAGATTCTTCCGCCCGAATCCTGGCTGTTGTTCCTCAGCCACTCGATGAGGTTTCGAAGGATGTGCCCGTTCTTCTTCATCACGAGAATTACAGGTTCCTTGACTGCCTGAAGCGGAACCGGCAGCTTGGCCCGCGATATGCTGAAGTCGGAATCTCTGGACGTAAGGGACATCGGCCGCCTGTCGAGTCCGAACTTTCCGACGCCGGCTATGGCCTTCGAAGTATCGATGCTTCCTCCGGCTTCGGAATCCAGACCGATGAACCCGTCCTCTATGCGTTCCTGCGTCTGGACGCGCAGGTTCTCCTGTATCCCGGTCAGCAGGACGATGAACCGATATCCATAGTCCGCTGCCTTGCAGATTGCGCCAGTGTAATTCGCGGTCTTTCCCGACTGAACATGTCCGACGACGAGACCTCTTCTGCTCCACGCGCCGAGTCGATCCGGGTCTTCAAATAGGCCCACGATCTTGTCCGAGTCCTTGTCGAGCACGCCCAACACTGCCGGGGCGAATCCGCGTACTTGCTCCAGCCATTTCCGGTACCGCGGGTAGTAGAAGAGCTTCTGTTCGGCCCTGCGCTGCGGCAGCCACTCCTGAAACGGCAACTGGATCTTCGAGGCATCAGTCATTCCGATGACGAGTTTTGCCTCTATTCGCTTTGCCGCGTGCTCGATTTGATCGTCGTCTATCTGTCCTTTGAGATCAGGACGCAGCCCCAGCATCGTTCTGAGAACGTTGCGAACATCTTCCGGACCCGGTTCCGGCATGTTCACCAGGAAGCCAATTGCGCTTGCCTCGAGTCCTTCGAGTGACATTACTATTTGTCCCTGGATACTTCGTTGACGATGCTCTCGAGCACGTGTGGCCAGGACGCAAAGGGCTCGATGCCGAGCAACAGCGACTTCAGCTCTGCCTTGTCTGCGCCTGGATTGGCGTTCAGCATCATTCGGGCCAGATCGGCGAGGAGTTCAACATCCGGCAGCGCCTGTTCGACCTTGCGGGGATAAGCCGCCATGTCTGTGAACATGAGCGGCACGGGAAACGCGGAACCAATCATTCGGAGAACTGCATCAAACCGACGACGCGTATCCTCGTCCAGATCGGCTCTCAGGTCCTCGATCAGAGGGTGTTCCTTGTTGATCTCGTACGAAATGCGATCGTTGAAGGATTGCCTAAGCCAGACGGGATTCGTGTTCCGCATCTGGATTGCTTTGCCGCGATGAGTGTAGGGTCGCTTGGCTGACCCGCGGATCTGTTCGACCACTTGCCGCATGCGGTTGCGGACGGCTTCAGGTGGGCTCGCGCGGGATTTTCGAACGTCGATGGTCCAAAGGTGGTCGAGGCTGTTCGATATGTCGATTCTGACCCTGGCGAGCTTGGTGAGCTCCTCCTGTCTACAGAGTCGGAACCATGTTCCGTGCCGGATGAGACGGCGATTCCGGTAAACGTAAAATCCTTGACTGCGAAGGTAACCGTCTTCACCCGCGTATTTTTCGTACTCGTCGGGTGAAACTTTCGTGTGATGAGGAAGTACATAGGCTTGGATCAACACTTCCTCGTTTTCTAGGCGTACGCGCTCTTCAGGCAGATGAGCGGTGGCTGGATTGCGTGCATTGAATGGTTCAAAAGGCTCAAGCTCATTGTTGTTGATGAGGATCTTTACGCGCTGTGATCCCGGTTCTGGTGACATGAAGCGATGGAATACGAGCGAAACGTGGTTGCGAATGCTTTGTACGCGGTCATTCAATATCGTGTGCGCGCGGTCGCCGTATGAGCCAATGTCGAGGCGGTCCAATTGCTGCCAGAGGACGTACGTCCCAGTCTCGGGAAGCTCGTTGAACGCGGGCAATGCATTCAGATCTCTATCCGACACTGTCAGGAGGATCCAGTCGTTGCTTCGATTCACCTCCTCGAGGTCCCAGCGCCTCGCCGACGTCGCTCCAGCTTTTCTGGAGACCACTGTCAAACAGCGACACTGCGAAAACGAAGCTGTCTTGAGGCCGAGACCAAAGCGACCAAGGTCGTCACGGCTTCGCTGTTCGCGCGGATTGCGGCTGCCAGGGCGCATGGCCTCCACGAGTTCCTTTTCCGTCATGCCGTGGCCATCGTCGATGAGCGCGATCCAAGGCTGCTCACGGTGCCAGCCGAAGCGGATATGGACGGTTTTCGCTCGGGCAGTAAGGCTGTTGTCGATAATGTCGGCAACGGCCGCCTCCAGCGAATACCCGATGTCGCGAAGAGCCTCGATCATCGCGGCGGGATTTGGAGGAAGTCGTTGACCGCTCACTTTGTAGAGCGCGTGACTACTTTGGTATCTGTGGCGATGCGCTAGCGTAACTGGCTTGGAAGGTAGCGGCAGGCCTGTAAGGACAGGGGTTTCTGTGCGCGGTTCGAGAAAGCGAGATACGCGCGCGATCAACCTGGGGCGTATGGGAGTGCAGGCGCGGGTGCATAGCCACTCGAGCCCTCGGCAGATCGCCGTTCTCGCTGGCGGAGGACCATCCTAACCAAGAAACGCTTGCCGTTTGCAGGCTATGTATAGCAATTTCATAGGCTTACGTATTTTACGCGACGTGTAAATCGGAGTGTAAAATCTCCCTTTAGCTTTTGCAGAAGGAGGACGTCGTGGGGCAAAAGATGCGGGAAGCGCCCGTGTTCTACACGCTCGCCCAAGTCGTCTTTAACCCGGTGCTTCAGATGGGCGATTTCGTGCCAAAAATCCAGGATCGCTTGCGACACGACGGCTTTCCGGACTTTCGGAAAGAACAGCGGCGGAAGATCGCGTTATCTATGGGGGAAGCTGAAGGACAGTCCGCGCAAGCGACTATTCAAGAGGGCCCTACACGTTGGCGCTTTGTCGATTCGAGTCAGACATCGGGATATGTCTTGGAGCCGAACACTTTGGTGTACCACACGACGGCCTATGAAAACTTCGAAGCGTTCTCAAAGCGTTTATTCGATGGTCTTCGGCTCGTGCATGAGCATGTTGGCTTAGCTTATATCGAGCGAATCGGGCTTCGATACTTGGATGCGATTGTGACCAAGGATGGTGAATCATTGGCGCAATACTTGTCTGCAAACGTTCTGGGCCTGTCGTCTTTAGCCAAAGGAAAGTTGCAGCATTGCTTCACGGAGACCGCTGCGGCTACAGAAGACGGTACGCTGGTCGCTCGGGTGCTCATAACGGAAGGCGATTTGGCCATACCGCCGGATTTGTTCCCTTTGGGGCTTAATTTGGGGAGCCGGTTTGTAAACGTCAAAGGTCGTCACGCGATTCTTGATACCGATCATTTTTGGGCAGAGCGGTTTGATTTTGATCTTGAGAAGGCGCAACGAATCTTGGAGGCTTCGCACATCAGGATCGATGTGGCGTTCCGACAAACCGCGACCGAGTATGCACGGAACACATGGAAATGATGCGGAGATCAATATGAAAGCAGGTCCGATGATCGCGACTCCGCGGGCGCCGTTCACAAAGAACCCGGTGCTTGTGGCGCCATTTTTTGCATTATTGATTCCCGGCACTGGCGGGGCGTATGCGCCTGAAGGTCTGGCAAATCTTGAGCGGTGGGGTACGCAGAGCGTCGTTGAAATTCGCTACGTGCGACGGAAACCAGAGTCGGACGCGCGAACGATCGCTGAATGTGTAGGACAAATTCGAAATGTCTTCGGGCTCAAGATGTCCGATCTCGCGTCTCTTTTGCACGTGACGCGGCCTACTACGTACGCTTGGCTAGAGGGTCAAATCCCACAGCCTGATGCGGTAGCTCGCATTCTTCGGATTTCGCAGGTCGCGGAGCGATTTGCGACTATAGTTGACGCGCGCGCCGCGGGGAGTTTGATCCGATTGCCGATTTTCAACGGTGTATCGTTCCTCGAAATGCTTGAGGCAGATCAGGATACGTCGCACGCGTTAGCGGAAATCGCTGTGCTGTCCGAACGAGCACGCGCAATTCGCCATGCGCCGAAGGGCCTTGGCAAGCGTACCAGACCGATTAACGAGATTGATGAATTTGCGACACCAGCTACCGATGAATCCGACTAAAACGTGACCACATGGAGTGGACGAGGGAAACTGCCTGGCGGCAGGGCAACGTTATCGCGCCCGCAGATGCGGCCACCCTCGGACTAACCGCTGGTGGCGGCGAAGACGCCGTTGTTGTTGTAGTTTCGCATGATTGTGATCTTGCGCTTGATGATCTCGAGGACGAACCTGCGGTAGAGGTTATTGTTGGGCGTCTTATTGGCAAGTCGGACGGAAGCTTTTCCTTTGGGAAGCACCCGCGCCGCCTGCACCTAGAGTTCAAGCGAGACGGCACGCTGACGAACATCGAATTGACCGCATCTGCGAAGATGAACGTAAGCAAGCCGCAGTTGGCGCCTTACGGTCCCGATCCGCGATTCGATCTTCCACCCCCGAGCTTAGGCATTCTTCAACGGTGGTTGGCAAGCCGCTACCACCGCCAAGCGCTGCCGGACGAACTCGTAGAGCGGCTACGTCCTGTGAAGTTTGAGAAAGCTGGTAAGAGCGGAATTCACGGGATTATCGGCTTCTGGCTCGACTATGATCCCAACGATAACTCCCTTCCGCCGGATCAAAAATACGAGCTCGCGGTGAACGTAGTCTACGCAACGGACGACGTCGCCCATGAAAAAGCCGCGGTAGAGGCGGCAAGGGCTCTTCGAGCAGCGTTCGAGGCCCAGTTCAAGAAGGATGGAAAGTGGAAATCGATTGAGCTTGTTCGGTGCGAAGCGGTTTCGGAACGGGACTTCACCATGCGCGACATGCGGGAAACCGTCAATTTCAGGCTTGAGCACCTGAGCCTTCGAGCAGGACCCGATGCACCGATGAGTCCCGAATAACTGATCGGTGAGGCTAGAGAGAAAGTGTGGGGAAAACGTGGGGCCTTGGCGGGTCTCCGCACGTTTTGGCGAGTGAGGGCGGGCGGGCCCAAAGATCAACAAGTTAAAGGATGTCCGCCAATTCTTAATCCATTGGTCGGCAGTAGGACCCAAACGGAGGAAGCCTATCAACGAGATTTCTCGCCACTGTCCGCTTCTGGCCGTTTGGTGCCGTCCGCGTAACGCGAATCCTGGCGTGGACCATGTCGACCCGTCAGCTTCTCCTGTAGCCGGCTTCCCGCTGGCTGCGCAGGGC